>JACCDN011167406.1_pt1 | contig 23196 bp, 25 predicted proteins | sample 7441691 | NCBI WGS metagenome assembly JACCDN01 (sample SAMN15323439, study PRJNA562643) | freshwater metagenome | isolation source: river surface water | place: USA:Blue River Watershed | collected 2017-08-16 | reverse complement strand
ATACGTGCGAAAGAGATTGAAACCGCCAGCAACATGTACGAATCTACTAAATCCCAATTATTTATAAATTTATAATTTTTTAAATAAGCTTGATAAATTTTTTGCTTAGTCTTTTCATCGCCTTTTTTAAATTGGCTAATCAAAATAAACAAAGCGCACAATCTCTCTTCATGAATTGGCGAGCTTAATAAATTTAAAACTTCTGACAAATTCAAGTCAGAAAATCTTTTGGCAATTTTTCGCACTTCCGGTACAGTGATACCGATAAATTTATCGCCAGCGCCGTATTGACCGGGAGCAGTTTTGAAAAATCTTTGCGCACCTTTGGCTTTATCAGGATCTGAAATTTTTTTTAATTCTTTTTGAATACTTAGCATAAATTTATTTAGTGCTTTTTAATTTTTTAATAAATTTTACCAGAGCAAAAATAAATAAAATTAAGCCCAAACCTTGAGCGCCCGGACTATCATCATAGCCTCCATAGATAAAGATAAATATTCCTAGCAGTATTAGCAGGATAAAACCTGATATTTTAGCGATATATTTCCATTTATTCATAGAGAAAGTATAGCATGAATCATATTGATTAGTTAAGAATTATCCATTATAATATAAAAACTAAGTAATTAATAAGAAAAATATATGAAGAAATTTATCATATTAGCGATCGGGGTTGTAGTCTTCACTGGAGGCTGCACTTGGCAAAACAGCCAAAAGCCAGAAGAAAAAACGCCAATAGAGCAAATTGTGCAAGAAGAGCAACAAGTTCAGCCAGAAGTCAAAGAATTTGAAGTTAGTGGCAATAACTTTGCTTTCTCACCTACAGAAATCATCGTGAATCAGGGAGATACCGTGCGTATCAATTTTACCAATAGTGGTGGTTTTCATGATTTAGTCATCGATGAGTTCAATGCCCGCACCAAGCAATTAGCCGACGGCGCCAAAGAAACCATCGAATTTGTAGCTGATAAAACTGGAACTTTTGAATACTACTGCTCTGTCGGTAAACACCGGGAGATGGGTATGGTGGGCAATTTAATCGTTAAATAAAAAAATCAAAAAATAGCCTGGCAAGGCTATTTTTTTATTGACTGAGATTTGGCTATATAGCAAACAAAAAACAGAGCTTTAGACTCTGAGATTTTGATGGCTCCGGGAGGGGGATTCGAACCCACGACCAATTGATTAACAGTCAACTGCTCTACCACTGAGCTATCCCGGATTGGTAGCGGGAGTCGGACTCGAACCGACGACCTCCAGGTTATGGGCCTGGCGAGCTGCCAACTGCTCTATCCCGCGATGATATATAAGATAAATAAGCTTAAACACAGTATAGACAATCTGTGCTACTTTGACAAGCTGTCTGGTGGACCATAAGGGACTTGAACCCTTGACCTCTTCCATGCCATGGAAGCGCTCTAGCCAACTGAGCTAATGGCCCGCTATTAACTCTTATTATTCACAAGAGTAGCTTGATTATAATCAGCTCCGTGACACTTGTCAACCTTACTAAGATGCCTGAAGTAATTTAATTAGTCACTGTGCTCTCGGCAGGAATCGAACCTGCATCTAGACGTTAGGAGTGTCTTGTTCTATCCATTGAACTACAAGAGCCCGACCTTTAATAAGTCTTTCAAAATAGTAGATTAAAGGCTAAAAATAAGCAAGTAAAAATTGACAAAAGTCGCTCTTTTGCTAGAATAAATAAATCAAAATTAACACTAAAGCTATGTTCAACAAGAACTTGTCAGAAGGGGGAGTTATTGATAAAAAGGATATCGAAACAATTATCGGCGCCTCAGTTAAAGTCGAAGGTAACTTTGTCTGTGAGGGTAATATGATTATTGACGGTCAGGTTAAGGGTAATGTGCAAACTAACGGTTTTTTACAAATTGGTCGTAGTGCTTCAGTAACTGCTGATGTTAAGGCTGCTAACTCGCGCATTGGTGGCGAAGTTAGGGGTAGTGTTAAGATTGATGGTTATTTGGAAATCAACGAAACTGCCAAGATTTATGGTGATATTGAGGCTGCTAGTCTATCTATTGCTCGAGGTGCTTATATTAGTGGTCACTGCTCTACAGCTGAAAGCTCTAGTACTAATAACAAAAAAAAGTCTGAAGCCAAAGATTCTAGCGCTAACTAAATACTGTGCACACCTACATTTACGACACATTTTTGACGGACAAAAAGTATTTTCCGATCATTAATAGTATTGAGGCCAAGATCACTGAGCTGGGTCTCAGTGGTAGAATTTGTCGTCTCAGTCCGCTACGCAGCTTGCGAGATGTTATTAGCCAAGAGCTCAAAAGACTACCTAAAACGCTGATTATCGTTGGTAATGACTCAATTGTTAGTCAGGCTATTAGTATTATGGGCGGCAACGAAGTGCCACTTGGCATTATTCCTATTGGTGAGCCTAATAATATCGCTGCTCGTCTCGGTATTAATACTGAAAGCTGTTGCTCAATCCTATCAGCTCGTCGAGTGGTTGATATAGATTTGGGTGCAGTTGATAGTAAAACCTTTTTAAAAAGCGCTGAAATCAATGGTGAGCAACTGCGACTAATGATTGATAATAACTATTATATCGAGAGCAGCGCTTCCAAAGTAGAGGTTGTTAATTCTTTTCTCAATGAAGAAGCTGGTGATCTGCCAGCCAAAAGCAATGAGGACAAACGACAACTCCATTTAGTCATTACCAAGGAAATTATCAAAAAAAGTCTTTTAAAAAATAGTCGAGAACTGGAGCGCTCTATCATCCCCTTTGCTGATCTGCAAGTTGTTAGTGATAATGCTACTATTACTCTAGATGGCTTTGTTAAGATCACCAACCCACACAGTATTTCTGTTTTGCCTCGAGGTCTCAAAACTATTGTAGGCAGAGAACGCGGTTTTTAAATCAATTTAATTAATTTATCAAACATATGGTACTTATTCCGACAGTGATTGAAAAAAGTGGTCAAATGGAGCGAGCTTATGACATCTATTCTCGCTTACTCAAAGATCGTATCATCTTTTTGGGTGAAGCGGTGACTGATCATATTGCTAATATTGTTATCGCTCAGTTGCTTTTCTTGGATGCTGAAAGCAAAGACAAAGATATTAAGTTCTACATCAACACCCCCGGGGGGTCTGTAACAGCTGGCATGGCTATTTATGACACTATGCAACTGATTAAAGCTGATGTTTCTACTATTTGTGTCGGTATGGCCGCTTCTATGGGTGCTGTGCTACTGGCTGCCGGTGCTCCGGGTAAACGTTTTTCTCTACCCAATAGCGAAATCATGATCCATCAAGTCATGAGCGGTATGGAGGGTCAGGCTAGTGACATTAAAATCCATGCTGAACATATTTTGCGGGTCAAAGATAAGATGAACAAGATCTTGGCCAAGCACACTGGTCAAAAAATAGCTAATATTGAACGTGACACCGATCGTGATAACTTCATGACCCCAGAAGCCGCTTGTAAATATGGCTTAATTGATAAGATTATTTCTAAACAGTAAACCTAAAAACAGTTGCCTCTCGGGTGACTGTTTTTTTATCGTTTAGTAGGTTATACTAAAGTTTAGTTTGTCTGCTATGCTATTTTTTAAAAACCAAAAAAACAACACTGATGAGCAATTCGACACTCTCAATGCTTTGATCAGCTTGCCTAGTAGTACTGAAGGCCGACTTGCTATTGATGTTTATAAACTAGGCAACGCTCTGGTGGTTAGATCAACTATTGCCGGTGCCAACATTGATGATTTAGATCTCAGTATCGACGGCGACATACTTAGTATCAAAGGTAAGCGTTCCGAACCAGACGATATTGATTATTTAGACTATTTGTATCGTGAGTGCTATTGGGGTAATTTTTCTCGCAGTATTTTATTACCATTTTTAGTTGATGAAGAGGGGATAGAGGCTGATTTAGACAACGGTATCCTAACTATTGTCCTACCAATCAAAGCTAATTAATATGAAAGTAAAGCTCACTCTACAAGCCAAGCAAGACCAGTTTTTAATATTTTTAGACGATCAGAACTGTGAAATCACTCTGCCGACACGATATTTTAAAGAATTACCATTGATCGGCCAGAGTCTCATTATTAATTTTGATCACGCCACCGCTGCCCAAGACATCTTGCAGACTATTTTTAATCATCATGACAAAGTCTAAGCTCAAACAACTAAGTCCTAAGCAAAAAAAACTAGCCCTCCTCGCTGCTAGCTTGGTGCTTTCAATTTTTGTTTTACTAATTGCTAATCTAGTCTACGAAAAAGTTTATTACGGACGTGTTTATCCAAAGCTAAGATTTTTGGATCGCAATGTTGGCGGAATCTCTGCTGATGACTTTCGCAAGCTCTTAGAAGAGCAAAGTCTCAATCTAGATCAGGGTCTAAATATTTGTTTGGAAGGGGATTGTCTCAACCTTAAATCAAGTACCAGTACTGATCCGCAAGAACTTAGCACCGATCTTTTTAAGGTTAATCAGGCCGAGAGCTTTGAGCAAGTTTTTAATTATGGTCGCAGTGGTGATTTTGGTCAAAACATCTGGGATCGTGTTAGTGCTCTATTCTGGGCCAAATCTTTTGGCCTCTCGATCCAGCTAGATCGAGAAACTGTTAAAGCGGTTTTATCAGACTACTTCAGCTATAGTCACAAAGCTGTTCGTGAGGCTGGCCTAGAGCTCGACGCTAACTCTCAATTAACTTTAACCGCCGAAAGTGCTGGCCAAGAACCTGACTACGACCAAGCTCTAGATCAGCTCGGTGCTAATTTATTAAGCGGTGATCGCACAAACATCAATCTTCAAATCAAAAACATCGAACCAAAGATTTATCAAGCTAATGTCTTTAATATCAATGAGCAGGCTGAAAAACTCTTAACCAAGTTTCCAATTACTTGGCATTACCAAGACCGAACTTGGGTTGTCAAAGCTAATCAGGCTAAGTCTTGGCTAGGTCTCGGATTAAATAGAAATGCTCAGGTAGAATTGATTTGGGATAAAAATAAGCTCCAAAACTATTTAACCGAGTCTCTCAATAAAGACATTGCTATTGCACACCGTGATCCTAAGTTTACGGTTAACAGTGGTAAGGTTTATATCGAAGAAAGCGCCCAAGATGGTTTGGAGTTAGACTACGAACAAACCTTGCTCAATTTTTTTACCGCCCAAGCCCAAGGCCTAAGTGATATTAATATCGCTACTCGTTCGACCACTAGTCAAGTCAAAGGTATCGATGGCTTAGAACAGCTAGAAATTATCGGTATTGGTACCTCAACCTTTAACGGCTCCCCAAATAATCGTCGTACCAATATCAAAGTTGGTGCCAGCGCCATTAACGGTGTACTTATCAAAGCTGGTGAAGAGTTTTCTTTGATCAAAGCTCTCGGTGAGATTGATGGGCCGGCCGGCTACCTACCAGAACTAGTCATTAAGGGTGATAAAACTGTGCCAGAATACGGTGGCGGTCTCTGTCAAATCGGCACCACGCTGTTTCGAGCTGTCGTTGATTCTGGTCTACCAGTTACCGCTCGTCGTAATCATTCTTATCGTGTCTCTTACTACGAGCCAGCTGGCACCGACGCTACTATCTACGATCCACAACCAGATTTCAAGTTTATGAATGACACAGGTAATGCCATCTTGCTCCAGACCAAAATCACCGGTGACAAAGCTGTCTTTACCTTTTGGGGTAAACGTGACGGTCGTAAGGTTTCTTATACCAAGCCAACGATTTACAATATTGTTAAACCTCAGCCTACCAAAATCATCGAAACCACTGATCTAAAACCAGGTGAGAAGAAGTGTACTGAAAAGGCTCACAACGGGGCCGATGCCTATTTTGACTACCAAGTCATTTATCCGAGTGGTGAAGAGAAAAAAGTTCGCTTCAATTCTCACTATGTTCCATGGCGCGAAGTTTGCTTAGTTGGTGTGGCAGCGAGCTCCACACCAGCCCTCGAAGTTTCAGTTATAGAATAATAAAAACGACCCTAACGGGTCGTTTTTTTAAGATTGGCTAAAGCGGGCAGGCAAAGAAATTTCCATTAATGAAAATCCAGTCGTAACCAGATTAGGATTAACAGTAAAATCCCCATGCTTGTCGTGCCTGGCCCGATTCAGCTAACCTTATGCAATTTTTAAGTGGATAGCTGAATATATCATAATGTTTAATTATTGTCAAGGGTTATAAAAGTGTTTGGGGTCAAAAAATAACTAACCACCAAAGTTAATTACCTAAAAAGGCAAATTATTCTTCATTTCTTTCTGTGTCATTCCGAACGCAGTGAGGAATCGCTTGAATTAATCAATTTTAAATCAGTCTGAACTAACAGAGTAATACAAAGCCTAATATTTAAGGGATTTCTCACTCCGCTTAAGCTTCGTTCGAAATGACACAGTAAAAACTACCGTCATCCCAGTGAAAGCTGGGATCCAGAGTAAATAAGCATTAATTCTGTTTAAATCTTGAGTTATTATAAGTAATTTCCTACTGACCAAGCCTAGATTCTGGCTGGAGTTTATAGGTCTTGGGTGTACCGGAATGACGGAAAGTCTAGGAATACAGTCAACACTGTGCTTAGTAGCATTAACAACATTTAGGCTAATAATAGCCAAAATAACCCCAATACCTTGCCTTACAAAGCCGCAGCTTTAGCAAATGCTTGACAAAATACAATAAATATGATATAATATAAGTATTATTAAGTTCTTTTAATTTGTCTTTAGTAACTCGGAAGAGAAACTACAGGCTTGGTCTAACTAGTTAATCCAATTGGTCACGACTGATTATTAACTAGAGCTAAGCTTATATCATCTTAATGGTATGGATATTTTAGAGAGTATTGGTACTTGTACTATCTCTCAATATCACCCTTCTTTTCCGAATTACTGGAGGCAAAATGTCTTATCAGTAAATGTTTATTCTGCACAACTGTGGGAATATAGTATGGAGAATTTTCTTTAATAATTTTAGGAGTTTGTCATGAAATCTGTTCTTGTCTTGGCGATTAGTTTAGTCAGTTGTTTTATGATACTTTTCTGGATAGGGATGATATCTTCCGAATATGCGTTGATAGGAACTACGGCAGTAGGATTAAGCGCAGCAACAACTTTAGCAATAGAAAATTTTATGTTGACTTTTAAAAACAGTCAAAGCACTAAAGACACTGAAGCTGGTGATCAGAGTGATAACGAAGCTATCGTAGCCTTCGAAATATTCTCAGCCAGTGTCAAAAGTGAAGTGCTTCTAACTAATTTGCAAGATAAGATTAATCAATTTATTAAGGATCATCCAGGCTCCGCAATAGAATGGCTCCAGTCTAATGATGAACAAGTAACCCTGACTGCTATTGTTGCATACTATAAATAGACAAACATCAAAGTGACTGTCAAAAAAACAAAGCACGGAAATAATTTCCGTGCTTTTTTGCTAAATCATTTTACAAAGCCGCTTTCAGATACTTACCAGTATAACTTTCTTTCACCTTCACAATCTCCGGTGGTGTACCGACAGCTACAATCTGACCACCGCCAGCTCCACCCTCGGGGCCGAGATCAATGATCCAGTCCACCGACTTGATTACATCGAGGTTGTGCTCAATGATCAAAACTGTATTGCCACGATCAACTAGCTTATTCAAAACGATCAAGAGTCGTTTGATATCTTCAAAGTGTAGACCAGTAGTTGGTTCATCTAGGATATAGAGAGTCTTGCCGGTGGCACGGCGAGATAATTCGGTCGCGAGTTTAATACGCTGCGCTTCACCACCCGACAAAGTAGTAGCGCTCTGACCGAGGCGGATATAACCAAGGCCCACTTCATTGAGTGTTACTAGCTTCTGGCGGATCATCGGAATATTATTAAAAAATTCCCGCGCTTCTTCGACAGTCATATTGAGCACCTCAGAAATATTTTTGCCTTTGTAATGGACTTCTAAAGTTTCTTTATTATAACGCTCACCATGGCAGACATCGCACTCTACATAGACATCTGGTAAAAACTGCATTTCAATCTTTAGTGACCCGTCACCACTACAAGCCTCACAGCGACCACCAGGTACATTAAAAGAAAATCTGCCAGTCTTAAAACCACGCAATTTAGCTTCGGGCAAAGACGCATAGAGATCACGAATTAGGGTAAATAGCCCGGTGTAAGTGGCTGGGTTAGAGCGAGGTGTGCGACCGATAGGGGATTGGTCGATATCAATCACTTTGTCGATTTGATTTAAACCTTCAATACTCTTGTGCGCCCCTGGCACGGTCTTGGCTCTATAAAACTTTTGATTGAGGGCGTTGGCGAGAATATCAGTCATCAAGCTCGACTTACCAGAACCCGAGACGCCAGTAATCGCGACCAACTTCGCTAGCGGTATTTCCACATCGATATTTTTGAGATTATGTTCGCTCGCTCCTTTGATCTTGATGGATTTACCGTTGCCTGAGCGATACTTCTTTGGTCTTTCGATCTTGCTTCGACCAGATAAATAGGCTCCAGTAATTGATTTGGGATTAGCGCAGACCTCGGTTGGCGTGCCAACTGCGATCACTTGACCACCGTGTTCACCGGCGCCTGGCCCGATATCAATCAAATAATCACTTTCCATCATAGTTACTTCATCATGCTCCACTACCAAGACTGAGTTACCTAGATCACGCAAATTTTTCAAAGTCGTAATCAGTTTGTCATTATCGCGTTGGTGTAAGCCGATCGACGGCTCGTCGAGAATATAAATCACGCCAGTTAAGCTAGTACCGATCTGTGTCGCTAGACGAATACGTTGTGATTCACCGCCAGACAGTGAAGCGCTACGACGATCGATAGTTAGATAATCTAGGCCGACATTAGATAAAAAGGTTAAACGTAGTAAAATCTCCTTGAGAATCGGGCTGGCAATTTTTAGTTCTTTGGCGTTTAATTTTTTTTCTACCATCAAGTTCTGAAAAAAATCACGAGCCTCGTTAATAGGCAGTCGAGCTATTTGATGAATGTTAACATCTGAGATTTTAACGGCCAAATACTCACGCTTCAGTCGCTCGCCAGCACAGCTTGGACAGTCTAGTGCTCGCATATAATTCTCTATCTCTTTGCGCACATAGTCTGACTCGGTCTCTCGAAAACGTCGCTCCATTTCTGGGATCACACCTTCGTAGCTGGTTACTCTAGTGCCGCTAAAATTATCACTGTTGTAGCGTACGTCAAACTGTTGCTCACTACCATAAAGCACAACCTGTAATTGCTTCGGACTGAGGTCTTTGATGGGTGTATTGAGATCAAAGCCGTGACTCTCAGCGACAGTCCCGAGTAACTTCAGTCGCCACATTTGACCACCGGTATTGCTATGTGACCAAGGCTTAATTGCTCCTTGGGCAATAGTTAATTTGTCATTAACAATCAAACTTGAATCAATCTCTAGTTTAGTGCCTAGCCCATCACAATCAGGGCAGGCTCCATGAGGTGAATTAAAAGAAAAGTGCCTTGGCTCAAGATTGGATAGACTAAAGCCACAGCGCGCGCAGGCAAGGAGCTTAGAAAAAATCTGTAATTTACCAGCCTCATCAGCAATCAGTACTAAGCCATTGGCTAGATTGAGAGCTTTTTCAATCGATTCATTGAGACGTGATAAGTCTTGTTTATCAGTGCTCACTGGCGCTCTATCAACCACGATCTCTAAGCTATGCTTAATTTTTTTATCAACATTTAAGTCTTCAAATTCTTCTAGGCTCATTATCTGATTATCAAAACGGACACGACTAAAACCGGCCCGAGTCACCGCACCGATAACGCTCTTATGTTCGCCTTTCTTGTCCTGAATAATCGGCGCCAGTACCATGACAGTTTGTCCATGGTAAGCGCTGACCACCTTGTCGACAATCTCGTCTTGAGTGTAGGGCTTAATAGGTATCTGACAATCAGGACAATGTGGCACGCCGAGCTTAGCAAAGAGCAAGCGTAGATAGTCATAGATTTCTGTGACTGTGCCCACTGTCGAGCGGGGATTGGCTGAGGTGGATTTTTGATCAATAGAAATTGCTGGTGACAGACCCTCGATGCTATCAACGTCCGGCTTATCCATTAGACCGATAAATTGTCGAGCATAAGCTGATAGTGATTCCACATAGCGACGCTGGCCCTCGGCGTAGATGGTATCAAAAGCTAGGCTTGATTTACCCGAGCCAGACAAACCAGTGATTACAACTAGTTGGTTGCGAGGGATATCAATATCCAAATTTTTTAAATTGTGTACACGAGCCCCTCGCACTTTGATAAATTGCTGCTCGCCAACCAACCTAGCCTCGGTCTTAATTTTTTTCATAGTAAAGTCTTGAAATGTTCTACATTCTAGCAGTAAATACTCATTTCAGCAAGGCTCTAGGCTGATTTGTTCAAATAAAAACCCGCCTAACAGACGGGTTCATCGGTAGCTAGAAAAAAATATTTTTTAAAGCCACAAACTGTTCTTTATTTAAAATGCTTAGATTGTGATAATTTATCTCAACCGCTACAGCTAGAAGCTTAAATCTTTGACGATCTTTGGTAGATGGATTATGTATTTTGTCAATTTTTATCTCAGAAAAATGCTGCTCACTATCAGCAGCCGTCTTGCTGATGACTTGGTTTACGAAGTATTTTTTTTGTTCGTACTCTTCGTCAATCTGAGCTTGGGTAAGAGTTGCTGCAGGCAAAAACTCGTTCTTTTGGGGTTTTTGGATCTTATTCATTTCTTCGCTCCAAATTATTAGAGAACTAATTATCTTTTTAGCCTAACTCGAACTAAACGGTTAGTCAATTCCTTGACTAGCTCTAGCAATGTCGCTACATTACTAACATCTGATTATTTTAATCACCAGTTATGCTTGGCAGCGATCAAATTATTACCACTCACAACCTCTTTGCCGAAAAGATTGGTTATTTTTGGTCTTTTCCGATTACTACCTCTCTTCTCAATTCTTGGCTAGCTTTGGCTATAGTTATCGTCTTGTCACTAGTTTTGAAAGCAAAAATCCAAAGTATTCCAGGACTTTTTCAAAACTTCCTCGAGTCTACTATCGACTTATTTTTAAATCTTTTTGATACTATTACTGGTGATCGCAAGCGTTCACTGCTCTTTGCACCACTAGTTCTAAGCTTTTTCTTTTTTATCCTGATCAACAACTGGCTGGGTATTTTGCCAGGCGTAGGCTCTATTGGCCTAGTTGTTCTGGAGCACGGTCAAAAAGTCTTTGTGCCTTTTTTTCGTGGTGCTACTGCTGATCTCAATACTACATTGGCCCTAGCTAGCTTTGGCGTAGTAGCTAGTCATGTTATGGCTGTTAGTCTGATTGGTGGCTGGTCGCATTTTAATAAGTTTTTTAAACTGCAAGCCTTACTCGATATACCTAAACAGGTCATCAAAGAGCCTAGTGTATTACTTATTAACCCTATCAAGGTCTTTGTTGGGCTGATTGAAATTATTGGAGAATTAGCCAAATTAGCTAGTTTGTCCTTTCGACTTTTTGGTAATATCTTTGCTGGCGAGGTTTTACTAGCCTCTATGTCGGCGCTTCTCGCTTTTGCTATACCTATTCCTTTTATGTTTTTAGAGATTTTGGTTGGCTTGGTCCAAGCTTTGATTTTTTCCTTACTAGTGCTAATCTACCTCTCGTTAGGCTCAGTTGCCGAAGAACACTAAGAGCTACCTAGGCAGTAATTCATGATTTTGATCGTGGCTTACTGTGTAGGCAGCTACATTACTAAATAATTAACTAAGATATTTTATGGAGAATATTATGTTTGACAAAGCGATCGCTATTGCCATCGGCGCTATCGCTCCCGCTCTTTCTATCGGTTGGATTGGTGCTAAAGCCATGGAATCAATTGGTCGTAATCCAGAAGCAGCTAGTAAAATCATGGTACCGATGTTGCTTGCTTGTGCTTTTGCTGAAGCTATCGCCATCTATGCTTTAGTTATTGCCTTCAGCATTCACTAATTAAGACTTTGCTTACTTGTCCGTCAATGCTGACGGACAAACAGTAGCGCCTTATTATGGACTCAATTATTTCGACTTTTCATCTTGATCTCCGACTTTTCATTGCGCAGTTATTTAACTTTGCTGTTGTTTTTGGTGTGCTTTATTTCTTTGTCTTCAAGCCTTTGCTCGCAGTCATGACTGAACGTGCTCACAAGATCGAGCAGGGCCTAGCCGACGCCCAAAGCTCTGCTGATAAATTGGCTAAAACCCATTTAGAACAAGCTGTTATTATCAAAAAGGCCAAAGAAGAAGCTCTGCTGATCATTAATAAAGCTGTCGAACAGGCTGAGCTTCGTAGAGCCGAGATGCTTGCCGAAACTCGAGCTGAGCTAGGGGTAATGATCAATCAAGAAAAAGACAAGATGCAACAAGAAAAAGCGCTTGTGCTGACGCAAATCAAAGCCGAGCTAGCCACGCTAATAGTTAAGGCTATTGCTAAGATTATGCCTGATAAACTCTCTGCTGATGATGAAAAAAAATTAATCGAGTCTCTAGCTAAACGATAATGAAATACTCTGCTAAGCAATACTCTCAAGCTATTTTTGAACTCAGTCAGACTAAATCTATGACGGAGTTGCCAAAACTAATTGACGACTGGCTAGCGCTAATCTCTAGTCAGGGTCAAGTTTCTCTGTTACCACAGATCACTACTGAGTTGGATAAGATTTTTAATGCCCAGCAACTACAAGTAACAGTAACCAGCGCTCGTCCTCTCAGTGACCAATCAAAACACTGGCTAATCGAGTATCTTCAAGTCATCGCCCCTGACAAACAAGTTGTCATCATTGAAAAGACTGATCCAGAGATTTTAGCTGGCTGCCTGATTAGATACCAAGACCAAGAATTAAACCTCAGCTTACAAGGAGTATTAACTGATTTGCATGAGCAAATCATTGCCTAACCTACTACTATGTCAAACACCAAAGATTTTATTCTCGACCAAATCAAAGATCGTATTAATGGCTTTAGTCCTAGCGCTAGTGCGAGGACTGTTGGCGAGGTACTAAAGGTTTCTGACGGCATCGCCACGCTCTCTGGACTTTCGGATGTGATGATGAGTGAAATTATTGAATTTGTTACTACTGAAGGCGTGGTCAATGGCGTTGCTCTTAACCTAGAAGCTGACACTGTCGGTGCCATGATTCTTGGTCAGAGTTCCGCTGTCAAAGAAGGTGATCAGGTTCGTGCTACTAAACGTATCTTAGAGCTACCAGTTGGCGGGGCTATGATTGGTCGTGTCGTTGATCCTCTGGGTCAGCCACTCGATGGTCGTGGGACTATCGTCTCCGAGCGCTTCAATCCTATTGAAAAGATTGCTCCGGGTGTTATCGCTCGTGCTTCAGTCAATCAGCCGCTCCAGACTGGCATCAAGGCTATTGATTCTATGGTGCCAATTGGCCGTGGTCAGAGAGAATTAATTATTGGTGATCGTCAAATCGGCAAAACCGCCCTAGCTATTGACGCCATCATTAACCAAAAAGGACAAAACATCAAATGTGTTTATGTAGCTATCGGTCAAAAAGAATCCAAGGTAGCCAGTCTCGTCGCCAAGCTACAAGCTGCTGGCGCTATGGCATATACTACTGTCGTCCTCGCTGGTGCCAGTGCCCCAGCTTCGCTAGTTTACCTCGCTCCATATGCTGGCTGTGCTATTGCTGAGTACTTCTTGGACAAAGGTGAAGATGTTTTGATTGTTTATGATGATCTATCCAAGCACGCTATTGCTTATCGTGAAATCTCTCTGCTATTAAAACGACCACCAGGCCGTGAAGCTTATCCTGGTGATGTCTTTTATCTCCACTCTCGCTTACTGGAGCGAGCTTGTAAACTGAGCTCTGATTTTGGTGGTGGCTCTATCACTGCTTTGCCTATTATTGAAACTCAAGCCGGTGACGTCAGCGCCTACATTCCAACTAATGTTATTTCTATTACCGACGGGCAAATCTACCTAGAGGCAGATCTGTTTTACAAAGGTAATCGTCCAGCTATCAATGCTGGTCTCTCTGTCTCCCGTGTCGGTTCTAGTGCTCAGATCAAGGCTATGAAAAAAGTTGCTGGTAAAATTCGTTTAGAAGCTGCTCAGTTCCGTGAACTCGCTGCCTTTGCTCAATTTGGTTCTGACCTCGATGAAGACACCAAGAACAAGCTAGAGCGTGGTAAGCGTTTAATCGAGATCTTTAAGCAAGATCAGTACCAACCCCTCGAAGTAGCCAAGCAGGTCATTATCTTCTACGCGCTCTCCAATGATTACCTCAACAATGTGCCGGTAGAGTTAGTCGCAGTCTTTGAAACCGGGCTCTATGCCTACCTAGATAGTCAATATCCAGCGATTACCAAGAGTATTAACGATACCAAAGAGTTGAATGATGAACTGCTAGCCACTCTCAAGCAGGCTCTGGTGGAATATAAATCGACGCTGGATTATTTAACAGCCTAATCTCTATATGGCCAAGACCAAAGAAATACAGCGACGTCTCAAGTCGATCAATAATATTCAGAAAATAACCAAGGCCATGGAAATGGTCGCGGCTGCCAAGATGCGTCGTGCTGTCGAGGCTGTTGTGCGTACTCGTACTTATGCCAACCTGAGTTGGGAGATAGCTTTAAATCTATCTACTATTAGCCAAGCCAAACAAGAGCCTTTACATCCGCTTTTGGTGCTCCGTTCCGAAGTCAAACGGGTAGCTGTGATAGTTATCAGTTCCAATCGCGGTCTTTGTGGTGGTTTTAATGCCAATCTACTGAGCAAGGTAAAACAGTCTGTCAAAAAGTATCATTTTCAAAACGACGAATTACTGATTTTGCCTGAGTTTATTTTGGTTGGTCGCAAGGCTCGCAGTCTTGTTAACTTGGGTTACAAAGTCGCTGCTGATTTTACCAAGTCAGAACTCACTGATGACATGAGTGTTACTGAATCTTTAGCGGAGCTTGCGATAACTGATTTTCTAAACGGTCACTATGATAAAGTTTTAGTTGCCTATACTGATTTTATCAACCCGATGAAGCAAACCCCTCGCATCAAGCAACTTTTGCCGATTGATATGGATAGCAAAGATGATTATCTCGGTCTAGCTAGTCGAGATCCGCGCATCGGAGTTACTAAGAATTTTTTACAGCAAGAACGCAAGGAACATTTGCATAGTATTCAAGACTCACTCTTTGAACCTTCGCCCTACGAAGTTATGGATGCTATTCTGCCCAAGTTAATCAGAGTTCAGTTACGCCAAGCGCTTCTGGAAGCTAATGCCTCAGAACACAGTGCTCGTATGGCGGCCATGCGACAAGCTAGTGATGCAGCTAGAGATATGGCTGACGAACTAAAGTTATCATTTAACAAGGCTCGGCAAGCCAGCATCACCGCCGAAATTGCCGAGATCAGCGCCGGTGCCAGTGCTTTAATAGCTAACTAACTACCCATATGACCAAAAATACAGGACTAATTAAGCAGATCATTGGCGTCGTCGTTGATGTCTATTTTGAAAATACCGTTCCTCAGATTTATAACGCTCTCGAGTTGGATAATCATGGTCAGAAACTGACTTTGGAAGTTGAGCAACATCTCGGTGGCAATCTTGTCCGTACTATTGCTATGGGTACTACCGATGGCCTCAAAAGAGGTGACAAAGTGATTGATACCGGCGAGCCTATCAGCGTCCCAGTTGGACCTGAAACACTTGGTCGCATCTTTGATGTGTTGGGTAATACCATTGACGGTTTGCCAGCTGTCAGCACCCAGAAACGCTCGGCCATTCATCGCAGCGCTCCTAGTTTCACTGAACAATCCAACAAAATTGAAATCCTCGAAACCGGTATCAAGGTTATCGATCTAATCTGTCCGATTGTTAAAGGCGGTAAAGTTGGTATGTTTGGTGGTGCTGGCGTCGGTAAGACAGTAGTTATTATGGAATTGATTCATAATATCGCTAGTGAACACGGAGGTTATTCGGTATTTGCTGGTGTCGGTGAAAGAACTCGTGAAGGTAATGATCTCTATCACGAGATGAAAGATAGTGGTGTTATTGATAAAGTCTCCATGGTTTTTGGTCAAATGAATGAACCACCTGGCGCTCGTGCTCGTGTCGCTTTGTCAGGACTAACTATTGCCGAAAACTTCCGTGATGAACAAGGTCAAGATGTTCTATTCTTTGTCGATAATATCTTTCGCTTTACTCAAGCGGGCTCCGAAGTTTCTGCTCTGCTTGGTCGTGTTCCAAGTGCAGTTGGCTATCAGCCAACTCTCGCTTCTGAAATGGGAGCTTTGCAAGAGCGTATCACCTCGACTGACAAAGGTTCTATTACATCTATTCAAGCGGTCTATGTGCCAGCTGACGACTTGACTGACCCTGCTCCTGCCACTACCTTTGCTCACCTAGACTCGACTGTCGTATTATCTCGTTCGCTCAGTGAGCTTGGTATCTATCCAGCAGTTGACCCACTCGACTCTTCATCAACTATTCTCGATCCTCAGATTGTCGGCGAAGAGCACTACGCCGTTGCCCGTGGTGTACAAAAAATTCTTCAGCGCTACAAAGAGTTGCAAGATATTATTTCCATCCTTGGTATGGAAGAGCTATCAGCTGAAGATAAATTAATTGTCGCTCGTGCTCGCAAGGTTCAGAAGTTTCTTTCTCAGCCATTTTTTGTCGCCGAAGCCTTTACTGGTCGTTCTGGTAAATACGTCAAACTAACAGATACTATTGCTGGCTTTCAAGATATTCTGGCTGGTAAATATGACGACAAGGCTGAAGATGCTTTTTATATGCAAGGTGGGCCAGCTGATATTATTTAATTATGAGCACAGCTTTGAATTTTAATTTTGAATTAGTAACGCCTGAAAGAACCGTCTTGCAAGCTGATTTAACTCAGCTCTCGGTGCCAACTACTAGTGGCGAGCTGACTATTTTAGCTCACCACCTGCCGCTGGTCACTATTATTAAGGCTGGTGTTATTGAGTTAAAAAAAATCGATGGCCAGCTCGAAGTACTAGCCGTCTCTGGCGGTATCTTAGAAGTCATGCTTAATAAAGTTGTGTTACTAGCTGATACTGCCGAACGAGCTCAAGAGCTAGACGAGGCCAAGATCAAAGAGGCTAGACTGCTCGCTGAGAATCTAAAACAAGCCAAAGAAGTTGATCTATCTGTCATCACCGGCTTGATTGAAAAAGAGTTAGCTCGTGACAAAGCTGTCAGGCGTTGGAAGAAGCTAAGAAATATTGAAACTATTAATTAATTTTATGCCCTATCATTTTAAACACGCCGGCCAACATAGCTGCGAAGCTGTCGTACTATCTTGTATTGATTTTCGTTTTTGGTCAGCGATAGTTGAACATATCCAAAACGAATTAAAAATTACTGACTTTGATTTCCCATCCCTACCGGGTGCCGCCAAAACTATCAATAATAGCCACAACGACAGTGCCGATCTAGCTCTTAGCTGTATTGACGTGCCAGTTAGATTACACGGTGTCCAAAAAATTATTATTATCAATCATGCTGACTGCGGTGCTTACGGTGGCCGAGCTCATTTTAACCACGATCAGCTTGCTGAACTAGCCTTCCACAGCGCTGAGCTACAGGCTGCTAGAGTCAAACTTAGTGCTAAATATCCTGATAAAGAAGTCATTACCCTCTTTGTTCAATTCAATCCTGAGGCTGAAACTATCGATATATTGACTATTAATTAACTTTGTGCTATGATAAAGAACGGCTTACAGTTCTTTAATTAGTGTTTTTTTTAATTTTTGGGGGTTTTTATGGGTTTCCTTGAGAGCGCTGTTGTTGATCATAGAAAATCAACAACTCTGACTAGCAGAGAGTTATTAGTTTGGACTGGCGTGGTAAATGATCATCCTGATTGTTCTGCCATCGTGCTAACTTGCATGGACAAAAGATTTCACAGTGAAATCAGTCGGTTTATGAAGAAGGAGTACGGTGAAAATAAATTTTATTTTGTTAGTTTGCCAGGCGGTGTACAGAGTTTACTTGAGAAAAAGCGCGGTGCGAGTATCAGAGCGCTTGATCTAGCTATCGGTAGCTTCGATAAAATAGACATTGTCCTTATCAATCATAGTGACTGCGTTGCTTACGGTGGCCTTAGGTGCTTTAACCATGATCATAACAAGGAAAGAAACTTTCATCGTCAACAACTCTTAGAGGCTAGGCAGAAAGTAGCTACAGAATATCCGGGTAATAATTTGCGCACTCTCTTCCTGTCTTTTCATAAAGATGATGACCTACTTAACATAGAAATAACCGAAATCCACTAATCACCACACAGCTCACCAACAAAGGTGAGCTTTTTATTTGACAAAAAGACTGTATTATTTTAGACTGCAGTGGTCCTAATTTAGGCAAGAGCAGCATAGGCTCTAGTTAAATCAGTTCTTTTAAATTTTTTTGGGGGATTTATGTCCGAGCAGCGGTTCACAGTAACCAGTATAAGTAGTTGTAACCTTAGTTTAAGTCAAAAAATGCTTCTTTTGAAAGCGGTAAAAGACCGATTAGATGACTTAGATTATGAAAAAAAATGCCTCACAGACAATTTGCCAAGTGTCGATACAGTAGGTTCTTTGCATGATCGAACTCAGCAATCTAGGGTTTTTTTGCAAGCTAAGCAAGAAACCGATCTCAAAATCGAGTACACCGATAAAGAGATTAGGAGGCTTCAGTTGATGCAAAGTCAGTTAGAATCAGCCGAGGACAATTTTTCCAACAAGTGTAGTAACAAAAAATGTCATCGTTTTATTGATTTTAACAGACTGCTAATTACTTTTTCAGACAGTTGCATAGAGTGTGCCAAAAATAAACAATATCATTGTTAGCGATCAAAAAGACTCTTTCTAGGAAGAGTCTTTATTTTTTTATATTTCAGAAAGTAAAATCAGTTTCAAATCTCTAGCTTCATGATCATAACTTGCCATGGTGGCTGGATTTCTTGAACCATCAAGGTTGCCAGGGTTGATTACTCGACTTTTAGCTTTTATCTCTTCCCAGGGTTGATGAGTATGACCGTAGAATATAAATGCTGGTTCTTGTTCTAGCAGGGGATTGATCAGTCTTGGTTCATGACAGATGCCAATCTTGATATCCTGATAATCAAAGACTCCACCAGATCTACCTAGATCAACTATCTGGGGATATTTTTTTAACTCTGATCGTTCATACAATTCTCCATTGCCTTGCACTAGATAAATTGGCTTAGTCCAAGTTGTGGCGAGTAGCTCCAAAGTATCACTATTGGTCAAATCACCACAGTGCAAAATAGCTTCTGCCTGATTATCACGGGCCCAAGTCAGAGCTTTTTGCAAATTAACTAAATTATCGTGGCTGTCGGAAATTATCACTAACATACAAATCATTCTAAAAGTCCAAAGTCAAAAAGTAGTGTCATTCCGAGCTTGGCGAGGAATCCCTTAAGTATCAAGACTTGAATCAGAACGAAACAATCTGATTAGATTATTAACGCTTAAGCGATTTCTCCCTCCACTACCTTTCGCTCGAAATGACACAAAAACAAATTACTTAGCAACTCGGAAAACTTCTTCGACAGTGGTTTGCCCCTCTAGGGCCTTTAGTAAACCATCTTGCAAGACGCTGACAAAGCCGTGCTTTACAGCCTCTGTTTCTAGATCGTTTTCAATGGTTCCTGGATTAATAATTAATTTCTTGATCTCGGCATCAACAGTGATGGCTTCGTAGAGACCAATACGACCCTTGTAACCAATGCCGCCACAACTTGGACAACCCTTGCCATGATAAAATTTCAACTCATCAGTGCTGAGTTTTAAATTAGCCAAAGCTTTTTTAACCTCAGTCAAAGTCTTTTCATCTAAACTAAGTTCTGATTTGCAATCCGGACAAATCTTGCGCACCAGCCGCTGGCCAATTGAACACTCGATGGAACTCGCTAGCAGCTGTCTTTCTACTCCCAACTCATAAAAACGAGCGATCGCACCAGCCGCACTACTAGCGTGAACTGTTGAGAGAACCAAGTGGCCAGTCATAGCCGCCTCAATGGCGGCACGAGCTGTCTCTCTATCACGAACTTCACCGATCATAATCACATTTGGATTTTGACGCATCAGTGAGCGAATGGCTGCTTCAAAAGTATAGCCAACTTTTTCATCAATCTGGGTTTGCATGACGCCTTCGAGATTGTATTCAATCGGATCTTCGATGGTAATAATTTTTAAATCCGGTCGATTGAGTTTGTTAAGTAGGGCGTAAAGGGTCGTAGTCTTACCACTGCCGGTCGGGCCAGTGTTAATAACAATGCCCTTGGTCTTAGTAATAGAGTTATTGATTGACTCGAGTGTTGAGCTTTTGATTCCCAAATCTTCAACATGAAGATTTTTGGCTTGTTGTGACAATATTCTGAGTACCGCAGTTTCGCCATAACCGCCAGTGATGATCGAGACGCGGCAATCAAGGCGATTGTCGGGCATAAAGATCGCAAAACGACCATCGTAAGTAGCTTGCTTGTCTTGAATTGAAAAACCAGCCAGCTCCTTGATCTGACCGATCAAAGGCACGTAGTATTCTGGTCCCAAATTAGCAATGTCATGAAGGATGCCATCGATTCTCAGGCGCAAGCGCACACCTTGATCAATCGGATCGATATGAACATCGCTTGCTTCAGTTCTCACTGCCGCCGCCACCAAGACCGCCAAAATCTCGCTGGTTTTATAATCTTTAATTTTGTCAGCCGCCTTAGTAAAGTCTTGAGCTAAGAGCTCTGAGTTAAGCAGTACTTCTTTATCAATAGTAATACCATGGCCAATCGTCTTAGAGACTACGATGTCATAAAGAGCATCAACATAATCCATCTTGCCAGCTACTTTGTAAACTTCTTCTAAGCTGGTTAAGCCCTCCATGGCCTTGAGTACTCCATCTTGAAGCATGGTGATCATGCCGGACTCAATCGCTTTTTCCAAGATTTTAAAGGCTGGCGCAGCTTCAGTGGTAATCTGCTTGAGCTCGTTATTCATAGTGAAAATCTCGTAAATACCCACTCGGCCTTTGTAGCCGACCTGACCACAAGCCTCACAACCACTACCAGCTCGGTACATTGTCGGTAAAGTGCTTGGAATATTAATCTGCGCCTTGGGTGAGATGACTGCCAAAATCTTTTTGAGCTTCTCAGTTTCGCTAACAGTCAATTTGTGTTCCACTCGACATTGTGGGCAAAGTTTTCGAACCAATCTCTGTGCCATAATGGCATTGATCGATGGAGTCAAAAGAAATGGTTTAACTCCCAAATCGAGTAGGCGAGGGATGACGCCAGCCGAGTCATTGGTGTGGAGTGTGGACAAGACCAAATGACCAGTCAGAGATGATTGGATAGCGATCTCAGCCGTTTCTAAATCACGAATTTCACCAACCATGATGATATCCGGATCTTGTCTGAGGATTGATCGTAAGCCTTTGGCGAAACTATAGTCTTTCTTTTCGTCAATCTGACTTTGGTTAATGCCAGCTAGTTTGTATTCTACTGGATCTTCTAGAGTAATAATCTTGGTGTCAGGTTTATTGAGCTGATTTAAAATAGCGTAAAGTGTAGTAGTTTTACCGCTACCAGTTGGGCCGGTGGTGAGGATTAGGCCATTTGGCTTGGCGATCTCGGCTTGCAAAGTGGCTAGTACCTGAGGCATCATGCCGAGCTTATCTAGTGCTAGGCCCGTGACAGTTGATTCTAAAATTCTCATGACTACACTTTCGCCATAAGAGGTCGGCAAGAAAGACACTCTGACGTCAATCTTGGCTTCTGACAAAAAGATCGTAAAACGACCATCTTGAGGCTTGTCATTAACATTGATCTTGACGCCTGCCAAGATTTTTAATCTCGAAATAATCCTTTGCCAACGCTTGGCTTCGATTTGGGCAGCTGTTTGCAAGACGCCATCTACTCGCAGACGCACAGCAATCGATTTTTCGGCTGTTTCCACGTGGATATCACTGGAGCCAAGTTTTAAAGCACTAGCGACAATCAGGGTCATCACTTCACTGATATTAACCTTGTTGATTTTATCTTCTAGACTGCTGATGTCAGTGATTTCTCGTTTAAAATTTTCTAAATCATCACCATTGATTTCTAGGCCCAGTTTGTTTTCAGAAATTTTTGGCAATAGTGTATAAAGCTTAAAAGCATAGTCGAGGCTATGCTGTGACACTAAATAAACAGCGTTGTTAGGAGTAAAAAAACGTTGTTTGAGCTCTTCTAACTTAGCTAGTACCGCTGGATTATGGGGGTCGGTGCTCGCTATACGAATATTTTCAAAGTCATAATAAAAACAAACAGCCTGTAGTTCTCGGGCTTCTGACTCGGGTATCAGTGATAAACTCTCTGGCGTAATCGGAAAACCTGCTAAATTAAGATAGCCAAGACCTTGAGCTTCAGCGAGGCTATGAGTAGACTCCTCAATCTCTCGGAGCTTAATCTCCTGCATTTTTTTATTAAATTTGCCCAGCGAGCTATCTTCGTCACTTGCTTCTTCTGAATTCAATAGGTCTTCAATAGATTGTTTGTCCTTACTCATATATTAACAACATTTTACAATAAGCTTATTGTATCATTTGCCCCCGCTTAAAACAAATTATCCTTGACTTTTACCAAAAACTGTGCTATAATTAAAATATATTAAACAGTACTTTTTAACTATTAGGAGTTTGTCATGTCTTCATTTTGCGTTCCGCCACTAGAGTTGACCATGATGGAAAGACTGCATTCCCAAATAATTAACGGGATTTGCGATGCTTTAAAAATACCATCATCAACTGAGGTTTTATCTAAACGGCTCAAAGACTATATTCGTTCCAAAGAGCAGTTACAAGATTTGATTGCCAAGATTGATCAAAAGGGGATTAAAACTCCCATTTGTTTGAGCGAAAAAAGATTGATGAATCTCGATGAATTATTTGAGTTCATCTCTAGTTCGGCGATCAACATCGCCGACACGCCCAAGTTTTTCATCCTGCATTAATTAAGTATTCAGAACTCTCTTGCCCCAGATCACAAGTCTGGGGCTTTTTTATATACAGCCACTATGATATTATATCGGATATGGCTAAAAAATCTAAAGATAATCCTCTCGACTACATTACCATGCCTGATTTGGATATGGATCCAGAAATCAAAAAAAATATCTGGGCTCTAGTTATTCTAGCTCTGGCTATCGTTAGTGCTCTCGGCCTCT
>JACCDN010451026.1_pt1 | contig 23207 bp, 21 predicted proteins | sample 7441691 | NCBI WGS metagenome assembly JACCDN01 (sample SAMN15323439, study PRJNA562643) | freshwater metagenome | isolation source: river surface water | place: USA:Blue River Watershed | collected 2017-08-16 | reverse complement strand
CGGCGTTTCGCGAGCCGTCACCTTGAGGAATCCACGCGGATCAGCCACCGGTCACCTCCATGATCTGAGCCCACACGGTGTCGCCGTCCGGGTCGACTCCTTCCGACACAGCCTTGGACCGAATGATCGTTACCTCGAGGAAGTCGCGTGGCACGACCGCTGTGAAGCGCGTGACCGTCGAGTCCCACTCCTCGAGAAGAGAAATGGCGTGCGCCGAGTTAGTTTCCAACGCATGACGCTCAACCAGCGATCGGACTCTTTCCCCGTCCTCCGAGCCGAGCGGTTTAAGAATGAGCTCCCCGGAATCCAGGGCCGCTTTGTTGACGTGTGACTCGACGAGGTCGAGCACGTACGCGTACCCACCACTCATTCCCGCACCCAGGTTGCGACCCGTGGAGCCGAGAATCACGGCGGTGCCACCCGTCATGTACTCGAGCGCGTGATCGCCCACGCCTTCGACGACAGCGGTGGCGCCGGAGTTTCGAACGCAGAAGCGCTCCCCCACGACACCCGCGATGAACATCTCACCGCTCGTCGCGCCATATCCAACGACGTTCCCCGCGATGATGTTGGCGTTGGACGCGTAACGCGCCTCGGGGTGTTGGCGCACGATGACTCGACCGCCCGAAAGCCCCTTGCCGACGTAGTCGTTAGCGTCCCCGGTGAGCCGCAGCGTGATTCCGCGCGGGACGAAGGCGCCGAGGGACTGCCCGGCCGCGCCGCTGAGCGACACATCGATGGAATTGTCCGCGAGACCGTCTTCACCAAATGCCTTTGTGACTTCGTGTCCGAGCATGGTTCCGATCGCACGGTCGGTGTTGCGAATCGACGTGCTCAGCGAGACGGGTTCGCCCTTGACAAACGTCGGTGTCGCGCCGCGAATCAGTGCGTGATCGATGTGTTCGTCAAGTTCGTGATCCTGGGCCGACACGTTGAATCTCGGCGCGGTCGCGGGGAAGGTCGGTCCGTCGAGAATCGGCGAGAGATCAAGGCCCTCGGACTTCCAGTGTTGGACAGCAGATTCGACATCGAGGACGTCTCGGTGGCCAATTGCCTCCGCCAGCGTCCGGAACCCGAGTGACGCGAGAATCTCGCGCACCTCCTCGGCGATGAATTCGAAGAAGGTCTCGACGAACTCGGGCTTTCCCGTGAATCGTTCGCGTAACAGCGGGTTTTGGGTCGCCACTCCGACGGGGCAGGTGTCGAGGTGGCACACGCGCATGAGGATGCAACCGGAGACGACCATGGGTGCCGTCGCGAAACCGTATTCCTCTGCGCCGAGAAGCGCTGCAATCACGACGTCCCGCCCCGTCTTCATTTGGCCGTCGACCTGCAACACGATGCGCCCGCGCATGTCGTTGAGCATGAGTGTCTGTTGCGCCTCGGCGAGACCGAGTTCCCACGGTGTTCCCGCGTGTTTGAGAGAAGACAGCGGACTCGCGCCCGTTCCTCCGTCGTGACCGGAAATCAAAATGACATCGGCCTTGGACTTTGCAACACCAGCGGCCACCGTCCCGACTCCCGACTCGGAGACGAGTTTGACATGAATACGCGCGGACGGGTTGGACCGTTTGAGGTCGAAGATCAGTTGCTTGAGATCTTCAATGGAATAAATGTCGTGATGGGGTGGCGGCGAAATCAGGCCAACACCGGGTGTTCCCATGCGGGTTCGCGCAATCCACGGGTACACCTTGTTGCTCGGCAGTTGACCGCCCTCGCCCGGCTTTGCTCCCTGCGCCATCTTGATTTGGATGTCATCGGCGTGGGTGAGATACATGCTCGTGACCCCAAAACGTCCCGACGCGACCTGCTTGATCGCGGAACGTCGTGCCGGGTCTAGCAGACGATCGGACGATTCCCCGCCCTCACCCGTGTTCGAGCGGGCACCGAGGCGGTTCATCGCGATCGCAAGAGTCTCGTGCATTTCTTCGGAAATCGCACCGTAGGACATCGCGCCCGTGGAGAACCGCTTGATGATTGCACTGGCGGGTTCGACCTCGTCAATCGAAATCGACTGGCGGTCTGACGAGAAGCGGAATAGGCCGCGCAGCGTCATGAGTCGCTCGGCTTGCTCGTCGACGGCCTTCGTGTAGTCGCGGAAGATGTCGTACCGCTTTGACCTCGTCGCGTGCTGCAATTTGAAGACCGTCTCGGGGTTGAACAGGTGCGGTGGTCCCTCTCGGCGCCACTGATACTCGCCGCCCGTCTCCAGCTCGGCGTGCGGGTTTGCCTGGGTGCCGTAGGCGCGAAGGTGCCGCATTCTGTTCTCTTGCGCGATGACATCGAGCGTGATTCCCCCGAGGAGGCTCGTCGTCCCGAAAAAGTACTTGTCGATGAGTTCACGACTGAGACCGAGAGCCTCAAAAGTTTGTGCACCTGCGTAGGAGGCAACCGTCGAAATCCCCATCTTCGACATCGTCTTGAGGACGCCTTTTCCGAGGGCATAAATCACGTTTGCGACGGCCTTCTCCGGGGTGACGCTCGTGATGCGACCCTCGCGAACGAGGAGCTCGGCGGTTTCCATGGCGAGGTACGGGTTGATTGCCGAAGCGCCGTAGCCGACGAGCGTCGCAACGTGGTGAACCTCGCGCACATCGCCCGCCTCGACAACGAGGGACGATTGCATGCGTCGACCGGTGCGAATGAGATGGTGGTGAACCGCCGAAAGCATCAGCAGGGACGGGATTGGTGCGAGGTCTTGGTCCGAGTCGCGGTCGCTCAGCACAATGAACATGATTCCGTCGTCAAGTGCGCTGTCGACCTCGGCGCACATCGCCTCGAGTCGACGTTCCATTGCGCCCGCGCCGTCGTCGATTCGGTAAAGCCCAGACACGACTCGCGTCGCGGGACGGCCGTCGTTGTCCAAGTGAATGATCTTCGCGAGCTCGTCGTTGTTGACAACGGGGAAATCGAGCGCGACCTGTCTGGCGTGTTCGGGTGTCGCGTCGAGCAGGTTGCGTTCTGGTCCGAGTCCAACCTGCATCGAGGTCACGACCTCTTCGCGGATCGAATCGAGGGGCGGGTTGGTGACCTGGGCGAACTGCTGTGAGAAGTAGTCAAAGAGAAGGCGCGGGCGCTCCGACAACACGGCGATTGGCGTGTCGGACCCCATCGCCCCGAGCGGCTCCGCGCCGGACTGTGCCATCGGTGTGATGAGAAGTCGAACCTCTTCCTCGGTAAACCCGAATGTCTTCTGGCGACGTTGAATCGACGCGGGAGTGTGCACGATGTGTTCGCGCTCAGGAAGCTCTTGAAGGTGAATCTCGTTGTCGCGCACCCACTCACCCCACGGGGCAAGGTCCGCGAGGCTCGACTTGATCTCGTCGTCCTCGACGATGCGTCCCGCCACCGTGTCAACGATGAACATCTTGCCCGGTTGCAGGCGTCCCTTGCGCACGACGCGGGCGGGGTCGACGTCGTACACCCCGATTTCGGAGGCGAGAACGACCAGTCCGTCATCGGTGACGAGGAAGCGTCCCGGTCGGAGGCCGTTGCGGTCGAGAGTTGCTCCCGCGATGGACCCATCCGAGAACGCGAGGGCAGCGGGGCCGTCCCACGGCTCCATGAGCATGGAGTGGTACTGATAGAACTCACGGCGCTTCGGGTCCATGGAGTGGTCGTTCTCCCACGCCTCGGGCACCATCATCATGATCGCGTGGGGCAGAGAGCGGCCGGAAAGTTCGAGCAGTTCGACAACCTCGTCGAACGATGCTGAGTCGCTCGCGTCCTCGGTGACAATCGGGAACAGCGGCTCGAGGTCGCCCAACAACGGCGAGGAGAGCTGCGACTGGCGGGCGCGCATCCAGTTTCGGTTGGCCCTGACCGTGTTGATTTCGCCATTGTGTGCGATGAAGCGGAACGGGTGTGCGAGAGGCCACGACGGGAACGTGTTGGTTGAGAACCGAGAGTGGACCAACGCGAGCCGGGATTCGACACGAGGGTCGGACAGGTCGGGGAAGAACGGCTCCAACTGGAGTGTCGTCACCATTCCCTTGTAGACGATGGTTCTGCTCGACAGAGACGGGAAGTATGTTCCGAGTTCGCGTTCTGCTCGTTTACGCAACCTGAAGGTCAGCCGATCGAGCTCGATCTCCCCACGCGTCCCCGCGCCGTCAGTGACGAAAAGCTGCTCGAACGCGGGCATCACCTCGCGTGCGAGGTCACCGAGGTGTTCCGGCGCGACGGGTACGTCACGCCATCCCAGGACTGTTAGCCCCTCGTCGATGGCGATTTTCTCGATGGCCGCCTTTTCCGCGCTTCGTTCGTTCGCCGAGGTCGGCAGGAAAGCAATACCCGCCGCGTAGGCTCCGACGGGCGGAAGGTCAAACGAGACAACGCCTCGAAAGAAGGCGTCCGGAATCTGAATGAGGATTCCGGCTCCGTCGCCCGTACCCGCGTCGGAGCCGACGGCTCCTCGGTGTTCGAGGTTGCGAAGGCTCGACAGAGCCGTCTCGATAATGTCGTGCCCGGGGAAACCACGGGTTGTTGCGACCATCGCGAAGCCGCAGGAATCCTTTTCGTTTGCGGGGTTGTACAGTCCCGAAGGCGCGGGAGTAGACGCGAAACGTGCGAATGGGCTCACCATAATTCAACGTCCTTCCGGAAAGTGGGACGACGTCGGCCCGGCAAACGAAACGAGAAACTACGAGCGGTTTCGCGGAGTGCTTGTGGCAACGCGACGCTTCGAACCTTTCCCATCTCCATCGACGAGTTCGGCTGTGGTGTAGGTGTCTTTCGATTGTACCGATTTCGGGTCAATCCACACGCGACCATCCCGATACGGACTCGGCTCGGCGCCCGTGTGACGACGACCCTGAACGTAGACGATGAGCACACCGAGCGCCACAGCGGCGACCGCCGCCCACACGTTGACGCGAATTCCCCATAGCGTTTCGCTCGGATCGAGGCGAATCGTCTCGATTGCGATGCGGCCAATTCCGTACCAGACGAGGTACAGGCCAAACTGCCGACCCCACTGCAGGTGCACGCGTCGAGCAATCGCGACGATCACAAACGCACCGATGACGTTCCAGATTGCTTCGTACAGGAAGACGGGATGGAAAAGGGTACCCGGCGGAAGACCAATCGGGTACGCCGGGTTTGCGGGGTCGATGGGAAGTCCCCACGGCAAATCGGTGGGGGTTCCGAACAGTTCGTTGTTGAACCAGTTCCCGAACCGCCCGAAGGCTTGGGCGATGAGCAACCCCGGCACAACGGCGTCGAGGAGCGTCACAAACCGCAGTCCGACGAGTCGGGAACCGATTGCCGCCCCCAAGGCCCCGAGAATGAGCGCGCCAAAGATCGCCATGCCTCCCTGCCACACGTAAAGGATCGTCATCGGGTCTTGCCCCGCGAAGTAGTCCTTCGGATGGGTCACCACGTGGTACAGACGACCGCCGATGATTCCCATGGGAATCGCGAGGAGCATGACGTCGAGGACGAGCCACGGCTCAACGCCCCGTGCGACGAGTCGCCGGTTCGTAATGAACAGCGCGACGATGATTCCCGCGAGGATGCAGAGCGCGTAGGAATGAACGGTGAGATCGAAGGTCGCCCACGACAAACCCCATCCGCGAAGAATTTCGCCAATGTTGAACGACTGCCATTCCGCAGGGGGCACGGGGAGGATACTGGTGGTCACCGGGGGTCCTTTCGAATCGAATCCAGCCTACGGCACGACGCGGTGTGTACCAGCAGCGAGTTCGCGCGTCACGCGACGCACACCCTCGGCGCCATCGGAATCGAGCGTGTTGACGAGCAGGGTGCCGACGATTGCGCCGTTCGCGTATTCGCTGACGCTTGCAACGTGCGCGGGGCTCGACACGCCGACACCGACACACACGGTGTCGGCGCCCGCGTCACGCAATCGTGAAACGAGCTTTCTCGCGGCGGCGTCCAAATCCTCGCGGGCACCGGTAATTCCCATCGTGGACACCGCGTACACAAATCCGCGGGATGCATCAACCGTGTGCTTCAGACGCTCGTCGGTCGATGACGGTGCTGCGAGGAACACGCGGTCCAATTCGAGGCGGTCGGATACGCCGAGCCATTCCTCCGCCTCGTCAGGGATGAGATCGGGCGTGATGAGCCCGGCGCCCCCCGCAGACTTCAGGTCGTCGGCAAATCGTTCGACGCCATATTGGACGACCGGGTTCCAGTAGGTCATCACGAGGATGGGTACGCCGACACGGTCGTTGACCGCGCGAATGATGTCGAAAACCTGACGGACACGAAAACCGTTTTCGAGCGCGCGATTTGTCGCTCGTTGAATGACAACACCGTCCATCACTGGGTCCGAATACGGAATCCCGAGCTCGATGACGTCCGCTCCCCCATCGGCAAGTGCAATGAGGGCCTCGACGGTGTCCTCGACGGTCGGGAAACCGGCGGGGAGATAGGCAATCAGGGCTGCACGGCCTTCACGCTCTGCTCGGTCGATCGCCTCCTTGGTGCGAGAGGTCACGCTGTACCCCCGAGGAAGCCGAAGTAACGCCCGGCGGTCTCCATGTCCTTGTCCCCTCGGCCCGAGAGGTTGATGAGAATGATGTCGTCGGCATTGAGTTCCGCCGCGAGCCTGAGTGCTCCGGCGAGTGCGTGGGCGGTTTCGATTGCGGGGATGATTCCCTCGGTCCGAGAAAGATCGAGGAGTGCTTGCATTGCCTCAGCATCACTGATTCCGATGTACTCCGCCCGACCACTATCGCGCAACCAGGCGTGTTCGGGACCAACGCCCGGGTAGTCGAGACCTGCGGAAATCGAGTGGGATTCGATAGTTTGACCGTCGTCGTCCTGGAGTACGTAGGTTTTCGCGCCATGGAGGACTCCGGGGCGGCCGCGCTCGAGGGTTGCTGCGTGACGCGGCGTGTCTATCCCGTCCCCTGCCGCCTCATAGCCAATCAACCGGACATCATCATCGAGGAAGGCGTGGAAAATCCCGATGGCGTTCGAGCCTCCGCCGACACACGCGACGACCGCTGTGGGAAGTCGACCCTCATCGCGCAATAGTTGTTCACGTGACTCGGTCCCGATGATCGAATGAAAGTCTCTCACCATGACGGGGAACGGATGAGGCCCCGCAACAGTTCCGAGAAGGTAATGGGTGGTTTCGACGTTCGTGACCCAATCGCGCATCGCTTCGTTGATGGCGTCCTTGAGGGTCCGCGAACCGTGCGTCACGGGGACGACCGTCGCTCCGAGCAGTTTCATGCGCGCGACATTGAGCGCCTGGCGTTCCGTGTCAACCTCACCCATGTAGACGACGCATTCCATGCCGAACAGAGCGGCAGCCGTCGCGGTGGCGACCCCGTGCTGTCCCGCCCCCGTTTCAGCGATCAGTCGCGATTTACCCAGGCGTCGAGCCAACAGTGCCTGGCCCAGCACGTTGTTTATCTTGTGGGAACCGGTGTGGTTGAGGTCTTCTCGCTTGAGAAGGATGCGCGCACCGCCCGCGAGGGCGGCAAAACGCTTCGCCTCGGTGATGATTGACGGGCGACCGGTGTAGGTCCTGTGAAGCTCCGCAAGCTCCGCGAGAAACTCGGGATCCGTTTTCGCAGCGGTGTACGCCGCGTCGAGTTCGTCGAGCGCGGTGATGAGCGACTCGGGTACGAACCGCCCCCCATAGGCGCCAAAATAGGGTCCCGTCTCCGCCTTGAGTGACATTACGACACCCCCCGGAATTCACTGATTCGGGCGGCAGGGTCGGACGCCGTGACGAGCGCTTCGCCCACCAGGACAACGTCTGCACCTGCGTCGCGATACTTCACGACATCATCTACCGTCGCGACAGCCGACTCCGCAACGGCGATTGCGTCCGGTGCGATGAGGTGGCGAACCTCACCAAACAGGTCACGATTGAGTTCGAACGTCGTGAGGTCCCGAGCGTTGACACCGACCAGTCGGGCACCGATATCGGACGCGAGCCGAACCTCGTCGGCCGAATGAGTTTCGACGAGCGCCGCTAGTCCGAGTTGCATCGCGAAGGTGTGCAGACGGCTCAGGGTGGATTCGGGGAGTGCTGCCGCGATCAGGAGAACGATGTCGGCGCCGTATGCTCGCGCCTCGAGAATCTGATACTCCTCGGCGATGAAGTCTTTGCGGAGGACGGGAACCGTGACGGCGTCCCGCACTAACTCGAGATCGGCGAGCGAACCCCCGAATCGTCTCTCTTCGGTGAGTACGGAGATTGCGTCCGCGCCCGCCTCGGCATACACACGAGCAAGTTCCGCAGCATCGGCGATGTTCGCGAGTTGGCCCTTTGACGGGCTGGCCCGCTTAATTTCGGCGATGATTCTCACGTGGTCCGCTGGTGCGAGAGCCCGCAGCGGCTCACGCGTTACGGGCGCACCAAGCGCACGCCGTTCGATTTCGGCAAGAGAGACGTCTTCTCGGCGGTTCGCGGCGTCAGCCAACGCTCCAGCGGTGAGTTCGTCCAGCACGATTAGTGCTTCGCCTTGAACTTCGGCCCCTTGATTCCATACCCCGCCTTAGCGACGAGCCATCCAATGATGGGACCGGCAGCGACAACACCCGCACTGGCAATGACGAGGTTCGGTTCGTTGAACCAGAAGAAGAGAGTTCCAGCGGTGAAACCAACGAGCATGATGATGACGCCCGTCCATGCTGCGGGAGAAGAGCCGTGTCCGGGATCGTGTGCTGTGTTCATGGTGTGTCCTTCCGTGTCGTCAGTCTATCGCCCGGCGAAGCGCGTTCGCGGAGGCGATGGCACGGAGCGGGGCCGACGCCTTGTTCACCGTCTCGGTGTATTCGGAACCCGGGTCCGAGTCGGCGACGAGTCCGGCTCCCGCCTGAACGGTTGCACTCGCCCCCGTGATGACCGCGGTTCTGATTGCGATGGCGAGGTCGGCGTCACCGCCAAATCCGATGTAGCCGACGACTCCCCCGTACACACCGCGCGAGGCGGGTTCAAGCTCGTCGATGATCTCAAGAGCGCGGGGTTTGGGTGCACCAGACAGAGTTCCCGCGGGAAAGGTCGCTCGGAACACATCGACCGGCGAGAATCCCTGAGCGAGATCGCCTTCGACGCTCGACACCAGGTGCATGATGTGCGAAAAGCGTTCAACCTGCATGAACTCGGTCACATCCACCGATCCAGGAACACACACTTTCGATAAGTCGTTTCGGGCGAGGTCGACGAGCATGAGATGTTCGGCGCGTTCTTTCGTGTCGGCAAGAAGGTCCTCCGCGAAATCATTGTCCTCGTCCGGCGTGAATCCGCGCGGCCTGGACCCTGCGATGGGGTGGCTGAATACGCGACCATTGTCGATTTTGACCAGTGCCTCCGGACTCGAGCCAACAACCTCGAAGGGTTTCCCGTCGGCGTCTGCGAGGGCAAGCAGGTACATGTACGGCGAGGGATTGAGGGCGCGCAACATCCGGTACACATCCACCGCCGACGCGGTGCATTCGATGTCAAAACGCTGCGACACGACAACCTGGAAGACATCGCCGTCGGCGATGTACTGCTTTGCTTTAGCTACCGAGGCGAGAAAGTCTGCTCGTTCAGTCCGAGCGAGCGGCTGCGGATCGGCTCGCAGCGGTGGGACAAGTGGCTCGAGTCGGATTGTCGTTGACAGCCTATGGACCAGGTCCTCGAGTCGCTCCTGGGCGGCGTCCCAGTCGCGATCGTGGTCGTTCGAGTCCAGGACCGCGGTGCAGACGTGAATGAGCGACGTGCGATGATCAATCACGAGAAGGTCGCGGACGAAGACCATTGCACTCCTCGGAACGGGCGCTTCGCGAGCGGGCGCGTTGGGCAGCGACTCCAATTCCCGAATCGTGTCCCAGCCGAGAAAGCCCACAAGCCCGCTCGTCAGTGGCGGTAATGACTCGAGCGGCGGGGACGCCCATCTCCGATACAACGCATCCACGGCTCGGAGGCCGGAATCGGGGATTTCTCCCCCAAACGCCTCCGCAGAAGACAGCCCGTAGTCGAGCCAGCGGGGCTGGTCGTTGTGCTCGGTGAGACAGCCCCATGCGGACAGCCCGATGAACGAATATCGCGACCAAATACCACCCTGCTCCGCCGACTCCAGAAGGAAAGTCCCGGGGCGCCCTTCGGTGAGGTGCTCGTAGAGGGCTGCGGGCGAAACGGAGTCCATGAAGACGCTCCGCAGAACCGTCACAACAGGGCCGCGCGCCCGGGCTTTGTCGAATTCGTCGCGGGTGGTGTTCACCGATTCACCTCACGATTATCGAAACAGGTCCTCGACCCCGTGTGACATGCGACGCCGACCTGATGAACACGAACAAGCACAGCATCACCGTCGCAATCGATTGACAGCGACTCGACGTGTTGTGTGTTCCCCGACGTGTCTCCCTTGCGCCACAACTCGTGACGAGATCTGCTCCAGAACACGACTCGTCCTTCGGTAACGGTGAGTCGGAGTGACTCCTCGTTCATGTAGGCGAGCATGAGGACCTCCATGGTGTCCGCGTCCTGAACAATCGCGGGAACCAAACCCTTCTCGTCAAAGCGCACGTCGGCAATATCACTCATCGGACGGTTATCCCTTCGTTGCGGAGCGAACTTTTCACCTCGGAAATCGTCACCGCATCGCTGTGAAAAATCGACGCCGCGAGAACCGCGTCCGCTCCGGTGTGAACCGCGGGTGCGAAGTCGCTTGCGCGACCCGCACCGCCAGACGCGATGAGGGGAATGTGGACTGCGTCGCGCACTGCGGCGATAAGCGGTAGATCAAATCCTTCCGCGGTACCGTCCGCATCAATCGAATTCACGAGGAGTTCGCCTGCACCACGTTCGGCGACCTCGCGCGCCCATTCGATGGCGTCCAGGTTCGTGCGCTGACGACCCCCGTGTGTCGTGACTTCCCAGCCGCTCGGAGTCTCGGTCGACGAAGCGATATCGAGGGACAAAACAAGAACCTGGTTTCCAAACCGAGTCGCAATGTCATCAACCAACGACGGATTAGCGACAGCCGCGGAGCTGACACTGACTTTGTCGGCGCCGTGTCCGAGCAGCTTGGACACGTCATCCACGGTTCGAACTCCGCCACCGACCGTGAGCGGGATGAAGAGTGTCTCGGCGGTGCGCTCAACGATGTCGAACATAGTGGAACGATCATCGACCGTGGCCGTGACATCCAGAAAAGTAATTTCGTCCGCGCCGGCACGACCGTAGACGCCCGCTCGTTCTACCGGGTCGCCCAAATCCCGGAGATTGTCGAACTTCACGCCCTTGACCACCCGACCATCCTTGACATCGAGGCAGGGAATGACGCGGACGGCGAGGGACATCAGATCCGCGCCGCGTGAATGGGTGTCACGAGGATTGCACGGGCGCCGAGTTCATAAAGCTCGTCCATGACGTGGTTCATGTCGGCGCGCGGAACCATCGCACGAACCGCGACCCATTCCGGGTCTCGAAGAGGCGACACCGTCGGGGATTCGATACCGGGCGTGATGAGGGTCGCGGCTTCCAGTAATGCGAGCGGCAAGTCGTAGTCCATGAGGACATACTCACGGGCAACCTTCACTCCGGCGAGCCGGCGACGGAGCACCTCGATCTCCTGCGGGGAATCGGGCCTACCGATGAGCACCGCCGATGACTCAAGAATCACGGGGCCGAAAACGCTCAATCCTTGCGCTCGAAGCGTCGAACCGGTCGAGACAACATCGGCTACCGCATCGGCGACGCCAAGTTTGACCGCGGATTCCACCGCCCCATCCAATTCGACGATGACGGCTGTCACGCCATGACTTTCGAGGAACCCCGACACGAGCAGAGGGTAGGACGTGGCGACTCGACGACCCGAAAGGTCCGACAACCCGGAAAATGTTCCATTCGGTGCCGCAAATCGGAACGCGGACCACCCGAACCCCAGTTCGTCGAGTTCAACCGCTTCGGTGTTCGAATCCTTGAGCAAATCGCGGCCGGTTATCCCGATGTCAAGAGCACCCGAACCGACATATGTTGCGATATCGCGGGGTCTCAGATAGAAGAATTCGACGTTGTTTCGCTCATCAACGACGTGGAGCTGGCGCGGGTCACGACGCCCGCGATAACCGGCTTCGACCAACATCTCCTCCGTCGACTCGGACAGGGTGCCTTTGTTGGGAACAGCGATTTTGAGCATTGACAACACCCCCTCTACAACGACTCGTACACGTCCGACGGGGTTATCCCCTTCGACAGCATGAGAACTTGGAGGTGGTAAATCAATTGAGCAATCTCTTGCGCGGTCTCCGCTTGCGACTGATATTCAGCGGCCATCCAGACTTCCGCAGCCTCTTCGACGATCTTTTTACCAATCGAGTGCACTCCCGCATCCAACAAGGTGACGGTGGTGCTGCCCTCGGGACGCGAGGACGCCTTGTCGGCGAGTTCCGCATACAAATCGTCGAATGTCTTCATTCGACAATCTTAAGGGGCTAGCGAGTGCCGAGCAGGTCAATCACGAAGATGAGCGTCTTCCCTGAGAGGAAGTGACCCGAACCGGCGGGACCGTATGCCCACGCGGGCGGGCAGATCAACTGCCGACGTCCGCCGACGCGCATCCCGAGAATGCCCTCCTGCCAACCGCGGACGAGTCCGTTGAGCGGGAATTCGATTGATTGACCTCGACCCCACGAGGAATCGAACTCTTCACCCTCGTACGTCACGCCGACATAGTGAACCTCGACCTGCGCCCCCGCGGCAACCTCGGGACCATCGCCGACGAACAGGTCTTCGATGACGAGTGTGGTCGGTTCGGGTCCGAGTTGGGGTTCGATTTCGGGTTTCGACATGATTCTCCTCTAGTGGGGGCGATGGGCAGACGCCAGTTTACGAAGGTTTTCGACCGCGAGCGCGGGATTGTCCCTGCTGTAGATTGCGGAACCCGCAACGAATGTGTCCGCGCCAGCCTCGGCGGCTTGGGTGATGGTGTTGTCATCCACGCCACCATCGACCTCGATCCAAAATGATGCTCCCGACGACTTTTTGAACTCGGACACCTCGCGAATCTTGGCAAGTTGATTCTCCATGAAGCGTTGACCGCCGAATCCCGGTTCGACGGTCATCACGAGAATCTGGTCAAACTCGTGCGCGATTTCTTTTACGGTCTCAAAGCGCGTCCCCGGTTTGATGGCGAGCCCAACTCGCGAGCCGATCTCGCGAATTCGACGCGCGAGGTTAACGGGGTCGGTCGTAGATTCCGCGTGAAAGGTCACCGATTGAGCGCCCTGTTCCGCGTATCCCGCCGCCCAGCGATCGTTATCGTCAATCATGAGGTGGACGTCAAGCGGAATGCGCGCCACGTCGAGGATTCGTCCCACCATTTGCGGACCGAAAGTGAGGTTAGGAACGAAATGGTTGTCCATCACGTCGACGTGCACGAAATCGGCATTGGAGATGTGACCAATGTCTCGTTCGAGGTTGACGAAGTCCGCGCTGAGGATGCTCGGATTGATTCTCACGGTCACGAGGTCAGGCTATCGTGTGCGTCGCAACAACTGAATGAACATGGCGTCGGTGCCGTGTCGGTGTGGCCACAACTGCACCGCAGTTCCGCGCCCGACGGCCCGAGCCTGCGGGGCAAAGGAGGCAAGGACATCGACCGTTCTCACGAGCTCCACCGCGGGGAACTCATCGAGAATCGATTGGACAACGTCCACCGTTTCGCGAGGGTCCGGGGAACACGTGACGTAGGCAATCCACCCGCCCGGTTTTGTCGCTCGGACAGCGGCGGCGAGGAGCTCCGCCTGAAGGAGCGTGAGTGCCTCGAGGTCTTCCTCGGTCTTTCTCCAGCGCGACTCGGGCCGGCGGCGCAGAGCCCCGAGTCCAGAACAGGGTACGTCCACCATCACCCGGTCAAATCGGCCAGGGTTATCGCGACTGACGATTCTGCCGTCCTTGGAAATCACCCGCACGCGGTCGCCGAACGGTCTCAGCGCTGTGCGGACAAGCTCGGCGCGGTGATCGTGTGGTTCATTAGCAACCAGGAAGCCGTTGTGGGGTCGTTGGAGGGCCGCGAGAAGGGCACTCTTACCGCCCGGTCCAGCACACAGATCCAACCACTCCTCCCCAACTCCGATGGGGTGGACATGGGCGAGAAGGAGTGCAGCGACTTGCGAACCCTCGTCTTGAACGCGAACCGTACCGTCGGCGATGCCCGGTATGTCGGACACTGGACCAGGTGGCGCTGCGAAAGCAAAAGGAGACAGGAGGCCTCGCTCCGCTCCTTGCGGAACGACGGCAATGTCGGGAAGCGCAATCAGTGTTGGATGAGTGACCGCGTTGTTCGCCTCAATCAGGTCGGAGACCTCCGATGCGGGTAGAACTCTTTCGAACGAGCGAACAATCCACGATGGGTGATTGGTGAGCGCAACAGTCTTCGCGTCACCATCAAGAACGGAATCGAGAAATCCGCGCCATTCGGCCGACGTTCGAGAGGACACCTTACGCAACGTCGCATTGACGAACCCCGATGCTCTGCGCGCGCGACGTTTCGCGACCTCCACCCATTCGTTGACGACGTGGGGTGGTTCATCGGAAATGAGAAGTTCGCATGTCCCGACGCGAAGTATGTCGAGTACTTCACCGTCGAGCTGTTCCATAGGCCTGTCGACGCACTGTGCGAGCACCGCGTCAATGAACCCCTGCCAGCGTGCAGTTCCGTAGCACAGGGTCGTGGCGTCCGCCGCGTCGCGTGCGTTAAGTCGCGCGGCCGAAATCGCACGAGGCAATGAGAGGTTGGCATAGGCCTGTTGGGCGCGGATTTCCCCGGTCACCGCCGTCGCGACGTCGCGAGCGTTGCGTGTCATTGAAGCGCCGTAGCACCGCGCAAACCGCGCGCCCATTCGACTGCGGTCATGTCCGTCTTCCCCGCGGGCCTGACCTTGAGCAATTCGATCGTTCCGTCACCCGTACCCACGTAGACGTGGCCATTCTCGACGCGAACATCTCCAGCGTGATCGGATGGTGCATACGACAGTCGTGCCTCGACGATGCCAATGCGTTGTTCGCCGTTGAGCGTGTAGGCGCCGGGTTCCGCGTTGAGCGCACGAATTCGGCGCTCGATCACTGCGGCCGAAAGTAACCAGTTGATGTGCCCGTCATCGCGCGAAAACTTAGGGGCGAAGGTGGCGGGTCCGACCTGCTCGACACTCTCCAATTCGCCCGCGAGAATTCCGTCGACCGTATCCACCAGGTCGTCGATCGTGATGTCCGCGATGCGTTTGAGTGCCTCACTCGCGTTCTCGGTGGGTTGGAAATAGATTTCTCGCTGGTGAAATACGGGACCAGCGTCGAGTTCCGACACGAGTCGAAAAATGGTGATTCCCGTTGACGCATCGCCGTTCCATAATCCGCGTTGCACGGGCGCAGCTCCACGAAGAGCGGGGAGGAGCGAAAAATGGGCGTTAATCCAGCCATGAGTTGGTGTCTCGAGCATTCCATCCGGGACGAGACCGCCGTAGGCGACGACGACTCCCAAGTCGGCATCGGGAAGCTCGACTCCCCGCAACGAGTTCGCTTTGACAACGGGGAGGCCCAGTTCGTCGGCGACCCCGGACACCGGGGTCGGGGTCATCTCTCGTTTTCGACCGAGAGGCGCGTCTTCTCGGGTTACGACTGCGGCAACCTCGTGGACGGCAGCGAGCGCTCGTAGATATCCCTCGGCAAGTGAAGGGCTACCCGCGAAAATGATCCGAGCCATGACTCTAGTGTTTCAGTCCTCGTCGATTTCGTCGAACACCGTGAGATCGTCGCAGTGAATTCGGAGCGTCGACTTTCCACTTCCAACGATATGGCTGCGGATTGCCGAGACAACGTTCGGAGCGGACTTGTAGTCCGCGAGGACTACCAACCTGTGCGTTTCGCCCGAAACTGCCGGACCGAGAATTCGTGTCCCCACCAACTGAGACAGTTGTCGAATGGTCGCCAGTTCAGCGACCGAACCAGAGACCGCGATCGTCCTCGAGGCTGGCGGAAATCCCAAAGCGCGTCGGTCGCGCAGCTCGTTGTCGACAATGGAGTCCCATTGTCCCGAGGCGAAGAGCGCGCCGAATGAACCTTCGACGTTGGCTAGCACCACGGTCCCGTCCCGCGCCACGAGTGAGGCGGCGTTTCCCCACCACCGAAGACAGTTTTCGGTTGTGCGAAGTCCGGGTCGCTGAAGTTCCCGGTCGCCGTCGACGATGAGCACCACTCCGTATCCCCCGTCAACGACGGGTTCGGCGCCGCGAGTCGCGACGACAAGTGTCTTGCCACGCGGAATTTCGAGCTGGCGGTGTTCGGCATCTGAGACGACCACTCGAGCGCCCGGGAACGCACGCCCGAGTTCGTCGGCCGTGCGAACAGAGCCGGCTCCCGACAGTGCCAACTCGCGGCCTCCGCAGCGCGGGCAGACTATTCCGACGGGTTGGTTTCCACAGACCCGACACAACGATGACCCGTCGCGAGATCCCGCGAGTGGCGAACGACATCGAACACAACGGTGTGGGGTTCGGCACGCCTTACAGACGATCGACGGCACAAATCCTGGGCGCGCCACCTGGACGAGAACGGGGCCCTCGGTCAGAGCGTCCCTCACGAGCCTCCAGGCGGATGCAGGAATTCGGGCCTTTCCGGCGAAACCATCATCCGGAGCGTCGTTCGCGAGGACGCAGTGGGGTCGTTCGACGACCCCACTCGACCCGACGGCAGCGGAATCCCTGGTGACGAAGTCGAGTTCGAGGAACCGTGTCAATTCCACGGACGGAGTGGTAGACGCGAAAATGAGGTTTCCGCCTTCGACGCCGTGTCGGATGATGGCGGCATCTCGCGCGTGAACAAACGGGGCGAGGGGTTCGTCGAGTGACGGATCGGATTCGTTCACCACGATGAGTGCGCCGAGATCTTCGACGGGCGCGTAAACGGCGCTCCGGAGTCCAATCACCACCCTGGACTCGCCTGACAGTATCGACAAATACCGCGCGTAACGCTCGCTTGGGGTTCCCGTCGAGTCCCACACGGTGTGAGGTATCTTCGCGAGGGCTCGAGTGAGCAACGCGATATCCCGCCAATCGGGCACAACGACAATGACGCCACCAGGAGTCTCTGCGACGATTTCGGCAATCCGACAGAATCCCTCGAGAGTGGGGCCCTGTTCGGTGTCGGTGACCCCGGGCGGCAGGTCGACAACAATCTTCCGACCGGGTCTCGGTTCGGTCCGTGCGCGTGGCGGAATGAACCGACTCGCCTCGACTCGGACGGCCCTTTTGGGCACAGCGAGTCTCAGGATGTCTGACGCACTTCCACCGTTTCGGTCCGCGGCTGCCCTCACGAGGGCCCACAGGGCTGGTGTCAGGACGGACACCTTTCCGAGCACCGAATCTATTTCCGAGAGAACGACACCCGATTGAGTTTGCTCGGCAAGGTTGACGATGAATCCCTCGACAAGTCGCGAACCGCGACCTAGGGGGACCTTGACACGCACTCCCTCGATGGCGTCGCTTTCGAGTCGTTCCGGGATCTCGTAGTCCAGCAGTCGGTCAAGTCGCGGCACGGGCGACTCTACGAGAACCCTCGCGATCCGCATGACTATTCCGATGCGGCGAGCATTCGGGCCGTGATGGACTCGACACGGTCGAGTCGTTCCCACGTGAATGAGTCACCGGTACGACCGAAATGTCCGTAGGCGGCGGTATCGCGATATCGAACCCTGAGCAAGTCGAGGTCGCGAATGATCGCGGCTGGTCTCAGGTCAAATTCGTCGCGCAACACGCGCTCGATCACGTCGAGAGGGTATTTCTCCGTGCCGAAGGCTTCGACATAGAGCCCAACGGGCTGCGCGATGCCGATGGCATATGCGACCTGGACTTCCAGTCGATCCGCGAGTCCCGCGGCGACCGCATTTTTCGCCACCCATCGCATCGCGTACGCGGCCGACCGGTCGACCTTAGACGGATCCTTGCCCGAAAAAGCGCCCCCACCGTGACGAGAGGCACCGCCGTAGGTGTCAACGATGATTTTTCGTCCGGTCAGTCCTGCATCGGAGCCGGGGCCTCCGTGTTCGAACGAGCCGGAGGGATTGACAATGTATCGAACGTGCGAGAAATCCAGTCCGGACGAAGCCAACACGGGATCGATGACGTGGAGCCGAATGTCGCGTTCGATGCCGAGTTGAGTAAGGCGTTGACCGTTCGATGTCGGAGCGTGCTGCGTCGAGACGACCACCGTGTCAACGACCGTGGGAATGTCGCCGTCGTATCCGACGGTAACCTGCGTTTTCCCGTCGGGTCGCAAATAGTCCAGGACACCCGTACGGCGAACCTCTTCAAGCCGCTCTGCGATGCGGTGCGCGAGGTAGATGGCGGCCGGCATGTACTCCGCGGTCTCATTCGTCGCGTAGCCGAACATGATGCCCTGATCGCCGGCACCCTGCGCGTCCTCGTCGTCTTTATCCACCGCTCGGTTGATCTCAGAAGACTGGTCGGCAATGGACAACATGATTCCGCACGTGTGACCGTCGAAATCGACCTCAGCGGAGTCATAGCCAATCCCGACGATTGTTTCACGCACGACCTTGTCGATGTCGACATAACCGCTTGTTCGCACCTCGCCGGCGACATGAATGAGTCCACCCGATGCGAGACACTCCACGGCGACCTTCGCCGACGAGTCCTGCTCGAGAATCGCGTCGAGGATGGCGTCCGACAGCTGATCGCACAACTTGTCGGGATGCCCACTCGTCACGGATTCGCTAGTGAAGAATCGAAGGCTCATGTGTGACTCGCTTTCTGTCGGCTGACGTGCTCGAGAAGTGCCGATGCGACGCTGTCCTTTGAACCGTGGAACTCGCCGACTCGTGCACCTTTTCCGTCTACAACGACGACTCGGGTGCCAATATTCCCAAAGCCTTGGCTTTCCCCCACGACATTACCCACCAGATAGTCGACACCCTTCGCGGACGCCTTGGCCGCCAACTCGTCGTCGAACCCCTCCTCGTTGGTTTCGGCGGCAAAACCGACGATGATGCGGTCGCCGTCCGCGCGGCATAACTCCTCGAGAATGTCGGGGTTGGGGATGAGATTGAGAACGGGAACGCCGTCCCGCTTCTTGAGTTTGTGGGGGGACACCTCTGCAACCCGATAGTCGCTCACCGCCGCAGCCGCGAACACGACGTCGGCGCTCTTGACTTCGTCGAGGGCCGCACGACGCAGTTCTTCCGTTGTCGACACGGGGACAACCGAGACGCCGGATGGGGGCGTTACTTCGAGATTCGCCGCGATGAGGGTGACCGTTGCGCCACGGTCTCGTGCAGCTCGAGCGATGGCAACACCCATCGCTCCGGTTGAACGGTTCCCGATGAAGCGAACGGGGTCGATCGGTTCCCGGGTTCCGCCGGCCGTGACGAGCACTCGCTGACCATCAAGGTCTTTGGGCAATGCGGCCGACAAGACCGCATCGACGATTTCGCCGGGCTCAGCGAGTCTCCCGATTCCGGAATCGTTGCCAGTCAGCCTTCCGCGCGCCGGACCCACAAAAGCGAGACCCCGCTGTGTGAGCGTCTGCACATTTGCCTGGGTTGCGGGGTTCTCCCACATCTCCGCGTGCATCGCCGGCGCAATGACGACGGGCGCTCGGGATGCCAGTACCGAGGTGAGCAGCAGAGAGTCAGCCCGGCCTTCTGCGAGCGACGCCAACACTTCGGCGGTCGCTGGGGCGACGAGAATCACGTCGGCCGATTGACCCAACGCAACGTGCCGAACCTCGGACACACCGTCAAACAGGGAATCGTGCACCGGATTTCGGCTAATCGCCTCAAGAGTGGCGCGACCGATAAAGTTCAACGCCGACACGGTCGGAACGACGGTAACGTCGCACCCGCGTTCGACCAGGGTCCGGATGACCGAGACGACCTTGTACGCAGCGATTCCGCCGGTCAGCCCGACCAGGACGCGTGGCTGCTTCCGAGGCGGGTTAGTTGGACGAGTCAAGCTCCACGAGTCCCTCGTTGATCTCGCGCATAGCGATGGTCAGAGGCTTCTCGTCGATTGTCGACTCTACGAGCGGCCCCGCCGTCACGACGGTCCCCTCCGCGCGTTCCTGGTAGTAATCGTTGATTTGACGCGCACGCTTCGCCGCTACGATGACGAGCTGGTACTTCGAATCGACCTTGTCGAGAAGTTCGTCGATGGGCGGATCGATGATTCCCTTGTTCGTGCTCATGTGCGGCCTTTCGCGCTATCGAATACTCATCAATGATACGACGGCTTCAGCCGCCTGGTCGACATCGTCGTTGACGATCGTCTCATCAAACTCGTATTGGGCGTCGAACTCGATCTTCGCCGTTTCGAGCCGGCGGGCCTGCTCGTCGGGGGACTCGGTTCCCCTCGAGGTCAACCGACGAACGAGTTCATCCCAGGTCGGGGGCAGAAGGAACACGAGAACGGCCTCCGGCATCGAACTCTTGACCTGCCGGGCGCCCTGAATGTCGATTTCGAGGATGATGCTTGCACCCGTTTTGAGGGCATCGAGAATCGGCTTTTTCGGTGTCCCGTATCGATGAACCCCGTGCACGACCGCCCATTCCAACATTTCGCCATCGCGAACGAGACGATCGAACTCGTCATCGCTCACAAAGAAGTAATGAACACCGTCGGACTCGCCGGGTCGCGGCGGTCTCGTTGTCGCGCTAATACTGAAACGAATCTCGGGGTGCCTTTCACGAATCCGCGCTACGACGGTGCCCTTTCCAACAGCGGTCGGACCTGCGACGACAATCAGTCGACCCGTAGCCTCCGGCAAGGCGTTGAGGTTAGGTCGCCCCCGAAGCCACTCCCCCAACGCTTCAACCTGTCGTTGGCCAATAAATCCGAGTCTCTTGCGGGGATGAATCGACAGTTCAGCGAGAATGCGGTCCCGCTTGAGTGGTCCGATTCCTCGGATGGATTCCACAAATTCTGAAACACGCAGAGTTGCCTCGATCGAGGATTCATCGTCCCATGCACGACGTGCCACCTCGAGTGGGTCTCTCGTACCGGATTCGATGTCCCGCTTCACCGCGGCTCGAGCGCGACGCTTCGCGACAGCAATCGCAGACGCCTCTCGCGGATCTCTCATAGTCCCAATTCTCGCCGATGAGAGTCGAGAGCGGCTACGAGTCCGACCCGTCCAGCGCCCAGAACAGAACGGCTCACGCTCGGAATCACCCACGTTGCCGCTGACCCGAAAATTTCGTTGAGGGCAGTCAGTCGAGCTCCCTGGGCACCAAAGCCGGGGGCGAGAATGAGAGTGCCCTCAACGTCCGTCTCCGAGAGTCCGGAGTCCTCGAGCGATCGTGTCGCGCCAACGACGAGACCGACGGTGTTGCCTCGATGGTTTCTGGCACGCGCGAGGCGAGCGATGGTGGCGGGAATCGAAACACCGTCGCGAGACGATCCCTGCACCTGACTTGCGTCGGGGTTCGATGTCGCACACAAAACAAACACGGTGGCACCCGACACATCCGCGAGATCGAACGCTGGTTCGAGCGCGTCGAATCCCTGATACGGACTCACGGTTACAGCATCCGACGCGAGCGGGCCATTCCCCAACCACGCCTCGGCATATGCCTGCATCGTCGACCCGATGTCACCTCGCTTCGCGTCGGCAATGAGTGCAAGACCAGCTTGCCGTGCGGCGGCGATGACGGCTTCGAGTGCGGCGAATCCAGCCGCGCCGAATCGTTCGAAAAACGCGACCTGTGGTTTGAGAATGCCGATTCGTCCTTGTGCCGCCTCCACAACGGCCAGCCCCAACTCACGAGCGCCCTCCGCCGAGTCGACGAGCCCCCACCGGGTCAGGATTTCGGACGACGGATCGATACCGACGCAGAGTGGACCGACCGTGTCACGAATCTCGGCAAATCGTGCGCCGAGCCCACTGGTCACCAGGACCTCCGTTCGGCGGCGAACTCCTGCAAACTCGTCACGCGAAGTTCGGTGTCTGCGGAGTCGAGAGATGCGACGGCTGCGGAAACCTGCGCGATGGTGGTGACGAGAGCCTTATCCGCCGCGACGGCCTCGCGCCGGATCTCAATTCCGTCCGCTCGGGCACTGCTTCCCGACGGGGTGTTGATAATCAGATCGACCTCACCGGCTCTGATCATGTCCACAATCGAGCGTGAACCCTGCTCCGCCTGCGAATGCTTGGTGACGATTTCCACCGGGATTCCGTTTCGATCGAGGATGTCTGCGGTTCCCTCTGTCGCGAGGATGCGGAACCCCAACTGGCTCAGCCTCTGCACGGGCAACACGATGGACCGCTTGTCCCTATCGGCGACCGACACAAAAACCGTTCCGTGGGTAGGCAACCCACCGAACGCCGCCTGCTGGCTTTTGCGGAATGCAATCGGGAAGTTACGGTCGATTCCCATGACCTCGCCCGTCGACCGCATCTCCGGTCCGAGAACCGCGTCGACGACCCGACCCTCAGTGGTTCGGAAACGCTTGAAGGGAAGGACTGCTTCCTTGACCGCGACGGGAGCGTTCCGAGGAACGTGCGAGCCGTCGACCGCGGGCAAATGACCCGACGCGATGAGCTCGGTGATCGAGCGCCCCACCATCATGAGTGAGGCGGCCTTTGCTAATTGAGTGCCCATCGCCTTGGACACAAAGGGAACGGTTCTGCTGGCGCGAGGGTTTGCTTCGAGTACATACAGAACTCCGGCAGAGACCGCAAACTGGACATTCAACAGTCCACGCACACCGATTCCCCGGGCGATCGACTCCGTCGCCGCTATGACCCGGTCGATGACCGAGCGGCCCAAGGTGACGGGAGGGAGTGTGCACGCCGAATCGCCGGAATGGACTCCCGCTTCCTCGATGTGCTCCATGATTCCGCCGATGTACAGTCGCTCGCCGTCGAACAGGGCATCGACGTCGATCTCAATGGCGTCCTCAAGAAAGCGGTCGACGAGAAGCGGAGCGTGCGGACCGATGATTGCGTGCTCGGCAATCCGCGCGAAATAGTCACGAACGGAATCGGAATCGTAGATGATCTCCATTCCACGACCACCGAGAACATAAGACGGCCGAACCAGGACGGGATAGCCAATCTCTTCCGCGATCCCGATGGCCGAATCGACATCGGTCGCGATGCCGTTTCGGGGCGCAGTCAGCCCGTACTCATCGAGGACTTCCGCAAATCGTCCCCGCTCTTCGGCGATATCGATCGCGTTGGGACTCGTACCCAGAATCGGCACGCCATTCCGTTCAAGCCCGTG
>JACCDN010800486.1_pt1 | contig 23222 bp, 20 predicted proteins | sample 7441691 | NCBI WGS metagenome assembly JACCDN01 (sample SAMN15323439, study PRJNA562643) | freshwater metagenome | isolation source: river surface water | place: USA:Blue River Watershed | collected 2017-08-16 | reverse complement strand
GTTCCCGCAGAAGCCTTGTATGACGTCATCACCCACAGCGCGGGCAACAGCTGGATGTTTGAAAACCGTATGGCCCATGTTTTGGCTCAGCGGCGATGTCACCACTGAAAATCTTGGCCTGGGTCCACACTGGGGACGAGCTCGTCTGATCGCCAAACAAGATCTGTCTTTGTCAGGAATGAATGCCTTTGAACAAACGGTTTTAGCTCTGGATCCTCAGGCAAAATTAAAATGGCATTTTTCTGATGGCGACGAAATTCTAAAACAACAAATCATCTGCACCATTCAATGTGATTTAATTCAATTGCTTAAAGCTGAGCGAGTCGGTTTGAACCTGCTCATGCATCTTTCCGGAATTGCGACATTGACTCAACTGTTTGTAAAAAAAATTGCCAAATACAAAACTCAAATTTTAGACACCAGAAAAACTTTGCCAGGATATCGTGAGCTTGAGAAAAAAGCCGTGGTCCATGGTGGTGGAAAAAATCATCGTATGAATCTGAGTGATGCGATCATGATCAAAGACAATCACATCACAGTTATGAATGGCATCACCCCTGCCGTAGAAAAAATTCGTAACAATTCAAATCTTCCTATTGAGGTCGAAGCCAAAAATCTTGACGAGGTCAAAGAGTGTGTTGCGCTCAACGTGCATCGCATTTTATTAGACAATATGACTTTGGAAATGATGGCCAATGCAGTGCGCCTGATTCCGCCGCAAATTGAAATCGAGGCCAGTGGCAATATGAATTTAGATCGAGTCAGCGATGTTGCTTCTTTGGGTGTGCACTTTATTAGCGTAGGGGCTTTGACTCACTCCGCACCTTCTGCAGATATCAGCTTGATGTTTCATTGGGATGAAAAAATATGAGCTCAGAGCTTGATCTTTCCTTAGGACAAGCTACAGAAAAATGGGCACACGCCAATCAACTTTCTTGTTGGTACAAACCCAACACGACAAGTACTAATTTAATAGCAAAAAATGACGAATCTGAATTCGCACAAATTAAGATTTTTGTTTGTGACCATCAAAGCCAAGGCCGAGGCCGCGGTCAAAACACCTGGATTGACGACCATCAAAATACTGGACAATTTCTTTCTAGCTGGATGTTTACGTTGCCTCACACACCTCAACCCATTCTCTCCGCAGCAATTGGCCTAGCCCTGTGGACTGCGGCCAGATCCAGTTTTCCGGCCTTGCCTTGGAGCTTGAAAGCACCCAATGATTTATATCTTGGTGAAAACAAAGTGGCTGGAATTTTGTTGGAAACTTTCAATCAACCGAATCTCAAAAAACAAGACAACCGCGATTGGTCTGCCTTGATTATCGGATTGGGTATGAATTTTTATTGCAAACCAAAAGAAATGAATACAGCCACCACCGTACTAGAACACTGGCAAAAGTTTTCACCATTACCTCTTGATGAAAAACATTTTTCAATCTTCTTAGATCATCTTTATTTAGAATTGCGTTTGGCTTTGAATTTAACATTTCACCAGTCTGCAATGAATAATTTTGAACCCGTCTTGTTTTTGCAAGATTACCAATGTGAAAATTTAAAATTTGCCTTAAATCTGTTTCCACATTTGCAAGAACCCTATCTGAAAATTTTGCCTAATGGTGATTTGCAAACTAAACACAAACATATTTCTTGGAGTGAATTATAATGTCGTTAACTTTTACTCCAATTTCTGAAATTGGACTGCCAATACCAGATTTTTCTTTACCTTCAGTTGTTGATCAAAAAATATATTCACGCCATTGGCTTAACGAAAATCGTTTTGATTCCGTGGTGATCATGTTTATTTGCAATCACTGTCCATATGTCAAAACCATTGAAGATCGACTCATCCAGCTGACCTTGGATTTAAAAAAACACAATGTCTGTGTGATAGGAATATGTGCCAACGATTCAAGCGAGCACATTGAGGACTCCCCAGCACAACTTAAAAAAAGAGCTGAAGAAAAAAATTATCCTTTTTTATATCTGCATGATGAATCACAGTCTGTAGCCAAAGCCTTCGGTGCAGTTTGCACTCCTGATTTTTTTGTTTACGATAAAAATTTAAAGTTGTCTTATCGCGGACGTTTGGATGACAACTGGAAAGACGCCAACAAAGTCACTCATCGTGAACTCTTTCAAGCTGTAATAAGTATTTGCGAACAGAACATGCCGCCTGCTAGCAAACAAACTCCATCAATGGGCTGTAATATCAAATGGAAAACGGAGAACCTATGACTGCTAAATTTCAAATACCAATTCGATATTTATTACTCCCACTTTTATTAGCAATCGCCATTTATGTGAGTTATTTATTCTATTATGTCGGCGCACTTAAGCCAGTTATCATCAGCGAAAAAAAAGCTGGGCCTTTTGTAGTTTTATACAAAGAGCACGTTGGCCCCTATCACAAAATTGTTCCAATCATTGAAGCAGTTGAAAAATGGGCCAAAGAAAATTCATTGGATTGCCATTTAACTTTCGGTCTCTATTTAGACAACCCAGGCGAAATCGAAGAAGGCCGTTTGCGTTCCCGCGGTGGCTGCTTGCTCAGCGAAACACCACAAATTCCTGTGCCGCAAGATTTTCAAATACAAACCATCGAACCCAAAGATTATGTTACAGCTGTCTTCGAAGGTTCGCCTGGAATTGGTCCGATGAAAGTATACCCAAAAGTTGCAGAGTATTTTTCAGATCGCAGGTTACAACAAGAAAACCCAGTGATGGAGGTCTACGAAATTCACTCTGAACAAGCGATGACCACCACGTATTATTTCCCAATCAAAAGACATTAGGGCGTGTCCTTATTTGATCGCCCTAGAGAATTTCAAGACTATTATATAACTGCTCTTCGCTATGCAACTCGAACAGTTTTTCTTGTATGATATCGATACGAAATTCTTGATTGCGAATTTCTGCTATTGAAAAAGGTTTAACCATTGGTTTGTCAGACAATGCATAAGCACACTCACCAAATGACGAGGCAATTCCTGCTCCAAAAATTCGGCGTCCCTTTGCGGTCTGAATCAATGCAAACTCCGCCGTGAACCAAAAAAATCTTTCATATTCACGCAAGACTGTTGGATTGTTTGCATTTTGCAAAACCTTCTGTCCATAACGATAACAAAAATCAGCATATCGAACGTCAGTGTAAAATGGAATATGACCATAAAGATCATGAAAAATATCAGGCGCTGGAGTGTAAGATAAATCTTTCTGTTCGCGAATGAAATTACCAATAGGAAATTTTTTATCAGCTAACATTTCAAAAAAATCAATACCCTCTTCCAAGCCCTCAACGGCAACACCTTGCCAGCCAGTCATTGACATTAATTTTTCGTTGATAACATCCAAACTTGGAATTTTTTCGGCCGTCATGCCCAACGCCTCAAGTCCTGATATAAATATCGGATGCATCTGCTGTTCACGCAATGGCGTCTGACGATCAAACAACATTTTCCAAGTCTGCTGCTCTTGTTCGCTAAATTTCTTTAATGGAACTGCCTTCAACTGAGAACTCCCCTTTTCATTTGATCACGCTCAATGGATCTAAACAGAGCGCCGAAATTGCCTTCACCAAATGAATAATGATTTTTTCTCTGAATTATTTCAATAAAAATAGGACCAATGATGTTTTTAGTAAAAATCTGCAAAAGATAACCCTTTTCATCACCATCAACCAAAACACTAAAATCTTTAATTTTCTGGTGGTTTTCTGTGACCTGAGGAAACTTATGAAAAATTTCTTGATAGTACTGGTCATCAATATCCAAAGTTTCAATGCCCGTACCTTTAAGTTTTTCAAGTGAACTCAAAATATCTTCTGTTAAAAATGCCAAGTGCTGAATTCCGGGCCCATGATATTCTTCCAGATATTCATTGATTTGAGATTTAGCTTCAGAACCTTCGTTGATCGGTATACAGAATTTGCCACAGGGAGAACGTAATGCATAGGAGGTCAAACCTGTTTTTGCTCCGCGAATATCAAAGTAGCGAACTTCTTCAAAATGAAAAATATTTTTATAAAACTGAGCCCAAATATTCATCGTACCTTTATGAACATTGTTGGTCAGATGATCAATAGCTGTAAAGCCTTTATCCGCAACCTTTTGCACATGCGGATGGGTCACAAAACCCATATCCTCATAACGTTTTGGATTTTTATAATCTTCAACAAAATAAATTAAACTGTCACCGATACCGTAAATTGCCGGTAGCTCAGGATAATCACGTTTGTTTGCTGGACGAGCGCCACGCTCGACTGCTTTTTCGAATGCATGTTTTGCATTTTTCACCCGCCAGCCCATGGAACAAATTGCTGGACCGTGTGTTTGAGCAAAACTGTCAGCAAAACTCATAGGTTCTTTGTTTAAGAAAAAATGAATATCATTCTGGCGAAAATAATCAATATTCAAATCTTGATGTTTTAACAAGCGCGAAAAACCAAAGTGTTTAAACAAAGCATCTAATTTTTCAGGTTGTGGCGAAGCAAACTCGACAAAATCAATACCATCTAAACCCATATCATTTTTCGTCACATCAGTTTTCATGTCAGCCTTCTTGTCCGTCTTCATGTCAACGTCTCCGACGTTTGATCCATCCAACTGCGCCAATAATCTTTAATTTCTACTTTGTCTGCATCCTCGGTCGCAAACAAAGGATTTTTTGTATCAATCATCACAGCAATCTCGTTGGTTTCTTTTACATTTGCGGTTCGCTCTACAGCTTTACCTTGAGGTCCATGATGAATACCCTGAGGATGAAAGGTCAGCATGCCCTCACCAATACCACTGCGACTGAAAAACTGTCCACGGTGATAAAATAAAACCTCATCAAAATCGATGTTCGAGTGATAAAATGGAACCTTCATTGCCAGCGGATCACCGTTTTCCAATGGACGTGGTAAAAATGTGCAAATCACAAAATTTTGCGCCACAAAAGTTGAATGCGCTGAAGGTGGTAAATGATAACGATCAGACAAAACAGGACGAATATCTCGCACATTCAATTGCCAAACAGTCAACGTGCCTTTCCATCCCACTGTGTTCAGAGGACAAAAGGGATAAACCACGGTGGTGATGACTCCACAACGTTGAATTTTTAATTCGTAACGACCGCGAGGCATTGGGGTTGATACAGGTTCTGGACTTTTTAAAACTGCAGGATCAAACAAAGCATGCTGACCTAACATGCCTTTGTCAGGTAAACGAACTTCGCTAAAACTTTCGATTATTAAAAACTGTGATTTTGTCTGCGGCAACAATCGATACACTGTACCTCGAGGGACGATCAGATAATCTCCGGCCTCATAATTCAAGGGACCAAAATCAGTCTCAAGACAACCTTCACCATAATGAACGAATAGAACCTCATCAGCATCAGCGTTACGAAAATAATATTTCATTGGCTGAGAAAGTTCGGCAAACAAAATTCGAACATCTTTATTTTCCAGATAAGACTTACGATTTTGCAAATAGTCTTCAGCTGTCGATTGTTTCGCTTGTTTTAAATCATAAGCCTGAGGCTTAAGCGGTCCATCGATTGAAATCCACTGGACAGGTGGCTCCGAACGGTACAGGTGTGCATAGCGCCCACTAAACCCGTTGCGTGCATATTCTTCTTCAAATGTTCCTTCCGGAACGCCGACATGAGCCTGAGAGGCGACTCTCCCTTTAATGTATGGTATCATAAAGCTATTCTAATTCTATGATTGGCAAAAAAAAGATCAAAGATTGCATCATCATTGTTTAAAAAATTGACTGTCTTTTGTTTTCTATCCATAAAAGCTCATGGATTTTTCATTGGAACAGGCAAAAACATTTTGCGAGGTCATCAAACAAGGCAGCTATACCAAAGCTGCAGAAGCATTGTGCAAAAGCCACTCTTCCGTTGTCTATGCAATCAAATGCCTAGAAATACAATGTGGCTTAGAGTTGTTTGATCGAAATCAGTATCGCAGCAGCCTGACCCCCGCCGGCGAACGAATTCACGAACAATGTCTAAAGCTTTTGCGAACAATCCATGAGTTGGAAAACCTGTGTGACAATTTGAACATGGGATGGGAACCCAGTCTTCGCCTAGTCTATGACGGAATTCTATCCGCCGATCCCTTTTTACATTTATTAACTGATTTCCAAAATCAACAAATTCCAACTCGCATTCAAATTTATTCTGAATACCTCAGTGGCGTAGAGGAAAAATTCAAACAATTATCAGCAGATTTTATGATTTCTGTTTTGCCACCGAAAAACAATCGTCTCAACTCTATCAACCTCGAAACTCTGCGAAGTTTTTTTGTCTGCCATCGAGAGCACCCTTTAGCCATCACAAATGAAAATAAAGTTTGGAGTTTAGACGAACTTAAAAAATTTCATTTTCTAACGGTACGTGGTGCAGATCAAAATTTAAATCTCGGCACTGAAGAATTGCAAGTCGCAGCGGCTTTTCATCTCAGCGATTTTTCATTTAAAAAAAATGCTATCTTACAAAAAGCCGGCTTTGGTTGGATGCCTGAATATATGATTCAACAAGAGCTGAAAGATGGCCTATTGCAAATAATTTTATGGGAACAAAGCAGTGTACAAGAATTGCACCCCAAATTATATTTCTCGGACGAGAAATTATTAGGAAAAGCCGGTAAACAATTGTTAACGTATTTTTCTACAAACCAAAAAAAAGCCCAGTTTTCTCGAGGGCGCGAAACCTGGGCTCAACACGAAAGCTAATCACCCCCCACAGATCGCGGCGCGGCCTGCTAAATATAAGGCCTAATTGCTCTCCATTGGGATCAGCGGATATAAAAACATTTTCTATTTTTTTAATCAGCAAACACAGTGCCAAAAAAAAATCCTTGATGAATAAGGCTTGTAAAAAATGTCAGAGGAAAAATGTCTCAATTGTGTGACAGAATTTCTCAGCGAACTTGCCCATGACCTCGGACCACGAATCTTGTTGTGGTCAACTCGCGGGCTCCCATTGGGCCATATGCATGCAATTTGCTGGTTGAAATCCCTATTTCAGCACCAAGACCTAAGGATCCACCATCATTAAATCTGGTGGAAACATTAACTACCAAACAAGAGGCATCTAAATGATTTAAAAAATAATCAATACTCTCTGGCAATTCAGAAATGATGGCCTCGGTATGATGTGAACCAAATTTTTGAATATGAGCAACAGCATCTTGTTCATTATCAACAATCTTCATCGACATTTTTAAATCCAAATATTCTGTCGCGTAATCAGCGTCAGTTGCGGGCTCAACAATTTGTGGTAAATCAATACTGAGCTTTTGCGAATCAGCACAACCTTTGATGACCACACCTTTACGTTGCAAGCTCGATAACATATCAAGCAACTGCACACGTTGGTTTTTGACAAAATCACGATGAACCAAAAGACACTCCATCGCATTGCACACGCCGGGCCTTTGAACTTTTGAATTGATCACGACATCATACGCACACTTGTCATCGGCTACACGGTCGATATACACATGACAAAGACCTCGATCATGCGCAATCACCGGCATCAAGGCATTCGCTTTCACAAATTGAACTAACGACGAACCTCCACGCGGAATCATCAAATCAATTTCTTGGCATTTTAAAATCTCACTGACTTCCTCACGAGTATGCAATAATAAAAAAGCCCCAGTAGGCAAAACAGTGCCAATCGCCGACATAGCCACATCAAATAATATTTGATTGCTGTGCTGAGCCTCTTTACCACCTTTTAAAATCAAGGCATTTCCAGATTTAATCGCCAAGGCCAAAGCTTCAATGACTACATTTGGACGCGATTCAAAAATCATGGCAACTAAGCCCAATGGCACACGTTGTTTTTGCACTTTCAAGCCATTTGCCAATTCACGCAGCTCAACAATTTCACCCACTACTTGTGGAAAACGCGAAATCTCTTCGCATGCTAATGCCAAGGATTCTATTAATTTCTCACTGACTGTCAATCGATCCAACATAGCCAATGACATAGATCCGTCTTTGACGGCAACTCTGGCTTGAATCAAATCTTTTTCATTCTCTTCTAAAATATTTTTCTTTTGTTCTCGTAATTTTTGCGCAAGCAAAGTTAAAGATTTTTTTCTCTGCTCTTCTGTCATCGAAAACAATTGTATTGATTGATTTTTGACAAAGTGTACTTGGTCTAAAACATTTTTTACTGATTGATTCATGCTGTCGCCTTAATAAATAAGTTATCACGATGAACTGCGACCTCAGAAGTAACAATAACTTTTTTCGTTACAGCTTCGTCCCATAAATCAGAAGCCAAGCCTTTAAGTAGGTTTAATTCTCGCGCTCCATATTCTATCCGACCGCAGGCAATAGCTTTTCTTTGGTATTGAATAGAAACAACATCTCCACGTTTAAAATTACCGATCACTTTACGAATACCGACAGGCAAAAGAGAGGCCCCACGCGAAAGAGCCTTAAATGCCCCCTCGTCAATCACCACTGCACAATTGGGCTGAATGGCAGTTGTCAGCCAAGATTTTTTATTTTTCTTCATTAATGGCGCGGCTTGAAACCACGTTCCTGCTTTACCAGAAAGAGCTCTGCTGACTGGGTTGACATGATCATAACTTGCCAAGTAAACATCTGTTCCCAAAGGACTCAATTTTCGAATCGCTTCAATCTTGGTTTTCATTCCGCCACGACCAACATGAGTCTTTGTGGCAAATTGAATAAACGACAAATCTGCATCGTATGCGACAACAGTCAATTTTTCTGATTTTGGATCCTGTGGATTCCCTGTGTACAAACCATCTGCCTCAGTCAATAACACCAATCGGTCAGCCTGCATAACTTGCGCAACCATGCCAGCTAGCTGATCGTTATCACCGACCGTGATCTCACTAAAAGAAACAGTATCGTTTTCATTTATAATTGGCAGGGCACCAGCATGCAATAAGGCCGTCAAAGTATTTCGAATATTAAAATTGCGCTCTCGATTTTTAAAATCTTCATGGGTCACCAAGACCTGAGCCGTGATTATTTTTTGCTCGGAAAAAATATCAAGATAAACCTTCATCAGTGCAGGCTGCCCTAAGGCAGACAAAGCCTGGTCTCTAGCAATAGCAGAAATTTGTTGCGCTGTTGGCAATTTATCAAATGAGATCAAGGATCGACCTGTATTGATGGCTCCTGAACTGACAAGAATAACTTGAAACCCCTGTCGTTTGAGCTGAGCCAAATCATGTGCAAGATTTTTTATTTTATCAATTGCGGCTCCGCCTTCGGCATGAGTTACCGCTAACGATCCTACTTTGACTATCAACAATGGATTGCTCATATTAAATTCCGTTTCTAATCTCTTTATTTTAGATCAGAAACACTGAGCACCAATCAATTTCATATTCCATAAAAATTACTAGACCAAAAGCCTATCTTAAACCTGTTAACAGGCTCTTGAAAAATTATTTTGTTTGAGCTGCGAATCGATTTTTTGACTGATCGAGGCGTGAAGATGAGACTTAGCAAGATTTAATTTGGATCTAAACAACAAAGAGCAGTCAAAAAAAAGAGGCTTTGGTTTCCCAAAGCCTCTTTTGAATTTAACAATAATTTCAGATCAAACTAGCGTTGACGCAAGAATGTTCTAGAGAAAGAAATGGGCTCAACCAATCCCGCACCTGAACGAGTCACTCGCAACTCCAAAGTATGAGTCTCTCTGTAAGACAATTTATCATCCATTGTCACAGTGACTGAAGCACGCCCGTTAGAGGCTACTTCTTTTTGTGTCTCAACATTACCATTGATATCTGTCACGATCAGCTCGTAACTTGTATCAATATCTGAACGAACACCATTGTCACTGAAGACAACAACAACAGATTTATCGCCCATGATTTTCATTTTCAAATCCTTGATCGAATTTGGACCCAACGCTGGATCTTGACCATCAACAGGACCGCCATTATCTGGAGGGTTGACGACTCCGCCACCAACAACATCCAAAGTAATCACAGCTTGGTTGCCATTGATTTCTTTGTTTACGACTTGGTAACGATGTGTTTGAGAAATCACTTTGAGAGCAACATCAGGAGATGCCTCTGTGCCTAACAAACTAACTTGAAATTTTTCTTTTTTAGAACCAGAGAGCTCTGAACCTTGTGGGAATTGAACAACAACATCCATTGATTGCTGATGATCAAAAACATCACGGTAGGCAGTTTTGCAGCAACGAGTTTCATTTTTGTATTTAGTAACAGTTCTATACTTAGTAACTGCACGCTGTTTCGTCACGGCCACATTCTGACAAACCTGGTGAGGAACGTTCTCACAAATTTGACGTGGAACATTTTCACATACTTGACGAGGTTCATTGTTACAAACGTATTCAGTATTGCATTCATTACGGTAGCCGTTATCGCAACGTTGAACATTTTCACAAACTTGACCACCTGGAGTTCCATTACAAACTTGACGAGTTTTGCAAATTTGTTGGCCTAAAGCGTTTGTTCCACACTCTTGAACATTTTGACAATTTTGATTTGAAGAACCTTGATGACAAACCACTTCATTACGACATTGTGGTTGAGAAACCTGATGACATCTTTGCTCGTTATGACAAACACGTTCATAAGACGTACGACATTGACGCTCATAAGAATTACGACATTGATTATCGTACTCATTATGACATTGACGTTCATAATCAGTATAGGATTCATAGTCTGTATAAGCCTCTTGAGCTTGATACGGAACCTTCTCAATATACTCAGCTTGATAAGCTTCTTGACGATTGATATTTTTCGTCAAAGTAGCCTGCAAAACCAGTCCTGATGCGGAAGTTCTAACCAACGACTGCACAGAATTTTCAGCCGGCGCAGCCAAAGCACCTTGGGCTAATAACGTTATTGTAGCAAAAGTAGCCAGCAAGCTTCGACAACCGCGGACTGCCTTTTTCGAAAATTTATAAATTGGGTTCATTTTGTCCTCCTTTAAAGACTCATGACCCTGTTGAGCAACAACAAGGCCAAAAAAAATCAGGATCAAAATGCCCCCAAACCCAAGCCTATTAAGCATTTCTTAAGCAGAAAAATCAAATTTCCAACAAATTCAAAAAAAGGACGGGGCAATTTTCACAAAAAAAAAGAAAAAAAAGAACGCAGATGAATTTTCAAACTAACTCGAGATGCCTGGCTTGAGAAATTGATGAGATGCGAGGCGCGACAGAGGCGAGCGCGGAGGCCTACGCAAGTAGGCCGCACAAGCGACCCGACAGAGCAACGAAGCAGATCGCAATTTATCAAACCAGGAACTAGGTGCGGCGGTAGTCGTCTTGATATCTTACAATATCATCCTCGCCAAAATAACTCCCCAACTGCACTTCGATGAATTCGATAACATCTTTACCCGTATTACGAATACGATGTTTTGCACCTTTTGGAATATGAATATAACTGCCACCCTTGATCGGCACAATTTCATCGTTTAAAACAACCTCGCCCTGACCTTTGACAATCACCCAGTGCTCTTCTCTTTTGGCATGTGATTGATAAGAGATCTGCTGACCTGGATCAACATGAATGACTTTAGATTTAAATAAATCTTGATCGCGCAAAATTTCAAAACGCCCCCATGGACGTTCCTCAAAAACATGTTCATGAACGACTTTGCTATCGATGGATTTTAAACGTTCAACGGCTTGTTTTACATCCTCAGTTTGACCACGCTGTGCCACCAACAATGCATCCGCCGTATCGACGACGACCAAATCATGAACACCAACAAAAACATATTTTTTTTGCGGTCTTGGCATTACAAAATTATGGTGAGAGTTGACTTCGATTGCCTCTTTGTGAGCCTGACCATTTTTTTCATAAACTTCAGCCACCGCATCCCAAGAACCAACATCAGACCAGCCAGGTTGGCATGGCACACACACCAGCTCTTCACTGCTTAACTTTTCCATAATGGCATAATCAATCGAAATGGATGGTAATTGCTGATAAATTTCTTTTAAATTTGACTGGTCAGAATTCAGCGCACTCAATGCGGACCAAATTTGTGGCTGATATTTTTGTAATTGAGCAATCATCACTTGCAGTGGAAAAATAAAAATTCCCGCATTCCAATAATAGGAACCGTCTTTAAGAAACTCTTTAGCCGTAGATAAATTCGGCTTCTCATGAAATTTTAAAACCGAATAAGAACTCATTTTGTTTTTAAAATTAAATGGCTGTTTCTGTGTTTGAATATAACCGTATCCAGTTGCAGGATGCGTTGGCTTTAATCCCAGGGTCACAATTTTTTGTTGTTGTGCACAGATTTCGGCAAGCTCTAATGCCGATTGAAAAACATCTTCTTTTTCAATCAAATGATCCGCAGGAAAAATAGCAACTATTGGATTCGAATTTCCGGATACCTTACTTTGCATATCAAGAACTTTACACAAAAGAGCAATCGCAGGTGCCGTATTTTTACCTTCTGGCTCATAAATATATTGAATATCATTGTAACCAGCGGTCTTCATTTTCTTTTCAGTAAAATCACGTAATGCAATAGATGTAACAATCCATGGTTTTTCATTTGAGGACAATCTCTTCATTGTTTTAACTAACAAAGATTCATCAAACAATTCACTGAATTGTTTTGGATACTTGGTTCTAGAAATAGGCCATAATCGAGTCCCACTGCCACCACTTAATAAAACTGGAATCACAATATCTCCCTTAGCAAATACATAATTTGGATTACTATCCTAAAACTGTGCTCAGCAGCAGGGCAAGAAATTTAGATTTTTTGTGCATTTGCCGCGACAGTCCTGTGACTTTTTTTTCACTTATACTAGGTAAAAAAAAACACACCCAAGCTCATTAACGTCGTAAGTCTATTTTTTTAGCCTGAGAACAGTCAATCATCGCCCAGAGCTGGACAGCAGGCAAAATCAGAGAGATACTCTGAAAGATCATCAATCTTACAAAAATACGGAGTGTAAAAAATGTCGCAGCAAACTACACCACAAATTCCTTTTATTGATCTCAAAACTCAGTACAAAGCTCTTAAAAATGATATCGATCAACGCATTCACAACGTTCTTGATCATGGGGCTTTTATTAACGGACCTGAAGTTGCTGAATGCGAAAAGCAATTGGCTGCTTTTGTCGGCAGCAAACATGCTCTGGCCTGCGCCAGCGGCACAGATGCCCTCGTAGTGCCAATGATGGCCCTTGGCATTGGACCTGGCGATGAAGTCATCACCACTGCTTTTTCGTTTATCGCAACAGCTGAAACTATTTGTTTAGTTGGAGCCACCCCAGTTTACGTCGATATAGATCCAAAAACTTTCAATCTTGATCCCGCACAAGTAGAAAAAGCCATCACACCAAAAACCAAAGCTATTTTACCCGTTTCTTTGTATGGACAATTACCAGACATGGACGCAATCAATGCTATCGCCAAAAAACATGGCCTAGTTGTTATCGAAGACGCAGCACAAAGTTTTGGTGCAACCTACAAAGGAACTCGCAGCTGCAACTTTACGATCGCTTCCGGTACAAGTTTTTTTCCCGCAAAACCTTTGGGCTGTTACGGTGATGGCGGAGCTATCTTTACTAACGACGATAAATTAGCAATTGCGATGAAAGAAATTCGCGAACACGGTTCTGAAACCAGATATTACCACACTCGCTTAGGCATCAATGGTCGTTTAGATACTATTCAATGTGCGATTTTAATTTCCAAATTACAACGTTACCCATGGGAAATGGAACAACGTGAAAAAATTGCTCGTCGTTATAACGAAGCATTTTCTACAATCAAACAAACAGGTTTTTCATTTCCACACGTTGCAAATGGACATCAAAGCGTTTGGGCTCAGTACACTTTGACTGTTGAAAATCGCGCAGAGTTTCAAAAGAAATTACAAACAGCAGGCGTGCCAACAAGTATTCATTATCCACGTATTATGCCAGAACAGCCTTGGTACAAAGAACATGCAAACAAATGTATTGGTGATTTGAAGAATTCTCGTTGGGCAGCCGATCATGTGATCAGTCTTCCTATGTATCCAGACATGGATGACAACACTCAGAAATATATTATTGAACAAACAATTGCCGCATTGAAATAGCATACCTCAGAACTACGCCACTGAGCTTTGAATGTGCTTTGAGTGAGCATTGCTAGTGATTGCTAGAGCGAGTGATTGTCGTAATAACGACAGTCATTCACTCTAGCAACTCAAACAGTATTTTTGAAAAATGCTAAACAATGTCCCGAAAAACAATACGATCCCCCGAAAAACACTGCAGCTTAGTTGAAACTTCCTTTTTCATGACACTTGATCAATTAAGCCCAAGCATAGAAAAATCATATAAAATTTAAAATTTAATTTCATCCATTGAAGAAATCAGCTGCATCTTTGTTTTCACAACAGAACGAGAAAGCAATGGCCAATTTTTCCATTTAGGCAACTCAACAGCAGTTCGGGACGACTGCAGTAAATAAACTGATTTTAAACCAGCAGAGGCTCCTGCCATCAAATCCGTTGCCGTATCACCAACCAACAAACAATCAGACAAATTTAAATTCCATTCATGTCTTGCGGACAACAGCATTGCGGGCCTTGGTTTACGTAAACTTTTTCGAATCAAACCAAGTGATATTAAGCTTTTTTCATAAAAAGGCGCTTTATAAATATGGTCTACATACAAACCTTCAGAGACAAGCAAAGATAACATCTGAGCAGTCACCTCATTGTACTGCCGTAACGAATACATTCCTCGCCCAAGACCAGATTGATTGGTAACAATAAAAACAAAATATTTTTCTTCACGCGCACGACGAATCAAACGAACGGCATCCGCTTTCAATTTAACTTGAGAGACATCTGACAAATAATCTACATCCTCAACAACAACCCCATCACGATCTAAAAATACCGCTTTATTATCTCGATCTCCGTTTAAGTCAATTGCATCCAATCCTTGTTTTTCTAAATCAGAGAGAATCGGCGAAATATCCATAAGTGCTGAACGCAAATTTTGCTCATTACAATGATAATCGACAATGGTTTCGTCGATAATTTTATCACCGAAATAAACCAACTGAGCCGAAGTTTTCTGAGAAAAATCCCAAAGCTGATCGACATTTACATTTTCGCAAAAGACCAGATCCTTGACTGAACCCTGCAACAGTCTTGCATCTGAAAAGTTATTTACTTTTTCAAAGGGCAATCCCGGCGCAAGATTAAAAACAGATTCAACGAGATCACCAGTGCATATAATGCGTCCACCATCAAGATAGACGCCAATCAATGCACTTAAAATTGGATTTCGTTGATATGCCTCAGATAGAATTCGATCAAAATAATTCATATACTATTTAGTTTTATGAATCTCTGGTCGACCAACAGAAATATAATCAAATCCTTCTTCTTTCATAACCTTTAAACTAAAAATATTTCTGCCATCAAAAATCGATGGCTGTTTCATCAATGATTTCATCTTATCAAAATTAGGCTCTTTAAAAGATTTCCACTCAGTAACAACAACCAGACATGAAGCACCCTCTAATGCTTTGTATTGATCATCAGCAAACATCAATGACGGATTATTAAAATGTTCTTGCGCATGCCCAGCCGCGACTGGATCAAAAGCAACAACCTGTGCGCCTTCATCCAAAAAGTTTTGAATCAAATCCAATGCCGGAGCTTCGCGAATATCATCAGTCCCTGGCTTGAAGGCCACGCCCCACATTGCGATTTTTTTACCTTTCAAATGGCCCATTTTATTTTTGATCTTGTGAAAAAAGTTTTCTCTTTGCAGTTGATTTGTTTTTTCTACAGCATCTAAAATCTCTAGATGCTCATCTTGATCCTTGCCTAACTTAACAAGCGCTTTTACGTCTTTAGGAAAACACGAACCACCGTAACCAACTCCTGCAAAAATAAAGTGCGGTCCAATTCTAAAATCAGAACCAATACCACGACGAACATTCTCAATATCAGCACCAACTTTTTCACAGACCCTTGAAAACTCATTCATCAAAGAAATTTTAGTCGCTAACATTGCATTCGCTGCGTACTTGGTCATTTCCGAAGATAACAAATCCATCACATGCATAGGATTTCCATTTTTCAAAAATGGCTCATACAATCTAGTCATCACCTCAGAAGCATGTTCGCTCTCAACACCAACAACCACTCGTGATGGTTTCAAACAATCTTCAATGGCACAACCTTCACGCAAAAATTCTGGATTAGAAACAATATCATAAGTGTGAGTCACACCACGCTTAGCAAAAGCCTTTTCCATAGCCTTTTTAATTTTCATACAAGTACCAACTGGCACCGTCGATTTTGTAACAATCACTTTGTGTTTGTTCATATATGTCGCCAAAGTTTCAGCAACCTCCAAAACATATTTCAAATCTGCAGAACCATCAACATCCGACGGAGTTCCAACTGCAATAAATAATAAATCAGATTTTTCGATAGCGGTCTTAGCATCTGTTGTGAACTGAATTCGTTCAGCTTTGATATTATTAGTAATCAACTGATCCAATCCAGGCTCATAAATTGGTGATTTACCAGCCTTCAACATGTCGACTTTTCGCTGATCAACATCGACACAGATAATGTCATTACCCATTTCAGCAAAACATACACCAGTCACCAAGCCAACATAACCAGTTCCAAAAACAGATATTTTCATTTTCAATCCTTAACTTTAGTTAAATAGTATTTATTTAAATTATATTTATTACCCAAATAAACGATATAAGCCCACATCAACATTACAATAAAACGTACTTTCGAATGTTCAAAATTGGCCTCAGTTAAACTACCAATCATAAATGTCAGTTGCGCCATAAACAAACCAGCAACAACTCCTTGATCCCATGAGCTCAATCCTTCACGTTTTCCCCTAAGCTTCCAAAGCTTCCATAACCAAAAATAAAAAAAACACCAAATCCACATATAGCATATTAATCCTAACACGCCAGTGCCCGAAGCCAAATGTAAGTATTGATTATGAGCGTGACTTACTAAAACACCTTCTTCCAGTCTCATTTGTTTATAAATATCTGGTAACATTTTAGTATTTTGGCCATAACCAACACCAATTAAAGGACTTGTTTTGAAAATGGTCCAGTTTGCTTGCCAAATAATTTTTCGCTCACTTTTTCCAACCACATCTCTTATACCATTGGTAAAACGAGAACGAATAGAGTCTGGCAAACGATCAAAATTCGCAATAAAAATAAAACTGGCAAAAAACAAACTCAATAAGCTTATTTTAGGTCGTAAAACCAATAATACACCAAAAGCAGCAACGAAAAAACCTACCCACACACCGCGAGTCATACTTAGAAAAAAACTAACAAACGAAGCAGCAAAAACAATCAAAGAAAAATATTTTTGCCAAGCACTCCAGTTTTTGAAATCATAAATAATCAAACCTAACAGCAAGCATAAATAAATCACAAAACCATGAGCAAATGTCATTGGATTAGCAAAAAAACCACCTACTCGCAAAACATCATCCGGTTTATCACCATAACGCAGAAACTGCCATATGGGTGATTTGACAAAATAAATAAGCAAGCTGACTGCAGAAATAAAAAACATAAACCCTAAAAATAAATTTAACGTATTTGCACGTGTAGGCTTTAGAATGTTTATAATTTCAATCATTGCATACATAATTAAAATCCACTTGAACTCAACTATGCGAATCAATGCATAATCAAAGTCCATTGGATGAGTAATAAAACCAAGGATCACAATTACTAGCCAGGTTATAAAAATTGCTTCCAAACCAAAACGACCAAACAAATACTTGGGCATTTTAAAACCAACAGAGTCACTCTTTGTTTTTTTATAAAACAGCCATAGCAACTGTCCACAAAATATAACTGAAAAAAAATCCATCGCTGATTGAGAAACCATGGTCGATAATACAAATAGCAAAAATATCCAGCGTAACCAGCGTAACGAATCCGTCACTAACGACCTCGTCCAAATAACACAACAGTGATTGTTTTTAAAACAATAGAAATATCCAACCAAGTCGAATAGTTTTTAATATAATATAAATCGTATTGTAATTTTTCTTTGGAATCCTCAACACTCGCACCATATGGATAAAGCACCTGAGCCCAGCCAGTCAGCCCAGGACTGACAATATGCCGTAAACCGTAAAACGGAATTTCATTTTCTAAAGTCAAATTAAATTCAGGTCTTTCCGGACGAGGGCCAACAAAACTCATTTGACCTTTTATTATATTCACCAACTGCGGAAGCTCATCAATACGTGTTTTACGAATAAAGTTTCCAACTTTTGTGATGCGATTGTCATTTAGCGAAGCCCAACGAACTCCTCCTTTTTCTGCATCAGAACGCATGGATCTAAATTTATAAATTACAAAAGTCTTACTGTTCTTTCCAGTGCGTACTTGTTTATAAATAGCATCTCCAGGGCTCTCGAGACGTACAACAATCCAAGTTATTAACATTATTGGCCAAGCCAGCAATAGAAGTGTTAATGATATTCCTAAATCCATTACTCTCTTTATTCGCGAGCGTATTGGATTGCCAATCAAACCAAAACCTTCAGTCAGTAGAAACCAACGAGGTCCCAAATAATAAAGCGGAACCTTTTGCCAAACCTCTTCATAAAACTGAACTAAATCTCTTACACGTTTGTTTTCAAAACGAGCAAGCATCAATCTTTCGATAAATATTCGTGGAGCAGCCTCATCCAGAGCCACAACCACCGAACTCCAATTTTTCTTGAGGATGTCATCAACCTGATCCCACTCACCAATCACATCTTTTTCATCACCCTCAAGCTTGGCATCAATTAAATAAAAGATCTGTCCATGAAATAAGTTTTTCACTAGATCAGCCCGAAACTGCTGCAATATTTCCCGAGTACAAACAAACAACCATCTCGTTTTCTTAAGCTGTCGTTCTAATGTTCTAAGTAGCAACCAGCGATTAAAAGAACTCAACAAAGCAAAAAACAACAACGAACTGATTAAAATGCCTCGCCCAAAGATACCAGAACGCTCTTTAGCCCCTAAATAATTATAAAATATGATCAAACCAAGAGCGATCGCAAGTGCGACAAAAATTCTTGCTATAAACTTTAAAGTAGAGGAAGCCCGAGGCAATTCATATAGACCAAAAACATAATATAAAACCAAAACAACCCAAGTGATCAACCACATGTGAGCTGCCATTAATATTTTTTCAAATGAAAAACCTTCTGCATAATGAGAAACCACGCCCAAACAAGCAACAAACAGAATAAAATCTAAAATCAACAACCAAAATTTCTGACTGCGTGTAAGCACAAAAATCTCCTTCTAGATTAAACCTTCTTTTGCTCAACGTGCTTGTTGATCTCATAAATTTCAGAATGAGCTTCTAACAAATGAATGATTTGTTCCGCTCCCAAATGATCCGCCTTGTGTTTTTCGATCAAATCTTGCACAGCACGAAAATCATCTGGCTCATCAACTGTAATACGAAATTTTGAAGCATCATATGCCCGCACCCAGTGTTGAATATCAAAAAAATCAGGACGAGTTTTCCAAATAAACGGCGTCACATGCTCACGCTCATAATCTTCGGTTGCATGCTCATCAGCATATAACAAAGCCTTTGCCGAAACGATTTCAAAATCAAAGCCGCGAGGAAAAGTTCTCTTCTGACAATTGGTCAAATACAGTCTCCAATCCGCCCCAAGATCTTTATACCTCTGCACCGCTTCGGCAATAATATGACCATCAATCAAAGGACAATCAGAAGTCACTCGAACCACAACATCCAAATTGAATCGATGAATCAGCCCAACATAACGAGACAATACGTCCAACTCGCTTCCACGAAATATTGGCAAAGAAAAATCGCGACAAAAATCTTCGATAGCATCATCTTGCGAATTTATGGTGGTCGCGATGTAAATTGGCAACTTAGACAAAGCCAAACGTTCAACATGATATTGCAACAAAGACTTACCTTTGATTTTTTGCAAAACCTTACCCGGAAGTCTGGTACTGGTCATACGAACTTGACTGACAATCCCAATGTTCATTTGCAACCTCGAATCACGTTCAAAACTGTCTTAATACGTAAAATTTGGATCCACATGTTGAGTGATTAATTTTCTCAACTCTTCAACTGCCACCCAGTCTGTGTTTGAACCAGAATTGTATTTAAAACCAACAGGCACTCTCTTCGCATTAAAGGCCTTCATCCACTCGGCTTCTTTTTTATACTCACCAGGTAAAATCACATAATAGCGGCCACAGTCATAAGTATTCAAAGAATCCGTTTCAGTGATCATCTCTTCGTGAATTTTCTCACCAGGTCGAACGCCAACAATTTCAGTACGACATGTCGGAGCTACTGCTTGCGCCACATCTAGAATTTTATAAGATGGAATTTTAGGCACATACAATTCGCCACCCCAAGCATTTTCAATCGCATACAACACCATCTCAACTCCCTCTTCCAGAGTGATATTGAAACGAGTCATACCTTCATGAGTGATCGGCAACACACCAAGCTTACGTTTATCCAAAAAGAACGGAACAACGGATCCACGTGAACCTAAAACATTGCCATAACGAACCACAGAGAATTTTAAATCTCGTGACCCTTTCATATTATTGGCAGCAATAAATAATTTATCAGAGCACAACTTAGTAGCGCCATACAAGTTGATCGGAGCAGCGGCTTTATCCGTAGAAAGCGCAACCACTTTTTTAATGCCGCAATCTAAGGCTGCATTCACAACATTCTCAGCACCAAGCACATTGGTCTTAATTGCTTCCATTGGGTTGTACTCAGCAACCGGAACTTGCTTCAATGCAGCCGCGTGAACAATAATGTCAATTCCCTCGCAAGCTCTTTTTAAGCGCTCACCATCTCTAACATCACCAACAAAAAAACGCACTTGAGGATATTTTGCATTTGGGTAAAGCTGACCCATCTCAAATTGTTTTAATTCATCTCGCGAATAAATAACCAATCGTTGAATATCAGGATATTTTTTAAGAACCATCTCCGTAAATTTTTTACCGAAAGATCCAGTCCCACCAGTTACGAGAATTTTTTTACCGTTTAGCAAAGCAGCTCCCTTCATGACACGAAACCATGTCCCAACTCCGAATTAAGAAACACGAAGGAGAAGGCCGGTTTATCTATTTTTTCACAAGCTATAAAGCTCTAAATTATTACCTTGGACCAAGGTAATTTGACAATCATCTTATGCTTATAGCAAGTGGTCATTTTGCCCGTAAAACAGGATTCAACTTGACGAATTCAACACAAAAACACGACATTTTTAAAGTTAAAACGAAATACAAATCAGGAGCCCATATGCAAAGAGCCCTCAAAGCATTAAACGCCATCTTTCTTAAAGGAAACACATACCGCATCTGGCAGGTTATCAACAAAAGCCCATTGATTGACACCGTAGCTCAAGTAAAATCATGGTCACAAAAAGTCCCTCTCAATAAAAGAATCCAGCTTGCCCTAAAAAATCCCTCTGCCGACAAAGACCTCCTGACGCATCTTCAGGAGCATGGCTATGTTGATATTTCAAAAATTCTATCTACCGAACTTTTGCAAGAGCTGGATCAATACGTCGCACCAAAAATGCAGCGTTCAGAGACTGTCGCCAAAGAACAAGTCGTCCACACCAAAGATTTTTGGATTCGACTCTCTGACGAAGATCATAAAAGTATGGATTCCAACAATCCCTTGGTCAAAATTGCCTTGCAAGAATCCGTTCTCAAGCTCATCGGTAGCTATTTGGGCCAAGCCCCTTTTCTCGAATACGTTCTACTCACACTCTCTCAGCACACCCCGGGGCCGCTTAAATCTTCACAACTTTGGCATCATGATCATGACAACAACAATATGCTTAAAATGTTTATTTACCTCACCGATTGCATTGAAAACGAAAATGGACCATTCACCTTATTGCCAAAAAAACCATCACAAAAAATCAGAAATTCTTTTTTCCAAAAACATTTAAAAGACGAAGAAATCTACTCTCAGGTCGGCGAATCAAACGTTGTTAAAATGCGTGGAAAAAAACTGACTGCCTTCGTTTGCAATACTCACCAATGTTACCACATGGGCAGCCGCTTAAGCCCAGGACATCATCGTTTGTTATTCACCGCTCTTTTTATCGGCCTGCCATCAGCCTATCCAGACAAAGATAAGAAAAAAATCTTAGCCGCTGCAAGCTCAAATCTTACTCCACTGCAATTAGCAGCCATTGAAAAATGAGAAAATTTCTATCTGGTATTTACAAAAAATTAACCCATTCATTTCTGCAACAAAAAAAGTGGCGGCAATTTCAGCAGGAATTAAAACACTATGTAAACGAAATGAATTCCATGGAAGACCCATGGTCTGCCGAAATTGATAAAGATATTTACGCTCGCCAACTAACTAGCCTGCTCAACAGCTCAGAAAAAAAGTACAAAATCTTAGAGGTAGGATGCGGGCAAGGAAGCCTCACAAAATTACTTTTGCCTTTTGCAAAAAAAATCACTGCTATTGAAATTTCACAACAAGCTTTCGTTCAACTAAGAAAAAAATGGTCTTCTAGCACTCCAACAGATTCTCAACTGGTTGATTCTCAATCTCATACTCAATTTGCAGATTCTCAAGTTACCCCTCAAAAGAATTCTCAAAACGAAAATTTCAATCTGGACTCTCTTTTACAAAATAACAAAATGGAGCTGATCGAATCAGACATCCATCAGTTTTTTCCTCAAACAGAAAAATACGATCTCATCGTGCTTAGCTTTATTTTAGATTATCTTGGTTTTAATAAATTTCCGCAAAAATTTATCCAACTCATGTGGCAGTTCACAGAACACTTGGAAGAAGGTGGGAAAATATTAATTATCCATCCTGTCTACAAACAGGCAGACCTACATAGACTAAAGGCGTTCACAGAAATTTTTAAAAATTTTCATATGCAAATCGAAAAAGCCTCCACAGAACAATCCAGCGGAGGCTTTCCAATTCATTTTATTTTGTGTGCGAAGTATCCGCAGTAAAAGAACCTTTGATCAAAAACTTTGAAAGTTTTCTGAAGCCCTTAACATTGCGTTTAAATTCATCAAAATCACGCAAAGATTGAAAACTCTTTTTCAACAAATACGACGGGCGTAAATAGAATTTACGACGGGCTTTATCACAAAACTCAACAAGATCACGGTG
>JACCDN010517604.1_pt1 | contig 23229 bp, 15 predicted proteins | sample 7441691 | NCBI WGS metagenome assembly JACCDN01 (sample SAMN15323439, study PRJNA562643) | freshwater metagenome | isolation source: river surface water | place: USA:Blue River Watershed | collected 2017-08-16 | reverse complement strand
TAAATCAGACTAATGAATTTCAAGACGAGGGCTTGAGCAGCGTAGTGATCTACGAAAGCAGTAGCCGAGATCTGCAAAATTCGTTTGTATCATTTAAAATGAGATTTGGTATAAGCTAGAAATAGTTAATACCTATAGCTTCTCTTATTTGTTCCATAGTTAGTTTTGCTATTTTATGGGCCTTTATGGTGCCATGGTGCAATATCTCTTGAATATTTTCTTGGCTAATAGTCTCTCTTTTATTACGAATAGGGCTCAGAAACTTTTGTATAGTGTCATTTAAAATATTTTTTATTGTTACATCTCCAAGGCCACCACGTTTATAATGGGCTTTTAGCGACTTAACTTCTTCCTGATCGGGATGAAAAATATCTAAATAAGTAAAAACTACATTACCTTCAATACATCCTGGATCGCTAACTTTTAGATGGTTTGGATCGGTAAACATCTGAAATATTTTTTGTTTTATTTCTTCTTGGGAATCAGAAAGAAAAATAGCATTACCTAAAGATTTGCTAGCTTTAGCTTTACCATCGATACCAACTAACCTTGGAGTATCACTTAAAACAGCTTTGCATTCTTTAAGATAATGGGTATTATAGATCTTATTAAAACGTCTGACAATTTCATTTGTTTGCTCGATCATTGGCACTTGGTCGTTGCCTACTGGAACTAATTCTGCCTGAAAAATAGTTATATCCGCTGCTTGGCTAACTGGATAACAAAAAAAACCAGCTGGAATTGAGTCGTTATAGCCTTTTTGATGAATTTCAGATTTAACAGTAGGATTCCTCTCGAGCCTTCCAATAGTTACCAGATTTAGATAATAGACTGTAAGTTCGGCAATTTCTGGAATTTGAGATTGAATAAAGATGGTTGTTTGATTCGGATCGATACCGATACTTAAATAATCTTTAGCGATTTCAAAAACACTTTTTGTAATTTTTTGTGGATTTTCAAAATTATCAGTCAGAGCTTGAACATCTGCAATCATAATATATTGATCATATTCATTTTGCAATTTAAGTCTGTTTTGCAAAGATCCAACATAATGGCCTAGATGCAGGTTACCACTTGGTCTATCACCTGTTAAAATTTTCTTTTTCATTATTGAGTTTAATTGTTTGTTTAATTATTTAAATTATCATCTCTCTTGATAGACATTTAATATTTAAATATTTAGATGAAATCAAGGAAGATATCAAATTTTTTAGGATTTGCTATTATTTGCGGATTGATATACTACCAACAAAATTTAAGAACTACCTGGATAATGATTGTTCTTGTTCTTTAGATTTGGTAACCGATTTTGCTTTTGCAAAGCCTTGACTAACCCTAGCTTCTAGTTCTATATCATGCTGATATTTCATTCCATTTTCTGCAAGTACATCGCCTATTTTTTCCAGTTTTTCTTGATCTAATTTGGAAAAATTTTTCAGTATTTGATTTTTAATATTTACCAAAAACTGCCATGATAAGTTAATTTTCTCTTGTATAGTAAGAGTTTTTTCTTCATCGGGTTTTTGTTTTTGGTTAACATATAGTTTTTGAGCTTCGGGGTCTATTACAACAATTTTTTTTATTTTTGGCTCTCTTTTTTTGTTTATAACTAGGTATATTAAAGCAATTCCAGATATAACTAGGAGAAATATATTAAATAAATTTGACATTTTTTTAGTATTTTTAGATTTAAAATAACTGTATCTAGCTATGATTGTACAATTTTGGTATAAGATTGCCTAATATTTATAGGATAAAACATCGTATTTAGATAGAGAATGTGTACTCTTTGTCCTAAGCCTAAAAGACTATATATGTTTACAAGATTGAAGATTTTATGAATTGAAGATTTATATTGCTTTTATATCCAAATAAGATAAATAATATCTTGATAAAAGCTTAGAATTAACTAGAGCCATGAAGCTATCTGACTTTGATTTTGATCTCCCCTCTAACCTAATAGCCCAGAAACCAACAAATAAGAGAGATCAGTCTAGTTTAATTTTACCCTCTGAAAATAACAAAATAGTGAAATTCGCCAATATTATTGATTATTTAAATCCTGGTGATTTATTAGTTTTTAATGATAGCAAGGTAATAAACGCTAAGTTAACCTTAGATAAATCAGGCAAAAAAATTAACATCAATTTAAATAAACCATCGTCAAATAAAAATAGCTGGCGAGCTTTTGCCAAACCGGCTAAAAAATTGAGCATAGGTGATGAGTTCTGTTTTAATGACCATAAATTAATTATTACCAATAAATTTGACTTTGGTGAAATAGAAGTAACTTTCATACTAAATGGAGTTGAAATCTTTGATTTTCTCGATCAGTACGGCCAAGTACCACTGCCATTATATATCAAAAGAGAAGAATCAACCAAACAAGATTTTTCAAGATATCAAACTGTTTATAGTCGTGTTGAAGGTTCTGTTGCAGCTCCCACAGCTGGCCTACATTTTAGCTCAGAACTACTTCAAAAGATAAAAACTAAAAATGTTGAAATTCAATTTGTAACTTTGCACGTTGGAGCTGGAACATTCCTACCAGTTAAAACTGAAAATATTAAAGATCACAAAATGCATTCTGAATATTCCCATATCGATTCACAAACAGCAGCAGCAATTAATAAAGCCAAATCTGAAGGAAGAAGAATTATATCAGTTGGTACAACTGCACTAAGAAGCTTAGAGTCTTTCAGTGAGAATGGAAAATTATATGCCGGAATCAAAGAAACTGATATATTCATAACACCAGGTTATAAATTTCAGATAGTAGATGCTTTAGTCACTAACTTTCATTTACCAAAATCCACCTTGTTCATGTTAGTCTGTGCATTTTACGGTATGGATGAAATGAAAAAACTTTATAAACACGCTATAAGTAATAAGATGCGTTTTTTTAGCTACGGTGATGCAATGATGATTTATAACCAATCACGTTGAAATTGGGTGCATTTCTACAAAATTGCGTTGGTACAAATTTTTGTTAGCGCTATAATTGAAACAAAAATTATATTTATACAAATTCTTACAAAAATAACAATGAATAATAATGACTAAAGCCACCGATAAATTCGTCCACTTTCGTACACAAAGTTCATATTCAATGCTTGAGAGTGCAATAAAAGTAGAAGATCTAGTTGCCCTTACGAAGAAACATAAAATGAGCGCAGTGTGTTTGTCAGATCGAGGAAATTTATTCGCATCATTGGAATTTTCTCAAGCAGCAAGTAGCAAAGGCGTTCAGCCTATATGCGGGGTAATATTAAATATTTGTTTTACAACCAAAGCACATCAACAAGATTTTGCTGAAATTCTACTCATTGCCAAAGATGATAATGGTTATAAAAATCTATTAAGATTAGTTAGTTATAGCTTTATTAAGAACGACCGCAATATTTGTAATCATATAAGTTTTGAGGATCTGGAAAAATACAATGATGGCCTTATAGTTTTATCAGCCTACACTAAGGGAATAGTTGGTAAATTGCTACTTGCTGGAGATTATGATAAAGCCCAGGAAGAAGCCAAGAAAATGGTGATGATTTTTGGTGATAGGTTTTATTTTGAAATAATGCGTCATAATTTAGCTGATGAAAAACAAATAGAGCAAGAATATCTTAAGATAGCAAACAAACTCTCTATTCCTTTAATTGCGACGAATCAAGTTTTGTTTAGCGACATAAAAATGCATGATGCGCATGATATATTATTATGTATTTCCCAAGCTGTTGTAAAAGATGAACAAAACAGAAAAAGAATGAGTAATCAGTGTTATTTTAAAAGCGCTGATGAAATGATAGAATTATTTTCTGATTTACCAGAAGCAATCGAAAATACTATAAATTTAGTCAAAAGAATTTACGTAATGGCTGAAATAAAAGCTCCAGCTTTGCCGAATTTTACTGATGGTAGTATTTCTGAAGAAGAACTTATCAGGCAAGAGTCAAAAAGAGGCCTTGAACAAAAATTAGAGGTTAAATTTGCTCTGGAGAATATATCTAAAGCAGATGAGACCTCAATTCGCGATGAGTATTTCACGCGTCTTGAATATGAACTTGATATTATTTGTAAAATGAGCTTTCAAGGGTATTTCTTGATAGTTTCCGATTTTATTCGCTGGAGCAAAGAAAATGGTATTGCAGTTGGCCCTGGACGAGGCTCAGGAGCTGGCTCTATAGTCGCTTGGTGTTTACGGATTACCGACCTTGACCCAATAAAATTTGGTTTACTTTTTGAACGTTTTTTAAATCCTGAACGTGTTTCAATGCCCGATTTCGATATCGATTTTTGTCAAGAACGGAGAGAAGAAGTAATAACTTATGTTAGAAAGAAATATGGAGAAGAAAGAGTTGGGCAGATTATTACATTTGGTAAATTACAGGCTAAAGCTGTTATTAAGGATGTATCTAGAGTTTTAGGACTTAGCTATAATGTGGCCGATTACCTTACTGAACTTGTTCCTTTTAATGCTGTAAACCCTGTAACTTTAAGTCAGGCTATTAATGAAGTTGCAGAATTGCGAGATGCTGCAAAAGGTAGAGGTTTATATAATTTAAATGGTGATAGTGAATTAATAAAACAAGTTTTAGAAGCAGCTTTAGTTCTAGAGGGGCTACACAGACATTCTTCAACTCATGCTGCTGGTATCGTAATTGCTAATGAAGATATGATAGGAATTGTACCTTTGTGCAAGGATAATAATTCCGATATGTTGATAGCGCAATATTCAATGAAATATTGTGAATTATCTGGTCTTATTAAATTTGACTTTCTGGGATTACAAACACTTACCGTTATTACTAAATGTCTTGAGTTATTGCAACAACAGGAAATTAATATCGATCTAGACAAACTATCCTTCGATGATAAGAAAACTTTTGATATGTTATCAAAAGGTATTAGCACCGGAGTGTTCCAATTTGAAAGTGTTGGAATGAAAAATACTCTTAGAAAACTTCAACCTGATAATATTGGAGATATCATTGCTCTTGGGGCTCTCTACAGGCCAGGACCAATGGATAATATTCCTGCTTTTATAGCCTGTAAGCATGGTCAGCAAGAAGCTGATTATTTGCACCCTCTGCTTATGCCAATTTTGAAATCTACTTATGGAGTTATTATTTACCAAGAACAGGTACTGGAAATAGCACGTAAATTATCTGGATACAGTTTGGGCTCAGCTGATTTGTTAAGACGTGCGATGGGTAAAAAAGTAAAAAGCGAAATGGATGCGCAAGAAGAGATTTTTGTCACCGGTGCAATAAAAAATAATGTTCCGGCTGATCAAGCTAAGTCGATATTTGCAAAAGTGGCTAAATTTGCTGGCTATGGATTCAATAAAGCGCATGCTTCAGCATATGGGGTTATTTCGTATCAGACCGCTTTCTTAAAAGCTAATTTTCCTACTGAATTTTTAGTAGCAGCGATGAATTTAGATATTGATAATAGTGACAAGATCAATGTCTTTTTGCAAGAAGCAAAAATCTTTGCCATTAAAGTTATTCCTCCATCTATCAATGAATCTGATGGATATTTTAAAATAAAAAAAGATCAAGACGGTTCAAAAGCCATTATATTTGCTTTTGGAGCAATTAAAACTGTTACAGTTAATTTTGGTCAGGATGTTGTTAAAATCAGAAAAACAAAAGGAAATTTTAACAGCATAATTGATTTTCTTGAAAAAGTTCCTCCTAAACTGATTAACCGAAAATTACTCGAGAATATTATTAAAGCAGGCTGTTTTGACTCTCTTCATACTAATAGAAATAGCCTGCTAATGAGCGTTCAAAAATTAATGGCATATAGTGTTTCATATCACACTGAAAAAAAATCCGATCAGTTTAGTTTGATCAAAGTTAGCCTGTCTAGTAATGATGTTTTAATTAACAATACTCAAGAACTCACAGAACAAGAACTTGCTTATCATGAATTTGAAGTGATGGGACTATTTCTTGAAAAACATCCATTATCTAGTCATAAGACAATATTTGAAAATCACGGTATAAAAAATTCGGTTTATGTAAAAAATTATCTTGCAGAAGGGAACTATTCGTTAAAACTTGCTGGGGTCATAATTAAGAAAGATGCTAGAATGTCTCAGCGTGGTAGGTTTGTAACTATGATATTATCTGATCCTTTGGGAATAATAGAAGTTACAATATTTAATGAAGATATAATGCGAAATTATGCTCACTTAATAAATATCAAAGAATCAGTAATAGTTACTTGTGATGTTTTTATCGACAAAGGAGGCGTAAGGATTACCGCTAAAAGCTTTTCTTCAATAGAAGATATCCTAAAAAACGTAACACATGACCTTAAATTGATTCCTCAAAATCAAGATGAGTTAATAAAATTGATAAATATTTTAGAAACTAAAATCAACTCTGAAAAAGCAAATAGTTCGGTAGTGATTTTTTGCCCTATTGAGTATGGATTTATGGCTAAAATCCTCTTATCAGAAAAATTTTATCTCGATAGTAGCGATATATTACAATTAGAGCCATTTAAATACTTGGAATCGGTATAAGTAGATTTCGTTAAAATACATATAATTCATCCGGTTCAATATCACCCGTTACAGTAGTACTAACATCATGTTGTTCTGATATAGTTTCTTGCCTTGTGTCTATTGTTTCAACAACAACAACAATTTCTTTTTGAACTTCGTATTTCAGGGCGCATAAAGCCTCTAACATTTTCTCTTTATGGTCTAACGAAAAATCACTCCTAATTTTATTTACAGCGCTTTCTCTAGCCTGTTCGAAAAATCTACCTTCTCCAGGTACAATTCTACAAAAATAATCAGTTAGTGTTTTTATAAAAGCTATATCGCCTCTTATCGCTGCTAGCTCTATGACCTCTGGATAGGATTTCAACACATATTCTTGATCATCTTCTGGCATTATTTCAACAAATCTCATTAATTGATGCAATATTTCTACTGAACCAAATTCGGCAGCGAAAGATAAACAACTACTAAATATGACATCAATTTCAGTTTGATCGATTAAGTGTTTGTCTTGTAAAATTTTTGTGAACTCTAAATATGCTGTAAGATTTTTTAATTCACCATCCATGATTCTAGAACATAATTCTGTAGAAACTTTTTGAGATATAGTAGCTGGCGAGAGTTTCTGATAAATTGCAATTAACGTCTCATCTTTAGGATTTTGTTGCACTCGCTGATCTAAACGATCAAATTTTTCTGGAGTTGTAAGACCTTTTCGAGGGATATATTCTTGTTTTATAGATTTTTCTGTGGTGATAGAAGATTTTTCATCATCATATTCCAATTTTATGATTTGTAGAACATGTTCGTCAGTTTCATTCAAACTATCTGAGGAAGGCTTATTGCGAAAACAACAAGTTATAGAGTTAAAAATTGCCTCAAAGCAAAAAGTAAAACAATCAATAATGCATCCCATAATTTTTTCTATTTATTTAGTTTAAAAAGGTGTATCGCAAAATAGATTATATTTGATCAATTTACAAGTTAAATTTACTTAAGGTTGTGTAAATGATTAATATTAAGTAATCCTGAAGGTCTTAATTCATATGTATAAGTGGTAAATAAAACTTTAAAAACTTTAGATTTAGTTTTCAAATGAGATAATATTATGCAAATAAATATCAATTATAGATTTAGGTACTTGACACAGATGAAGTGTTCATGATATTTCTTGATTAGACTCGAGCAACCGTAGATTAGCATAAGTAGTTTTTGCGATCTGCAAGGTCATTAATAGTTAATAGATAATTTATATAATTTTATGAAAAAACATAACGAACATAAGGAACATAAGGAACATAAATCTAAAAATAGGGACCAAGAAGATCTAGCCCCAAAACCTCAAGACATAGTCAGAGTTTTGGATAGAATAAAGAAAACTTTACCAGAATCCGATCTCGAGGAAGTAGCAAAGATAAGAGAAGAAATTGCTCTACGAATGGAAAGATTAAATGAGGAAATAGCCAAGCAGAAAATGTTGAATAAACAAAAAGCAATGCTAGAATCGGAAATCCAGCACCTAAAAGAAAGTGCGACAACAGGACTAACTGCTTACGAAGAGTTAGTCGTTAGGCAAAGTAAAGGTGATAAAGAAGAAATAGCTAGGGCAAAATTAGAAGTAGCGAAAAAAAGAGAGACTCTTACCAAGAAAATAGAAATATTAGAAAAGGAATTAGTAGCATCTAAAATACCTCAAGCTGATACTCTTAAACCTTATGAGATGACACAGGCTCTGGATTCCGTAACGGATCATTCATATCAAGAATTGTTAGAAAAGGTTGGTACGCTAAAAACTGGAGATTCTATAGAGCAAGTAACCGACCTTACTAAGGCTGTTGATTCTATAACAGTTACAACTGCTATGAAACACAAAATAGATTCTAGAAAAAAATTCTTAGATAAAACAGAGCAAGATTTGCAAGTAGTTACAAAATTGCCAAATACACCGGGCGATGAGGATAATATGAGCGGTTTTATAGCAAATATAAAAACTCTTCAGGATAGTTTCCTCCCTAATAGAGAAATAAATGATAAACGTATTGATCTACTGGAAAATGCTGCTAAGTTGCTGCTGCAGCTACGTGGCTACCTTAAATCATATCACGATCCAATTAAATACCCTATATCAAAAAGCGGCTTAACGGGCACTGATGGTGGTTTGCTGAGTTTTTTACAGGGACCAAATTTGAATAGTTTATATCAGTTATTAACTAAAGGGGCAAAATTAACCGAAGAGTTTAAACTACTATATGATTTTATAGTACCAGACCAAAATGTTGAAAAAAACTTAATGTTAACGTTAGAAAAACATAAAGATTTTTTATCACGAGAAAAGCAATTTAACCAAAGAAAATTCTTTAAAACCAAAGATTTTTATGATCTAGGTTTTGTAAGGGGTGAGGATGGTAGCGTAGTTAAGCAAGATGTTACTTTAAAACTTAAATCTCAAACTCTAAAATCTCAAACCCTACATTCAGGTGGTGATTTACTAAGTTCAAAAGCTTTGAAAATACAAGAAGAGTATCATGAAGAACTGTCAAAAATTATTACTTCCAGTTTCTACGATAATGTCCTGATAAATGGCAAACCAATTTTAATAAGAAATAATAGCCAATATGGTACTGGAAAAACCTCAATGAATATTATTATGGAATATTTAGATGAGACAGAGTTACCGCTGAATTTTTCAAAACACGTTGAATATCTTATTAACTCCAGTCTTGGTAGAGCAAAATATTATACAGAGCAGTTAAAATATACAGAAACGGCAATTCATTCACTAAAAAAAATACAAGGAGATTTTATTTCGTCAAAAAAACATGATGCCTCTCTTTTCTTTACTATTAAAGATGCGCTACCAGTTTTTGAGAATAGCCATACTATCATTTCTATAATTAAAGAATATTTAACCATTGAGAATGATGATGTTGCTAAAAAAGCTATAGGGTTTGGCCCGGATGAAAGCGGTTATTATTTTCAGTCAAACCGTTCAGAACAACTTTTGGACTCTTTGTTAAAAGCAGGAGCTGCGATTAAATTTTGTCATTATTTGCGTAATTATGGTAAAGTTGACGAGCTGCAAAAATTTCTATTGAATTTAAACTCCATTAACATTAAATCAGCATCTTCTAATAGTTTCCCAAAAATCTTAGATGGTCAACTTAAATCTATTTTGTTTATTGATCAGTTAATAAAACTTGTAACAAAAGTAGAGGAATTTTTTCATTTCAGCAATATCCGAAAATTACAGTCAGACAAGGATTTATTAACTGGGATGATTGGTGACGTAGAAAATTATCTTGTTAAAGCTGTTGCTCCATCAATTAAACTTTTGGTAAAAGATCTTATCTCCAAAGAAAATTCGCTACTAGATCATTTTAATCATCTAATTGACCACTCAACCAAATCTGCTAGCAAAAACATCAAGGCCTCTGACTTACAAGATGTATTAATTAGGCTTGCTGACAATAAACCAACAGCTTCTAAAGAAATATTTAATCGCAAAGCTTTAGACAAATTGTTAATAGTTGCTGATTATGAAGACCGCGCTGCATTGGTAGCTAAAATGAGAAAAGGCGGTAGTATAGAACCAGAACTAATAAAGGAATCTGTTTCTGCATTGCTATATAATTTAATATCTTCAGGTCATGCAGATGCAGAAATGGTTGAACAATTTTTAACTGCAAAACCGGTTATTAACTTCCAAAAAAATGGTGATAGTTACCTACATTTAATAGCTCGTCAGCTGACAATGGTTGGTAGAGAATTGCAATTTAATTATAAAGATGCTTATGGTATACCACGTATTCAGAAATATGTAATTGACGCCCCAAAACAGCAAAAATTGTTTGAAATGGCAATGTATCTTATAGAACAAGGAGCAAACATTAATCTGCCAGATAAAGATGGTAGCGGGTTTTTAACTAGCCTTTTTGGTAAACTACCAGAAGAGCAAAGTAGATTTTTGTATCTGATATTATTTAAAAATGAAAAAATATTAGAAAAATTATCGCTACAAGATACTGATTTGTATGGTAGAAGTGTGGCGCATCTATTCTTGAAAGACACATTTGACTTTTTTTATAACAGCACCAACAAGGTAGTAGCTAAAAAATTATTTGCCGACATTATACGTAAAATAGTGAAAGAAGAACACCATGAAGATATTTTGCGCCTAAAGGATAAAGAAGGTAATACCCCATTGCACTATCTGGCATCATCAATTACTGAAGAATTTTGGGATTTAAGGGATAGTAGTTCTGGGATAAGAGTCGAATTTAGGGCTGGATTCTCAAAATTTAAACTTGATTTATTAAATATAAAAAATATACATGGAGAATCACCGTTACATATAGCTTTTACTAAAGCTAGTGATCCATGTGCTTTTTATGATTTTATGTTATATCGTATTTGCTCACCTATGCACTGGCATGAAAACTCAGAGTTAGATTTGCATGCTAAAAATGTAAAAGGGGTTAGTGTTTTGGACATGTTAATTGAAACGGATAGTCAGAGACTCGCTTCAACAATAAACGCTTATTTATCAAATATTATATTTAAGCTTGGCATAGATAAAGACACGGGAATAAGAGACGCTGGTAAGTTGTTTGTATTTAACGAAGAGGGTGGTCTCATTTCAACCAATGTTGGGTTGTTGGACGAGTACTTGCCATCAGAATTATATAGAGTTAACGAAATTATCAAAACTATCTTTCTATCGTATTTATATCAAGCTCCTGCCGAACCATCATGTACTAGCTCGTCATCTTCATGTAGCAGTACATCTTCTTCATCCAGTGGTATGTCTTGGTCTTCTATGTCTGCTACATTCTCGTCAGTTGTGTCACATGTAACGCTTAAAGAAGACGGGGTAGTAGAGGTTGTAAGTATGGGTTCAGGCGATGAAGGTCTTGAGTGGCATTCTTCTCTATAACGCTAATATTGGATAAGGAAAGATTAGAAGCTAGATTATATAAGGGTTGCAAGGCATCCTCGCAAGCACTGCTATCGTCGTCCCGCGGCTTCTCGACCGCGGGATTCAGTAATTATACCAAATCGCTATGAAACTGATTTGGTATGAGCAATTCTCAATTAAGCTAATAATCATTCCATTAAGACATTCTAGTCTTGTTTAAGTTTTGTTGACCTTCAGCCTTAATGGATTCTTTAACTAATTTTTGATAATGATCTCTAATTTTGTTTACCGAATATTTCCCATCATATTTACCGCCAAGATTTGCTATTTTTTCTAAATAAAAATTTATTTGCTCTAAATTATTATCGGTTACAATATCAGCTTTCTGATCTAGATCAAAATATGAGCTAATTTCCATTTTTGCTCTTGTGAGAAAATTATAAAAATCTCTGATTTTTTCTATAATGAGCGGCAGATCCTCTGGTTTCATTACAAAAAATGCAACCATAAATATAACTAATAATTCAAACATTGACATATGTAGAGCTAACCTAATTCTATAAAACTCAATTATATAGCAAAAATAGGTCAAGTTTGAGGTTAATTTGAAAACAAGCACCCGGGAGCATATATGATTTGGTATGAGCACCATGCTAGTCTTGCAAAATTTATTCCTCAAACTTGAACTAATACCAAGTCTCATTTTAAATGATACAAACGAATTTTGCAGATCTCGGCTACTGCTTTCGTAGATTACTACGCTCCCGCAGCCTCGTCTTGAAATTCATTAGTCTGATTTAAAATGAGACTTGGTATAATAAAGCTATACATCACATTATATCATAATTTTAATACAAAAGTAAATTTAGCACCAACTTCGCCATTACTTTCAGCTTTTATTTCCCCACCGTGAGCAATAATTGCACTTTTGCATAGTGCAAGACCTACACCTCTACCTTCTTGAGGTGTGATGGTTTTGGAGCTGACCTTGAATGGCTCAAATATATCGTAAACTTCATCTCGTGGTATTCCAATTCCTTGATCAGTGATAGTAAATAATATTAGATTATTATCTATTAAAAGTTTTATTGATATAGTACCTTGATTACTATATTTAATGGCGTTAATTACCAAATTATCTATTACTTGACGCATGTAATTTGGGTCAATTTTAGTAAAGATCTCGGGTTGAATATCAAGCTCAAATTTAAGATTTTTGTTATCTTTATATTGGATAAAACAGTGATGAGCCCTATCTTCAACAAGTTCACTTAAATTTATATTTCTTTTTTGAAGCTGAATTTTTTTAACATCAAGCATTGCAAGATCAAGCATATTTAGAATCATCAAAGAAAGACGGTTTGAGTTGTTATATATCTCATCTGATAAAATCTTTAGCTGCTCTTTGGAATATTTATTCAATCCTTCGGATAATATTTCAGAGAAATTCATTACACTACCAACCGGTAATCTTAGTTCATGATTGACGTTGTTGAGTATAAGTTGTGCAGTTTTACCTAGCTTCTTTATTTCTTGCTCTTGAACAGCAATTTTTGTACTATAATCATCTATTATAGATGTCAAATTTGTATTTTCATTTGATAAATACTCAGCTTTAGCATGAACGGATTTTTGTTGGTCTTCTTTGGGTTTAATCACTACAACTAATATTGTTGCAACTATCATCAATATGTAGATACAGATAAATCCCGGAGAACCTACAGTAATATCTATAGTATAATCGCTAAAGAAGCTGTTATAAAAAACACCAGCGATGCTGCTACCTATAACAATCATAATAGTAGCAAGACGCCAACCAACGAGTATAGAGGTTATTACCAGATTAATTGAAAAAAACGCAAACTGTAATAAATCAAAATTACTAATTAAGATAAAAAAGCTATTGAAAACTATTAGCATATAAAAAATAGTAACTGGCCAAGCGACTTGTACTATTGTTTCTTTAAACTCTCTTCTGATATTTAAAGGCCATATTGGATACATTGCGATTAATACACCTGTAATCATCATTAGTTGATAAATAGCTAGTGCAATATTTCTGTTCTGGCTTAATAATTCAGATTGCGTTGAATACATCGTAGTAATTGTAAAAACAATGAAATATATACCAAGACCAGAACAAGATATCTCGTTAGTTGGATAATTTTTCTTACAATATTTGATAAAATTAAAGTTTCTATATTTTTTGAATATGTTAACATCAGTCTTGTTATTTTGAGTAACTAGTTCATTGTAAGATATTTTATCCTTTATGCCAACAAATCCACCTTTCTGTTTTAAAAGATAGTGACTACCCATTAAAAAAACAAGATTAACCATCATCCCACAGAAAATAGGGTCAGCTTTTATACCAAAAAATTTCCATGTAATAACTGTTGAAAGACCAGCAGCCATGGCAATGAGAACAGATTTTTTAGAGCTTCGAAAACCCATTATGGTTGCAAGCAATGGAACTGTAACTACCGGCATGTAAAAACTATTTACAGATAAAACAATTGATAACAAATCTTGCTGCGAGAAGGCTAACATAATGGCTCCAGCTCCTAAAACGAAAGAAAACCACTTAGATAAGAATAATTGCCTAGTATTACCTATTTTCAAAGGACCGCATATATCGTTAGCAAACAAAACAGATGATACATTCATATGAGAATCAGCAGTGGACATTGCCATTGCAATAATACCAATTATTATCAAACCTTTCAGCCCAACATATGTATATTTATCTATTATAAACCCTAATAGTTCATTTGGTTGAAGCTTATCGTTTACACTTAATATCAAAAAAGCAATCCAAGATACTGCAAATAATATAATGATACATAAAATGCCTGATATAATGAACGCCTTCTTTACCTGGCGTAAATCCCTACCGATAAGAATTCTTTGATAAACTGCAGGCCTTAGAGAAGGAGAAAGAAAATAAAGCATCAAAGAAATCATCGGCCAAAATTTAGGGTTATCTATGTTCAATAATTCAGCTGGATTAAACTGATCAAGCTCTAGAACGTGTCCGATAACCTCTTCACCAAAATAGATTTTATTCCAGATTATTATCCCAATTAATGGAATTACAAATCCAAAAGTAAAAAATTGTAAAATATCAGTAGTTGTAACCGCTCTAATTCCTCCTAAAACTGAATATAAAGTTACCACAGCCCCAGAAATAAGAATTGATTCTGCCGCAGATATTCCAGTAAAATAGGCAGTCACATTACCAAATGCTTTAAATTGAACAGCTATCGACCCAAGAGCACCAATTGTTCCAGCAATAGCCGTAATAATTCTAACCTCTTTTCCATATAAACTTCCCATGGCTTCTGCAACAGTGGTTTTACCCATGAACTCACCCATCCTAGGTACTAGAATATAACCAGTTAGTATTAACTGAATGCCCATGCATACAGCTGCTACAATGTAAAAAAGGCCGTCAGTGTAAGTACTGTTTAGATCAATGAAAAAACCACTAGCACTAGCATAAGTTGCAACAATGGTCGCAACAAGAGCACCTGTAGTAAAGTTACGTCCACCTAGAGCGTAATCTTTAAGGTTTCTTATTTTACCACTACTGCCAATTCCTACTAGTAATGTTATTATCAAAAAACTAAGTACTATTCCAATATCGATATATTCCATAATAGTTTACCTGCATTATTTTTTTAATTTTGAGTAAAAATATATACAGATAAAAGTTTATGACAACGTCAACTATTAGTAGTTGGGCATAAAAATGACAAATTCTTCAACTATTAATTAAAATTAAAATCAATATTGTATCAAAAGTGACATAAATTTACACATGGTTAATACATCAGTATCAAATTACTCTATCCAAACTAAAAGATTATAAAAGCTGAAAATTGTTGATTTTAATTATAAAAACCTTTTTAATAGCACAGTTAATATTATTGATTATAAATTCTGAAACTAAAAATACAAACGCATCTTTTATGAAAATAGTCTCCTCAGTAGCAAACCAAAACTCTAAGACCTCTACAACCAAATTATCTTCTATAGTCTCAGCAGTCAAATTGTGGTGCATCAATTTCGCAAGACTTGCCGGTGCTTACATATTTTTATCGGTATTTATGCTTGTATCCTATACAAATAGCTGCTTTGCCGCCCAAAATAGACAGAGCCCTCTTCGAACTTTTGGTGACTATATGCAGATAATTAATCCTTTATTTGCAGCAGGGCTAGCTTCTCAGGAAAGAGGACTGGGACATTTCGCCATAATTTATAGCCAAACTTTTGTCATTATGCATGGTACTAAATTAATTGCCAAAAGTGGAAAATGGCAAGTTAGTAAGAGACCTCACATCGAAAACAAGAAGGATAGATATGAAGGATTACCTTCTGGCCATACAGCTTCTGCTTTTGCTGCTGCTGCATATGTACGCACTTTTTCTGATGAACATAAATTATTTTCCATTCCGTTATATATAACCGCTACAGTCACAGGATATAGTCGCGTTAAAGCGAAAGAACATACAGGGTTGCAAGTTGTAGCAGGGGCAGCATTAGCTGAAATAGTTACTTTCGTAAACAGCAAACTAGATTGGAGTAACAACTATAGAGCCACTAATTTCCACTTTTTCCCCAAAGGTGGAGCAATAAGTTTTGAGTATAAATTTTAGCACTCTACCTCATCACCCTACCTTATTATAAGGTCATCAAGTTCTTTGCAAATATCTTTATTTGCTTTTTTATCATACATGGCGCAGGGACTTTCTAAGGCTTCATATACAGCTTCCATTTCTTGTAAATCGGCACTGCAATGTAGCACTATATCACACCCAGCATTAATAGATTCTTTAGTAACTTTAGCAATATTCTGACAAAATGACAAGCTTATAACTTCTTGCTGTTTTTGGCAAAGCTCTATTATTTCCTGGTTGCTTTTTGTGCTAACATCAACTACGAATAATTTTTCAAAATCTTTCTGGTATTTATTTTTCCATTCTCTATCTTGTGATGCAAGTAAAATCACTGTTCTTAGCAAAGATTTTTGCTGCCCTATTTTACCATGCAGTGCATACATACAAATATCATCTGTTACTAACACGCCTTTAAATCCTATTTCATTTCTTATATAATCAATCACTTTAGTAGATAAAGTTGCAGGATTTTTCGGATCAAGTGCATTATAAACTATATGAGCACTCATACCCCATAGTTTTTTTTGAGACAATTCTTTAAATACTTTAAAATCTGTGAGCTCAAGAGTTTGCAATTCTGTACTTACAACGGGTAAATCAAGATGACTATCAACGTCGGCCCTTCCATGGCCTGGCACGTGTTTAATGAATGATATTCCTCCTTGATCATTAATACCAGCTATAGCTTCTGTGCATAGATCAATAACTTGTTCCGGAGTTCCACCAAAACTACGATCACCAATAATTGCATCAGCTTCTTCATAAAAAATATCGCAAACTGGAGCACAAGGAGAATCAATACCTAAAATTTTAAGTTCTGCCATAATTTGTGAATAATTTTCTCTAGTTGCTTTTTTGGCTTTGCTTTTGTCAATTAAATACATGTCAGCAAAAACCTTTGCTTCTGGGTATAATTTTTCTGCAATAGGCGGTTTAATTCTAGCCACTTTTCCCCCTTCCTGATCAATAAAAATCAGAAGTTTTCTTTCAGGGAATAGTTCTCTAAGAGATCTCGTAAGAGCCATTATCTGTTCTCTAGATTCAACATTTCTGCTAAATAAGATAAATCCTAATGGTTTTGATTTTAAAAAAAATTTTCTTTCTTCGTCAATAAGCTCAGTGCCTGCAAGACCAAAAATGACATTAGTATAAACCTTCATAATAAAGCTTAAAAAATTTAATGAATTCTACCTAAATTACTAATTGCTGAATATTTATCCTCATAATGCACCGCAACGTTACCAACAGCACCATTACGGTGTTTGGCAACTAGAACTTCAGCAATATTATGAACTTTACTTAATTTATCTGCCCATTCGGAATATTTAGCATCATCATGTTTTGGTTCCTGCCTTCTTAGATAATATTCCTCTCTGTACAAAAACATAACAACATCAGCATCTTGTTCTATAGAACCTGACTCACGCAAATCAGAAAGCATTGGTTTCTTATCCTCTCTTTGTTCTACAGCCCTAGAAAGCTGAGCCAAAGCTATTACCGGGATGTTTAACTCCTTAGCAAGCGCCTTTAACCCTTGTGTTATTTCTGAAACCTCAAGAACCCTATTTTCTGATTTATGAGACCCACGAAGTAGTTGCAAATAATCTATAAACAAAATACCTAAATTATGTTTTCTTTTCAATTTACGAGCTCTTGTTCTAACTGCTGATATTGTCAGGGCTGGAGTATCATCAATAAAAAAAGGCATATCAGCAAGCTCAGCCGCTGCTTTCCTTAGATCATTATAGTGTTCTTCATTGACTTTTCCACTTTTTAGAAGGGTAGAATCAATCTTGGTTAACATTGAAAGTAACCTAGTAGCTAACTGCTCAGACGACATTTCCAGAGAAAAAAAACCAACAGAAGGTTTAGGTGATTCTGGATCAGCTTTTTTAAGCAATGATCTACAAGCATTGAGAGCAAAATTAATAGCAAAAGCAGTTTTACCCATACCTGGTCTACCCGCAACTATTACCAAATCAGAATTGTGAAAACCAGATAATTTTGTATCAAGATCTATAAGCCCGGTGGAAATTCCAGTTACATGATCTGAATTCTTCATGGCTCTATTAATACTCGCTAAAGACTCGGCAACGTGATCTTTAATAGCAACAAAGCTTTTTTCATTTATGCCATCACTAGCAAGTTGATACAAACTGCTTTCAGCCATTTCAAGCTGTTCTGGACCGGTATTTTCCAAGGTAGAATCATAAGCTGTATTTACAATATCTTCGCCTATTTGAATCAGATTACGTTTTATCGCCAAATCAAATATTATCTTACCATAATCATGAGGGTTAATAACAACCATTGCCATAGTTGTTAATTTGATTAGATATTCCTCACCATTTAACTCCATAAACAGATGGTCTTTATCGAGCATTGACTTAACAGTTATTATTGATGGTGTCAGGCCTTTTTCAAAAATAATGCCAATTACGTTATAAATTTTTTGATGTAATGGTTCAAAAAAATGTTCAACCCTTAAGAATTCATTTACTTGTTCAATTAAACCAGGATTAATTAATATTGCTCCAAGCAACATTTGTTCCGCCCTAATATTGGCAGGTAGTTTTCTTTCAGCGATTGCATCCATTACTTCTACCAATTATAAACCTCTTAAATATTTATCAGCTTCAAGCGCAGCCATACAACCAGTGCCAGCAGCTGTTACCGCTTGACGATATATCTTATCTTGAACATCACCAGCTGCAAAAACCCCTGAAATGCTAGTTTTTGTAGAATTTGGTAGCGTTATTATATATCCTTCATTGTCAATATCAACAACACCTCTAAACATATCGCTATTAGGTTTATGACCTATTGCTATAAATACTCCTTCACAAACAATTTCTTTTGCTTGATCAGTATTAACATTTTTAAGACGAACTCCAGTAACTGATTTAGGGTCTTTTGTCCCAATAACCTCATCTAATACATGATTCCATATTGGTACTATTTTCGGATTAGCAAATAATCTATCCTGCAAGATCTTTTCTGCTTTTAGCTCGTCCCTTCTGTGTACCAAATAGACTCTGCTTGCATGACTAGTTAAAAACAAAGCTTCTTCTACAGCGGTATTACCACCACCTACTACCACAACTTCTCTGTTTTTAAAGAAAAACCCATCACATGTAGCGCAACCAGATACACCAAACCCTTGGTATTCTTGCTCAGACTTAAGACCAAGCCACTTTGCTTCCGCTCCCGTGCAGATTATAATTGTATCAGCTTCATAAATTTTTCCAGAAGAAGTGAAAGCTTTAAAAGGTCTAGCATTTAATTCTACTTTTTCAACATAATCGTGAACAAGTCTTGCTCCAACATGAGATGCTTGCGCCTCCATCTCTTGCATCAGCCATGGTCCTTGAACTGGCTTTGCAAAACCAGGATAGTTTTCCACATCTGTAGTAATAGTTAGTTGTCCACCAGGTTGCATACCATGTATTAAAATTGGCTCAAGTGCCGATCTTGCAGCATATATAGCAGCAGTCAACCCTGCAGGGCCAGAGCCAATAATTAAAACTTTTGTTTTTATCATAGATTCCTTAAGCAAATTAATATTAATAATTTTAGAATTTGTCTATATAGCCTTTTAGATTGATTCACTATATGGCACAGCTTAACATAAGCAGTCATGATGAGGTCGCCTATGTTGCCTACTCATTTCCAATCAATTAAAAGCTTCAGCTCTAATCTGATGCTTAAATACTACTGCCTCCCAACCTAAAAGAGCAAAATCACACTATTTAAGCTTTCTTTGTACCTAGCCTAGTTGAACCTACTTCATGACAAGGTAAGATAAGTTAGTTTGTTGGCAAATTCTTAGCTGCTTGCGTAGTAACATTAGAAGTCCCTGCAGCGCTAGAGGTTACATGACCAATGTTTTTTACAACGTGATTTGTTACTGCCTTATCAACTGAGCTAACATTTTTTTTGTCTAAATCTGGCCCTGAAGTTTTACAAGCAGAGATTAAAACTAAAATCGAAGAAACAAGTAATGTTTTATATATTTTATTCATAACACAATCTTTAAATTAATAATTAAAATTTCTTATACAGCTTACCAGATATTAGCATACAGCTAAGATAGTAGCAAGGTATAAATATACTAGTATATAGTCATTTGGTTTGGTCGTTGATTCACTTACATAATTCTTTAATAAAGATAGCCATCAACTGTTATTTAACAACGCTAATTAACCGAATTTTAATTGAGCTCTTTAGTACTGACACCGTGTTTAGTTTTATTCCATTTAAATGGTGTTAAAAAAATCTCTATAATTGCCCAATATGCTGCAATAGTGTGTAAAGCAAAATATAATGGCCATAAGAATAAAACTAAAATATTACCAATCCCAAACTTCTTATGCTTAATGATATAATAAACAGACGAATACACATAAATCAGAGAAATCCCACTATTTATGAGCCATAAATAGTAAACATATTGTTTTAACTTAAATAAATATATTATTACAAACCACGGAGTACAGAAAAAACTATAAGAAGAAAATCCAATAAAAACATATATTGATATAACTTTTCTAAATCCTAATTTCTTGTAATTTGCAGATGAAAGAAGAAATACATAGATTGTTTGTACAAACCCTTTAATCCATCTTGTTCTTTGAGCAAGCCAGTTTTTAATAGTAATAGGAGCTTCTTCTAGGGTTTCTGAGTCTATAATGTGGACCTTATAACCGTTGGAATATAATCTGATGCCAAGATCTGCATCTTCGGTAACATTATATGCATCCCAATAACCCACTTTTTTTAGAATTGAAACCTTAAAATGATTACTTGTTCCACCAAGAGTAATCGGCAGATTATACAGGTTCAAGCCTTTTAATAAATGTTCAAACCAAAGACTATATTCTATGCTAAAAAACCTTGTTAAGATATTTTCATTTGAGTTATAAAAATTCAGCCTTGCTTGGACACAAGCATATTCTTGCGGTAGCTCTCTGAAAGCTTGTAGGGCTTTAAGTAATTGATCTGAATCAGGCCTGTCTTCTGCATCATACACGCACAAATATTTACCTTTAACATAAGATATTGCATAATTCATTGCTTTAGGTTTTGTTCTAGGAAAAGATACTGGCACTTTGATTACATGTATATATTTTGGCAAATCTATGCTTGATAAAGCTTGGTGCATTTCTATATCATCTGCTTCAATAATAAATTTTACATCTAATTTTGATTTAGGATAATTTAAATCACCAATAGCTTCGATTATGGATTTTAGCTTGCTAACTTCTTTGTATAAGGGAACAAAAATAGTATAAACAGGCATTTTGCTCTTATGTTTTTTAGCAAAAGGTTTGATTTTATCTGAGCATTTTTCAATAGAACGCTTAAATAATAATGCTTTAAAAATATTTTGAATCAAATAAGTAAGATTATTAACACAATGAAATAAGTTAGAAAACAACAATAAACTTGATGTAAATAATAACAAAAACCCAATTATCATTTTTTTATAATCAACAGTTTTTGCATTAGGCATTATGGAAATTTTAGATAAATAATTCTGTGATTTTTGTGTATTTAACTGACTAAAACTCCGCTCCAAAACAAAGAGCAGATCTTTTTCCAAAATAGAATAAAGCTTTATTTCATCTCCATATTTGTGTTTGATATATAAAATGACTGAAGAATTAACAATAGCACAGCTTAGCTCTTGATGAGAGTTGTAAAAAATGAAATAACCTCTGCGATAATAATCGTTTATATTTTCAAAATTTATAGCAGTAATTTTTTCAAACGATGGAATTATTGCTTCTATATTTTGATGATTATAATCTAAAAATTTATACATACAGATAATACTGGACCAGATACTTGAAATGCTTGAACATTAAGGCTTCGCTTCCAATAATAGCCTATTTGAGCAGTAAATATAGAACGATTCTTGGTATTGCTCATAAATTTTTTTGCAAGAGAAATTTGCTCATATAATACGTCTCTGTATATTACATTCTGATTGTCAGCAAAACTATATTCGAAATATTTAGTCACGCTTAAATCTTTGGTTAACTCCCAGCCTTCAGAAAAACTAAACTTCCTCACTGACATATCTTTATAACCCTGGTTGAATATTTTACCAATAGTAACACCTACTTCGAAGAAGATATTTCTACCAGATCTTGTTTCTTTTGTATAGCCAATATACGAGGCAATATTGGAAGATAATGTTTTAGTAAATATTTTATTTTCGCTGTAACTAAACTCTGGTATCAGCGAAACTTGCCACTCTTCATCTTTATACAATGAGTGCTTATAATAAAAACCCACTTCTTTAACGAGATTTTTTTCAAAATGCTCTCCTAAAGGTTTTCTGGGTTCATTCTTGTATTTATGATATTGCGTTTTATCCTCCAGAAGGTTTATTTTCAAACCAAAACTCTGGCTTTGACTGAAGGCATATTCAAGTTCATTACTTACAAAAAAATTATCGTTAAAAGCTTGACAATCTTCGTAGATAGATTCAAAAAATTGCAGCACTCGCTGTTCATATTTAGTTAAATCCTGTTTTTGTCTGAGTACATTGATTATTTTTCTTACATAAAATAATCTTTCAGATCTCCATTTTTGGAGTTTTTTACTTTCTTTATCCACAAATAAAACTGTAGATGAAAATTTATATTCTCCTTCATTTGGAAGCCAAGATATAGCTTGAGATATTAGAGGATAAAAAATAACCGTGAAAAAAAATAATATTTTTATCTTTATATATTTTCTCTGAACCATAAAAATATTCTTTTAACCCATCCGATATCTTCTTGTTCGCCAGGTTTAAATGAATTCTTTTTATATTTCAAGGTTTTTGATTTAATCATACCCATAGCAGTTGAGTATAACAAAACATTTACATTATCAATAAGACCAGGAACATGATCAAGTTTAGCTAACCTAACTTGCTTTTGAAATATTTCTGCAACTAGGTTTTTTACTCCTTGTAAACTTGCTCCTCCACCAGTTAAGACAACACGTTTTGCAATTAAATGATCCATAGCTATATGGTCATACTCTTCCTTTAGAAGGGTTAAAATTTCTTCTACTCTCGAGCGTACAATCTCAACAAGTTTAGACACTGAAACTCTCATATCAAC
>JACCDN010049081.1_pt1 | contig 23240 bp, 19 predicted proteins | sample 7441691 | NCBI WGS metagenome assembly JACCDN01 (sample SAMN15323439, study PRJNA562643) | freshwater metagenome | isolation source: river surface water | place: USA:Blue River Watershed | collected 2017-08-16 | reverse complement strand
GGATGCCAACAGTTCAGCCAGCCGGCCATACCCGATGCGCGCAGCACTCAGCGTGCGCCAGCTGGCGATCAGCTGGTCAATCGGTGACAGCGCGCGGCCCAGCAGTATCGAGGCGGCGATCACCATGCCCGGCGAGATCTCGCGCCGTATCGCGAGATAAGCGCCGAGGCCAAGAATCAGCGACTGTGCGGTGAGCCGGAAGGTCTTGGACATCGCCGAGATCAGTCCCGCCCGCGCGCTGGCCCGATGCTGGGCTTCGAGCGCTGCATTGCGCTCGCCCAGCCAGCGCTCCCGCAGACTGGGCAACATACCCATCGCCGCAATCGCCTCCGCATTGCGCAGGTGCGACGCGGTCTGCTGGTTGGCGGCAATGTTGGCGCGGTTAGCTTCGTGCAGCAGGTCGCCCGTGGCCAATTCGGTCCAGATCGTGAACGCCACCAGCACCGCGATCGAGATCAGCGCGGCAATGCCAGTCCACGGGTGGAACACGAACATGATCACGACATAGACCGGCACCCAGGGCGCGTCCAGCAATGCAAACAAACCGGGACCGGTAATGAACTGCCTGACCTTGTCCAGGTCTTCCAGCGGCTGTGCGCTGGCCTGGCGGCCGGCGGTCGCCAGCGTACGCGCAAAAATCGCATCGTGAATGGTCGGGCCCAGCATGGCATCGAAGCGCATGCTGGCCACGATCATCACCTGCGAGCGCAGCCATTCAAGACCACCGAAGACGATGAACAGGAAGGTCGCGATCAGCGTCAGCATCAACAGCGTCGGCACGCTGCCGGTGGACAGCACACGGTCGTAAATCTGCAGCATGTACAGCGACGGCACCAGCAGCAGCAGATTCATGAACAGGCTGAACAATGCCGCTGTCGCCACCGCGCTGCGGCTGGCCGACACGACCGCCCGCAACTCGGGCGCAGTGTCCGCAGGCGTGCGGACCGGGGAGGTGAACAGGGTCGTCATGGCTGGGCCGGGCTGAGGTGGAGGAACCGGTGGCGAACTGCGGGCCACCGGGTGTGAGGCCGACAGAAGGGCTTACTGCAGGCTGGTCTCGGGGCCCGGCATCAGGTGCGCATCCGCGTCCGCTGCAGCGCCGGTGCGGCGATTTGCATTCGCCAGCAGCTGCTGCAATTGGCGCGCGAGTTGCGCGACATCCCCCATGCCCATGGCGATCCGGCATTCGAGACGGCCATCCGCCATCTGCTTGCTGTCACCGCCGGTGCGGGCGGCACGGGCGGCCTCGGACAGCACCGACTGCTCGACAAAGCCAAAGTCGATGAAGGCCATGCCCGAGCTCAAATGGACCGAACTGATGTTGGAAACGATCGCTCGACCACTGCTGTCGGTGGCACGCAACCGAAGCCCGATCTGGACCGGTGCCGCACCCTCGGTCGTGGCACTGTTGCTGGAAACGGCATCACGTTCGCTCGACATGGACTGGGACATTTGCACTCTCCTCGCACGTTGGGGGATATTCCCCGATAGTTGCAAAGATCGTAATTCCCGCACAAACCAGACGGCAAGGATGCTCCGAAGTAAATGCGCGCCGCCTGTGCAGCAACGGCCACACTCCGTGCGCACTTCGTTGCAAAAGTGAGTGGCCGCTTGCGTCACGGGCACTGTCAATGAGCGTTCGCTACTGCAGTGCGGGACGCGACGCGTAGTACATGCCGAACTCACCGCATCCGCACGAGCGCACACAAAAAACGGAGGCCCGAAGGCCTCCGTTACGCCACTACCTGCTTGGTCAAGGCGCAGGCTTCAGCTGAAGTTGACGTGTTGCTCGGCTTCCTGCACGCCGATCGTGCCCAGCAGCTGGGCCGCCAGTGGCAGATTGCCGATCGCAGTGTCACCACTGTCCGGCATCATGCGCGCGCCGACGGCCAGCATGTCGCCCATGTCGTCATCCGTCATGCCGAGCACGTGGCCCATTTCATGGACGAGTACCGACAGCAGATCGACCTTGTGAGGCGCCACACCGCCCATGCCGGTGGACCAGCCGTGGCCAGCACCATCGTCATCAATGGTGATGGTGTCGCCATCGGTCATGCCGAGGATCCAGCGGTCGTCGCCATCCCGACCGAGGTCGGCCAGTTCGACCGAAGCATTCTCGAGGGCAGTGACATCCTCGCCCTGGGCTGCCCACCAGGCGATCGCAGCATCGACCAGAACCTTCATCTGATTCGGATTGATCGCGCGCGCGCCCTCACCGCCTTCGTCGGCCAGCAGCATCTTGCTGGTCGACTTCGGCGCCAGATCCACGCCACCGTCGTAGGTTTCGACAATGCTGCCGCCGATGACGGTATCGAACTGGTAGTTCACCGTCGGGTAGGCACCGCCACTCATGGTGACGGCATTACCCACCACCGTCGCGGTCTGGTACTTGACCGAGATGATGTACATCGACGTGGTGTCCGTCGGCGTGAAGGTGACGAATACATCCCCATCAACCACCGAGACCTGATAGCTCTTCGCGCTCATCGTCATCAGGCCATCACCACCATCGACCACGCCATCACCGTCATCCAGCACCTTGTACACCTGCACGTTGTTGAAGTTGAGCGGGCTGAATGCCGAGGTGGTACCGTCCGGTGTCATGGTCTGGTCAATCTTGACCGTCAATGCATCATCGGCGATACCGTTATTGTTGGTATCCGTGCCATGGATATCGCCCGACGCACCGGTGAAGTAGAAAAACACGCCCGGGTTGGTCTGGTTGATCTTGCCACCCTTGACGCTGTACTGAATCACGCCACCCTGGTAGTCGTAATACTCCTGGAAGGTCTGCGCTGTACCACTGATGTACTGGTACGGTGTGGTACCGGTTGGTGCGATCAGGGCTTCGCGACCGATCGCGGTGTACGAACTGTCATCGGCATCGCTGACCGACTGACCATCGGCAGAATTGCCGGCGGCGGTCGCCACGTTCGTATAGGTACCCAGCACCGCTGATCCGCTGGCCGAGAAGGTCCAGGTCTCATTCACATCCAGCAGGCCATCGCCGTCGTCATCACCTTCGATGTACGCGGGACTGAAATCGTCACCCATACCCGCTGTGCCGTGGTCATCAACCACCGTGACATCAGCCAGTGCCACATTGCCCGTATTGGTCACCGTGTAGAACCAGCCGATGGCATCGCCGGCGGTGATGCCCGTCAGGCCATCGCCGCTGGTGGCACCGTAGACCGTGACTTTGTCGATGTTTATGGCAGGATTCAAGACCAGCGGCACGGTCTCGCTGTCCGAGCTTTCATCGGTCTCGTTGGAATCCGCCGTCGCCGTGTTGTCGATGTCGTCATCGCCACCGCCCCGGCTGTCCAGATCATCCTGCGTCAGCGTGTAGCTGGTCTCGTACACCTGGCTGGCCCCCGGGGCCAGTGTCACGTCGCTGATGTTCTGGCCCGTCAGCGGATCGACCACGGTTACGCCCGTCAGCGTCACATTGCCCGTGTTCGTCACCGTCACCGTGTAGTTCAGCGCATCCCCGGCCGCATCCGCGACATCATTGCCATTGCCGCCCGTGACCGACACAAACGCTTTGTCGATCGTCATCGCCGGCGCATACACCAGCGGCACCGTCGCGCTGTCCGAGCTTTCATCGGTCTCATTGGAATCCGCCGTGGCGGTGTTGTCGATGTCGTCATCGCCACCGCCCCGGTTGTCCAGATCATCCTGCGTCAGCTCGTAGCTGGTGTCGAACTCCTGGCTGGCGCCCGGGGCCAGTGTCACGTCGCTGATGTTCTGGCCCGTCAGCGGATCGACCACGGTTACGCCCGTCAGCGTCACATTGCCCGTGTTCGTCACCGTCACCGTGTAGTTCAGCACATCCCCGGCGGCGTCCGCGACATCGTTGCCATTGCCACCCGTGACCGACACGAACGCCTTGTCGATCGTCATGGCCGGCAATCGCAACACCGGGATGCTGGCGGTGTCCGTTACCGGATCGGTTTCATTACTGTCCGCTGTCGCTGTGTTGTCGAGCAAGCCATCACCGCCGCCATTGCTGTCCATTTCCGCCTGAGTCACGGTGTGGGTGGCCGTGTAGCTCCAGACTTCGCCGATTTCGAGAATATTGTCGTTGTCACCCACGGCATCCGCTTCCCGCTGAATCGATCCCGGATCGGCATAAGGATCGCTGACCGTCACACCCGTCAGGTGGACGTTGCCAACGTTAGAGACCAGCAAGGTGTAATTGATGATGTCGCCTGCGGCATCTGCCACATCGCCTTCGATGGTGGCGAACTTCTCGATCTGCATGGAGGGATTGGGCGCACTCACCACAAACCATTCTTCAAAACCACCGCTGACACCCGACCCTTGCCCGTCAACGGTGCCGAACTCGGAATAAATGTAGATATACGTCCCTTGCGACAAGTCGGCAAAACCAGGCAAATCGCCGACACCAATGACCGGAATGAAAAACGCGTAATCACCGGTACCGCTTCCTGAATTCCAGTCTGTCAAAAGGACGGAGATGTCGCCAAGCTCATCCATGTCGAACAGCAGCGTGGCTGTGCCGGCGGGGAAGGCTTGACTGTCCTCGTCGAATCCGGTCAGCAAATTCGTATCCGATGCAAAAATCATCAGGGTCTGCAATGTGATCAGCGGATTACTGCCACCATTGTTTTCATTCAGATCCAGATCGAATTCGCGATAAAAAATCCCGTTAATCTCGACAACGGGAATTTCGGCCAGCGTGATTGATCGATTGAAATTGGCAGCCGTGGTCTCGTCAAACTGGACATCACGAAAATCCGAGTTATAGCCCTGTTCGAATACATCATTACTGCCGATCTTGACGATTGACTGGATGACGCCCGTACCGGCCGTACTGGAGACCAGGAAAGGTTCGATGAGTGCCTGTCCGGCATTGTTCGGATTGGCCGGTGTGCCCTGTCCCGTGATCGGCTTCGCGTCGGTAAAGGTGTGACTGGCAAACCAGCCCGACAGGGTGCTTGCGGTCAACAGGAAACGCTCGTCTGCTGAATCATCCGGATTCACGTACCACGTGGTGATGACCGTGCCGTTGGTCATACCATCGAGGTCACCCGCACCGCCGTCGGTAACATACCAGGCATCGTGCCCTGCTCCGCCCAGCAATGCGATGACATCATCTGCCGTGCCGAACACACCATCGACCCCGGGATCGGCGACATGGTCAACTTCAAACCGTACCGTGCTGCCGGCATCGACGCCGGTGGCTGTGATGATGGCGGTCGCGCCCGGCGCATAGTCATCGAGGTTGGTGGTAACGCTGGAAGTGGTAGACATCGACATCTCCTTGACAGGGGCAGGGACTGCGTTGAACGATTGCAAAAGGCAATCACAAGGCATGCAAATTCAGCCCGATCGATGCTAAGGAGAGGCAACCAGCGGCACATCCTTCATATGAAGTAAGCCGGTGTACTAGATGCAAGTCGGAGGAAGGTCGCTTCGCGGCGACGCACGGACGCACGCACGGTGGTGCCGGCGTACGCGAAAGTGCACGCACAAGCGCGCGTAAAAAACCGCTGCAAGCACGGACGATGCGCGCAATGAAGCGCGATGAACTCAGGGATTCAATGCAGGTGGTGGCCGCTATCCATGACGAGCAGCGGTGACAAGCGGCGCACCAGATCGGACTGACGTTGCGCGCCGGTTTTTTTCAGCACAGCGGAGAGTTGGGTACGAATGGTCGAGACGCTGACATGCAGCTGTATCGCGGCATCACCGGGCGAACTGCCTTCGAGGATCAGTCGTGCCAGTCGTGCCTCGGCCGGCGTCAGGCCAAAGATCTGTTGCAGCAAGTGACTGTCTGAATCCGCACCCGCTTGCGGGCTGTGCAACAGCACCAGGGCTGTCGGCTGGTGCGCGCCCGCTGCCGGATTGGCAGCCACGGGCGTGGCCATGATCTGCAATGGCGCTTGCGTACTGCCGGAGCGAATCTGCAGCAAGCTGCCACTGCCCTTGTCACCCGGGCGACAGGCACGACGCACAATGGCCGCAAACTGCTCTGCACTGAGCCCCGGCACCGCGGTGCCCGCCTTGCCCCCGTTCAGTTTGCGTGCCTGCTCGACCAGGGCGCGCGCTGCCGGATTGGCGGCAAGTATCCGGGCCGACGCATCGACCAGCATCACGGGCATGCGTATGCAACTGATCAGGTGCGCGAGATAGCGGTGGCCTTCGGTAAGCTGCTGCATCTTGGCGAGCGGCTCCAGACCGGGCAGCAGGGATGAAAGCATGTCGTCCGCCGCCAGCAGCAGCGCGGGACCGGGCAGCATGTCGTCATGGCGGTACAGGCAAACCAGCGCTTCCGCACGCCCGACAAGCAATCGCCGGCACACCGCATGCAGCGTGGTATCGGTGAGGCGCCCAAAAGCAAGCGGCAATTCGGCCGGTTCGGCCTGCGACCAGCGTGATGAGGGCAGCTTGCGTACCTGCGCGCGAAACTCGGGCGATGGCAAGCGCTGGTCTTCGATCAGATATTGCCATGCGTTGTCGCCGAGCTTGCGCGCCTGTCGCCAGGAGCCCCACAGACCACGACGATCCCACAAGCCGAACACCGCCAGCTCACTGTCCAGCGACTCCGCCATCAGGCGCAAACCTTCGGCAAAACGCTGTGGCCGGGCCAGCCCTTCATAGAAGGCTTGTGTCAGGCGCATCGACAGATCGATAGGCAAGCTCATCGCGAGGGACGTGGTCTAAGGTGACGAAGTCCGGACATCGCGACTGCATGTCGATGTACGGGGGAAAAGCATAGCAATTTGAAATGCCGGCGCACAGGTGTGCAACAGCGCGTAGTACATCGCCGGTATGTCGATGCGGCGCGTAGACCGCTGCTTTGGCGGGGAGCATGGTTGACAGCAAGCATGCTGAACGTTAAAGATTGTGAACTAGAAATTCATCGATCAATTCGATCGACAACAGCACGTTCTCCCCTAGACTGTCCTCAGAAAGCCTCACCCATGCATATCGCGGTGATCGACAACGATCCGCAACAGCGCGCGCTGATCCTTGAAGCCCTGGCCGCCGCCGGCCATAGCTGCCAGACCTTGCCGAATGACGAACCCCGCATCGGACGTGACGTACGCGAGGGGCTGGATCTGCTGGTATTCCACTGGCAACCGGAAGCCGAGGGCTTGCGCTGGCTGACGGCGCTGCGGCAAAGCGCGAAATCGCTGCCTGTGCTACTGGTCACCGGACGCGCGGCGGACCGGGATTTTGCGGATGCGCTGCAGGAAGGCCCGGCCGATTATCTGGTCAAGCCAGTCCGCCGGACCGAGCTTGCGCTGCGCGCGCGGGTACTGGTGACGCGGGTACATCCCAGCAAATTCCAGTCAGATGCACAGGAATTCGGCGATTTTGCCTTCGATGTGCGCGCCGCGAGGCTGACGGTGGCTGGCAGCCCGATCAGCCTGACGCAAAAGGAATTCGACCTCGCGCTGCTGTTTTTCCGCAATCTCGGCCGCCCTTTGTCACGCGCGACCATTCTGGAATCGGTCTGGTCACAGGACACCGAATTCAACTCCCGCACCATGGACACCCATGTTTCCCGAATCCGGACCAAGCTCGGACTGAAGCCGGAACGGGGCTTCCGGCTGGCGTCGGTCTACAGCTACGGCTATCGACTCGAGAAACTGGGCGGCTGAACAGAGGGGGGAGGCTATAATACCCAGAGACAAATCTGTCCCTGACTTGCCCCGAATGAAACTTCTTGCCGTCGGACTGAATCACACCACGGCGCCGGTCTCGCTACGCGAGAAGGTAGCCTTCCCTGCCGACCAGCTTGGTCAGGCGGTGGCGTCCGCTTGTGCATGGTTTGGGAATGTCGGTCAGCGAACGCAAGAAACGGCCATCCTGTCGACTTGCAACCGCACTGAAATTTACGGCGCCAGCGCCAACGACGGCAACATCGATGCTGCGCTGGACCAGACCGCGCATTTCGTCGCGGATTATCACAAGCTGTCCTACGCCGATCTGCGCCCCTATTTGTATGCACTGCCGCAAGACGACGCAGTGCGCCATGCATTCCGCGTGGCATCCGGCCTCGATTCGATGGTGCTCGGTGAACCACAGATCCTGGGCCAGATGAAAGATGCCGTGCGCCAGGCGGAAGCAGCCGGCGGCCTCGGCACTTACCTGCACCAGATGTTCCAGCGCACCTTCGCCGTCGCGAAGGAAGTGCGCTCGACCACCGAGATCGGCGCACATAGCGTGTCGATGGCAGCCGCTGCAGTACGCCTGTCGCAACGCATCTTCGACAAACTGTCGGACCAGCATGTGCTGTTCATTGGCGCCGGCGAAATGATCGAGCTGTGCGCAACACATTTCGCAGCCCAGCATCCGAAGAGTCTGACCATTGCCAACCGAACCGTGGAGCGCGCCGAACAGCTTGCGCATCGCTTCGGCGGCAAGGCCATGCGCCTGGCCGAACTGCCGGATCAGCTCGCGCATTTCGATGTCGTGGTGTCGTGCACCGCATCGTCGCTACCCATCATCGGGCTCGGCATGGTGGAGCGCGCGATCAAGGCGCGTCGCCACAAACCCATCTTCATGGTGGACCTCGCCGTGCCGCGCGATATCGAATCCGAAATTGGCCGCCTCGATGATGTGTTCTTGTACACGGTCGATGATCTGGGCACGGCGGTGCAGATCGGCGTCGAAAATCGCCAATCCGCAGTCGCGCAGGCTGAAGCCATCATCGAAACCCGGGTGCAAGCCTTCATGCACTGGCTCGACAGCCGCGCTGTCGTGCCGCTGATCCAGGACCTGCAGGAAAGCAGCGAAGCGATGCGACGCGCCGAACTCGACCGTGCGCGCAAGCTGCTGGCACGCGGCGAGGATGTTGAAGCCGTGCTGGACGCGTTGTCGCGCGGCCTCACCGCCAAATTCCTGCATGGCCCGCAACAGGCACTGCACAACGCCGACGCCGACGAGCGCGCGCGTCTGGCACAGCTGCTGCCGCAGTTGTTCCGTACCAAGCGCTAGCGCACCCGGCTTGCGCGCGCCGGGCACAGCGCACGGCGCCTTCCCGTTCGCGGCGACCTCAGCGCCGTGACCTGCCCGATAGTGCAGCCCTGATGACGCCCGCTCCCGTTCGACAAAATCCCTGATGAAACCCTCGCTGCTTTCCAAGCTCGACCACCTGTGCCAGCGCCTCGAAGAAGTCAGCGCGCTGCTGAATCAGGAAAGCGCCACCGCCGATATGGACCAGTACCGCAAGCTCACGCGCGAGCATGCGGAGCTGGAGCCGCTGGTCGCCGCCTATGGCCACTGGTCTCAGTCACAACAAGATATCCGTGCCGCGCAAGACATGATGGCCGACGCCGATATGAAAGCGTTCGCACAGGAAGAGCTGGCGGCGGCACAACAGCAGTCGGAAGCGCTGGAACTCGTGCTGCAGAAAATGATGCTGCCGAAAGACCCGAATGACGAGCGCAACATCTTCCTTGAAATTCGCGCCGGTACCGGTGGCGATGAGTCGGCGCTGTTTGCCGGCGATCTGTTGCGCATGTATTCGCGTTATGCAGAACGTCAGCGCTGGCAAGTGGAGATGGTGTCGGAATCGCCCTCCGAGCTGGGCGGCTACAAGGAAGTGATCGTGCGCATCGTCGGCCACGGTGCGTACTCACGACTGAAATTCGAGTCCGGCGGCCACCGCGTGCAACGGGTACCGGCAACCGAAGCACAGGGCCGCATCCATACCTCGGCCTGTACCGTGGCGGTGATGCCCGAAGTCGATGAGATCGAGGACGTGAACATCAATCCCGCCGAGTTGCGTATCGACACCTTCCGCGCATCCGGCGCCGGCGGCCAGCACATCAACAAGACCGACTCGGCCGTGCGCATCACCCATCTGCCGACCGGCATCGTGGTCGAATGCCAGGATGACCGCAGCCAGCACAAGAACAAAGCGCAGGCGATGAAGGTGCTGGCGACCCGCATCAAGGATGTGCAATTGCGCGAACAACAAGCCAAGGAAGCCGCGACCCGCAAATCGCTGGTCGGGTCCGGCGACCGCAGCGAGCGCATACGCACATACAATTTCCCGCAAGGCCGAATCACTGACCATCGCATCAACCTGACGCTGTACAAGCTCGATGCGGTGATGGAGGGCGACCTGCAGGAACTGACCGATGCGCTGATGGCTGAGCACCAGGCCGAACAGCTGGCCGCACTGGCCGACGCTGTTTGATACGCTAAGCACATAACCGCGAACCTTCAGGAGACGCCAGCATCATGTCCTTCGCCCGCCTCGCCAAACCCTTGTTGTTACTGACCGCGCTGGCCTGTGTCGCCATGCTGGGCGTCGGTCTGTATCTGCAACAGGTGCTGGAGATGTTGCCCTGCCCGCTGTGCATCATGCAGCGCTATGCGTTCATGAAGGTAGGGATGCTGTGCCTGATCGCGCTGGCACTGCCGGTGACAGGCATGCGTATCGTGGCTGGCCTCGGCAGCCTAGCGGCCATCGGCGGTGCCGGTGTCGCGATCCGGCATCTGTGGGTGAAAGCGCATCCGACCATTTCCTGTGGCATCGATCCGCTGGAGAATTTTTTGAACAAGCTGCCGTTCGCGCGGTGGTACCCGCCGTTATTCGAGGCCGACGGCCTGTGCACGACCGAATACGACCCCATCCTCGGCCTGTCGATCCCGCAATGGGCGTTAGTCTGGTTCGTGGTGTTTGCGATCGCGACGGCGCTGGTCGCGTGGCGCGGCGGACGTTCTGCATGAATATCGAAGGCCTGCTGAAGCTGGCACTGATCGATCCGCTGGAAGCGCGCATCCTGCTCGCGCATGCGCTGCACTGCACGCGCGTACAGCTGGTGATCCGGTCGAAGGATGAGCTCACGCCGCAGCAGGTGACGGATGTCAGCGCGCTGTTCATGCGCCGCATGCAGGGTGAACCGATTGCCTATCTGGTGGGCGAGCGCGAATTCTTTGGCCTGAAGTTCGAGGTCACGCCCGACGTCTTGATACCGCGCGCCGAGACGGAATTGCTGGTCGAGCTGGCAGCGGCGCGTGTCCCCAAAGGCGGTACTGCAATCGACCTCGGCACCGGCTCGGGCGCGATTGCGGTGTCACTCGCGCATACGCGTCGCGACGCCAAAATCAGCGCTGCAGATGTCAGCGAGCCGGCGCTGGCCATCGCCCGCCGCAATGCAGCTGCCCATGGCGTCAGCGTGCATTTCCTGCACAGTGACTGGTTCGCGTCGGTCAAGGGCCTGTTCGACGTTGTCGTCAGCAATCCACCGTATATCGCTGCCGGCGATCCGCATTTGTCACTGGGTGATTTGCGTTACGAGCCGCGCAGCGCACTGACCGATGGCGCGAACGGCATGATGCACATCGGCGCATTGATCGATGGCGCCCCGGCCCATCTGCAACCGGGTGGCTGGCTGTTGATGGAACATGGCTACGACCAGTCTGCCGCGACACGCGCGCTGCTGCAGCGCGCGGGTTGGCAGCAAGTGCAGAGCTGGACCGATCTGGCCGGCATCGAACGTGTGACCGGCGGCGTGCGCCCGGCCTGATGTCTTCCACCAAGTCTTCATCGCCGTGCCCCGCACGGCTGCCTGAATTGCGTATCATCCGCGCTTTGCCGCTTTTGTCCCTTTGTTGAAACCCTTCCGTTGAACTGTTGACCTCAACCATGTTGCCTTCCATTGAACAACGCCTCGCGACCGAACTCGCAGCCCGCACCGAACAAGTCAGAGCCGCGATTGCACTGCTTGACGAAGGCGCGACCGTGCCCTTCATAGCCCGCTACCGCAAGGAAGTGACCGGCGGTCTGGACGACACGCAGTTGCGCCTGCTGGAAGAACTGCTGCGCTACCTGCGCGAACTGGAATCACGACGCACGGCGATCCTGGCGTCGATCGAAGAACAGGGCAAGATGACACCGCCACTGAAGGCCGCCATCCTTGCCGCCGAGGACAAGACGCGTCTGGAAGACCTGTACCTGCCGTACAAGCCCAAGCGCCGCACCAAGGCGCAGATCGCGATCGAAGCCGGCCTCGAGCCACTGGCCGATGCACTGCTCGGCGACCCGGCGCTGAACCCGGATGACGAAGCAGCCAAATTCCTGAAGCCCGCCTTCACCACCGACAACGGTGACAATCCCGGCGTGGCAGATGCGAAGGCGGCGCTGGATGGAGCGCGCCAGATTCTGATGGAGCGTTTCGCCGAAGATGCGAGCCTGCTGCAAAACCTGCGCGAGTACCTCACCGAACACGGCGTGGTGGAATCGAAGGTCATCGATGGCAAGCAAGACGCGGGTGAAAAATTTGCGGACTATTTCGATTACTCGGAGCCCATCGCGAACATTCCGTCGCACCGCGCGCTGGCACTGCTGCGCGGCCGCCGGGAGGAAATGCTGACGGTATCGCTGCGCCTCGATACCGAAGAAGAAAAGCCGAAATGGGATGCACCGCTGAACCCCTGCGAGAGCCGAATCGCGCAGCGCTTTGGGGTATCCAACCAGAATCGCGCGGCGGACAAATGGCTGTCGGATACCGTGCGCTGGACCTGGCGGGTCAAGGTGTTCATGCACCTCGAGACTGAACTGATGACGAAGCTGCGCGAAGAAGCCGAAGCCGAGGCCATTCATGTGTTCGCGCGCAACCTGAAAGACTTGCTGCTGGCGGCACCGGCCGGCCCGCGCGCGACCATGGGTCTCGATCCCGGCCTGCGCACGGGCGTGAAGGTGGCCGTGGTCGATGCCACCGGCAAGGTGGTGGACACTGCGACCATCTATCCGCACCAGCCACGCAACGACTGGGAAGGTTCGCTGCACACGCTGGCAGTGCTGGCACTGAAACACCAGGTGTCACTGGTGTCGATCGGCAATGGCACCGCATCCCGCGAAACCGACAAGCTGGCGCAAGACCTGATGAAGCGCCACCCGGAACTGAAGCTGAACAAGATCGTCGTTTCAGAGGCCGGTGCATCGGTGTACTCGGCATCGGAATTCGCCTCGAAGGAGTTGCCGGAGCTGGATGTGTCGCTGCGCGGCGCCGTATCGATTGCGCGCCGCCTGCAAGACCCGCTGGCCGAGCTGGTGAAGATCGACCCGAAATCGATCGGCGTCGGCCAGTATCAGCATGATGTGTCGCAGACGCGCCTCGCGCGCTCGCTGGATGCGGTGGTCGAGGATTGCGTGAACGCGGTCGGCGTCGACTTGAACACCGCATCAGTGCCGCTGCTGGCCCGGGTGTCGGGCCTCAACAGCAGCGTGGCACAAAGCATCGTCAACTACCGCGACCAGAAAGGCATGTTCGCATCGCGCGCTGCGCTGCGCGAGGTGCCGCGCTTGGGCGACAAGACCTTCGAACAGGCCGCCGGCTTTCTGCGTGTGATGAACGGCGACAATCCGCTCGATGCGTCCGCTGTGCACCCGGAGTCGTATCCGCTGGTGGAAAAGATCCTGGCCGATATAAAGCGCGACGTGAAAGGTGTGCTCGGTGACAGCGCGCTGCTGAAGTCGCTCGACCCGAAGCGCTTTGCGGACGAGCGTTTTGGTGTGCCGACCGTGGCCGACATCCTGAAAGAACTCGACAAACCCGGTCGCGACCCGCGCCCGGCCTTTGTGACTGCGAGCTTCAAGGACGGCGTGGAAGATATTGGCGACCTGCGGCCGGATATGATCCTCGAAGGCGTGGTGACCAATGTGGCGGCGTTCGGCGCCTTTGTCGATATTGGCGTGCATCAGGATGGTCTGGTGCACATTTCGGCGCTGTCCAACCAGTTCGTGAAAGACCCGCACAGCGTGGTCAAGGCTGGCCAGGTGGTCAAGGTCAAGGTGCTGGAAGTGGACGTGAAGCGCAAGCGCATCGCATTGACCATGCGCCTGCAGGACGCCGCGCCGGCGCCGGGTGAGCGCCGCGAGCGTCATGATCGCAACGATCGCGTAAATCCCCAGCAGCGCGCCCGCATGGACCGCGCCGCCCCCGCGCCGGCCAATAACGCGATGGCCGCTGCCTTCGCCAAACTGAAAGGCTGACCCGGACCTGCCGGCGCTGCCGGCGGGCTTTCACTATAATGCGGGGGTTAGCCACTCCCTACACGAACAGAGGATTTATGAGCGACGTGCAATCCTGGATCAAAGAGACCGTGACCAGCCACCCGGTCGTGCTTTTCATGAAAGGCACGGCCCAGTTCCCGCAGTGCGGCTTCTCCGGCCGCGCGATCGAAGTGCTGAAGGCCAGCGGCGTTGAAGATCTGGTCACCATCAATGTGCTGGAAGACGATGAAGTCCGCCAGGGCATCAAGGAATTCTCGAACTGGCCGACCATTCCGCAGCTGTATGTGAAGGGCGAGTTCATTGGCGGCGCGGACATCATGAACGAGATGTTCCAGTCCGGCGAACTGCAGAGCCTGATCAAGGGCTGATGCGCGATGCAGCGCCTGATCGTTGCCATGACCGGTGCATCAGGCGCAGTGTATGGCGTGCGGCTGTTGCAGCAGCTGCGCGCGCTCGGCAGTGTCGAATCGCACTTGATGATCTCGGATGCTGCCGCCCTGAATCTGCACCACGAGCTGGACCTGAAGCGCGCCGACATCGAGGCGCTGGCCACCCGCGTGCACAGCGTGCGCGACATCGGCGCCTGTGTGGCCAGTGGCTCTTTCCATTCGGACGGCATGGTGATCGCACCCTGCTCGATGAAGACGCTGGCGTCGGTGGCGCATGGGCTGTGCGACAACCTGATCACGCGCGCTGCCGATGTGATGCTGAAGGAAAGACGCAAGCTGGTGCTGATGGTCAGGGAAACCCCGTTCAATCTCGCGCACTTGCGCAACATGACCGCCGTGACCGAAATGGGCGGCATCGTGTTCCCTCCGCTGCCCGCCTTCTACCAAAAGCCGCAGTCCATCGATGAGATGGTGGACCAGACCGTCGGACGTGTGCTGGACCTGTTCGGCCTCGAACAGTCACTGGCGCCGCAATGGCAGGGACTGAAGGCCGTCAAGCCGGTCTGATCCTTCCCCTGATCTTCAGGTACGGTTGTTTGACGTCGCTGGCGTCTCCGTGTCGCGGCGTGCACGCAGCCCGCTGATCATGCGCTCGATCGCTGCCGTATAGCCCTTCATCGAGAATTTGCTCAGCTTGAATTGCCCGTTCGTTAGCGGGAATGCAAAACCGATCTCGGGCGACTCGGCAAAAGCATCGTTCAGCCGATCGGATTCACCAAACCAGTACAGCATCACATCGCCGTTGGCGGTGTTCATGGGCTCGCAGATGGCATCGATGGACAGTGCGCCCGCATGGGTCGTCAACATCAGCGGGTAATTCATGCCGGGCTGGCAGTCGATGCCATTGGCAAAGTAATAGCGGCAGCTGTCATTGGCACATAACATGCCGAATACCGAGGTGCCACTCTCATGCGTCGATGCTTCGCCCATGCCGTCGAGGAACTGCGACGACCAGTCACCATGCATTTGCCGGTCTCCGGCATTCGCAGCACCAACAAGGCTCAGCAACAGTAAAAAGACGGACAGCAGTCGGTACATGTTTTTCTCCAGAGGAACAGTTTGTCAGGCGCTGACGTCGAGGCTGACCTCGCCAAGTGACTCGATCGCAATCCTGACCCGGTCACCGGCGTTTAGCCATTGCGTTTGGACCAGGCTGCCAAGCATGACAAATTCGCCCGCTTTCAGGCCCGGCAAACCGTATTCATGCTGCGCATTCGCGAGCCAGGCCAGGGCATTGAGCGGATGGCCCAGCACGGCATCGCCGCGACCGTTGGCCACTTCGACCCCGTTGATCCAGGTTCGACCGGTCAGCGCGGCCAGATCGAGTGATCGCCAGTCGTGCCGCGGCTGGCCCAGCACGCAACCGGCATTGAAGAAGTCATCCGCAACCAGGGTCGGCACGCCCAGCGCATGGAAATCCTGATAACGCTCATCCACCAGTTCGATGCCGGGCATCACTTCATCGACCGCTTCTGCGACGGATTCGCGGCTGTAGCGCGTGGCCTGCGGCGGCAGGTCGCGCCCCAGCCTGACGACGATCTCGCATTCCATCCCCAGCTTTACGAAACCATGGCGCGGCACGCTGCCATGGTCGCGCATCACGGTGCGGCTGAACACGCGCCCGGCACACGGATGATTGATGTTCACGAATGCCTGCATCACCGGCGTCGTGCAGCCGATCTTGTGCCCCGCCAGTTCTCCCATGCCGGCATCGATGAGCAAGGTATTGAGTGCCGCCTGCATCGCATAGCCCTCGCCCATGCTGGGCGGAGAAAGCCCTTCGCCAAGTGGGGTAATCGGGGTCAGTGACAGCCTTTGCGCCAGCAAGCGGGCGGCAGCGGGGCCAAGTGTTGTAGACATGGCACGTCTCCTTGTTCTTTTTAGATAAGCGCATAATTCCTCGAGCCAGTCTAACAAAAATGCACTCAGGAACGGTTCGGTCATTGACACTGCAACGCAACATTCGCACTTGGTTTTTTGGCGGGTTTTTTAACCAATGGCGGGTGAATTTTTCATGCATGTCAGGGGGCGAAGGCCCCTGTTTTTCGAGGGTATAATCCGCCGTTTTTCTATTCATTCCGTATAACCAAAGTTTTCGGAGACAGGCACATGGGCACTCTTGTCAAACAAGCCGGATGGGCGGCGCTGGCGCTGATCGGCGCTTTCGCGTTGGGCACCGTCGCGCTATCGCGCGGCGAAACCATCAATGCGCTGTGGATCGTGGTCGCGGCAATCGCGATTTACCTGATCGGCTACCGCTATTACGCACGCTTTATTGCGACCAAAGTCATGCAACTTGATGGCACCCGGGCAACACCCGCGGTTCGCCTGAACGATGGTCTCGATTTCGTGCCCACCAACAAGCATGTGCTGTTTGGTCACCATTTCGCCGCGATTGCCGGCGCCGGCCCGCTCGTCGGCCCGGTGCTGGCCGCGCAGATGGGCTATCTGCCAGGCATGATGTGGCTGATCGTCGGCGTCCTGCTGGCCGGTGCGGTGCAGGATTTCATGATCCTGTTCGTGTCGACCCGCCGTGATGGCCGCTCGCTCGGCGACCTGATCAAATCGGAACTCGGTATCGTGCCGGGCGTGATTGCGCTGTTCGGCACCTTCATGATCATGACAATTCTGCTGGCGGTGCTGGCGCTGATCGTCGTGAAAGCGCTGGCGGAAAGTCCGTGGGGTGCGTTCACGGTGGCGGCGACGATTCCGATCGCGGTCTTCATGGGCATCTACACGCGCTATCTGCGTCCGGGCCGTATTGGTGAAGTGTCCATCATCGGCTTCGTGCTGCTGATGGCTTCCATCGTTTTCGGCGGCTCGGTTGCGGCCGACCCGTACTGGGGCCCGGCCTTTACCTTCACCGGTACCCAGCTGACCTGGATGTTGCTCGGTTATGGCGTGGTGGCATCGGTACTGCCGGTGTGGCTGCTGCTGGCGCCGCGCGACTACCTGTCGACCTTCCTGAAAATCGGCGCCATCGCTGCACTGGCACTCGGCATCCTGATCGTGGCACCAGAGCTGAAGATGCCGGCCGTGACCAAGTTCATCGACGGCACCGGTCCGGTCTGGTCGGGTACGCTGTTCCCGTTCCTGTTCATCACCATTGCTTGCGGCGCCGTTTCCGGATTCCATTCGCTGATTTCGTCGGGCACCACGCCCAAGCTGCTGGAAAACGAACTGCATGCACCGTACATCGGCTATGGCTCGATGCTGATGGAATCCTTCGTTGCGATCATGGCGTTGGTGGCGGCATCCATCATCGAACCGGGCGTGTATTTCGCGATGAACAGCCCGGCGGCACTGATCGGTACCACACCTGAAACCGCTGCAGCCGCGATCAGCCAGTGGGGCTTCGTGGTCACGCCGGAAATGCTGCAGCAGACCGCAACCGATGTGGGCGAGTCCTCCATCATTTCGCGTGCCGGTGGCGCACCGACGCTGGCGGTCGGCATGGCCTACATCTTCTCGGAGATGATCGGCGGCAAGGCGATGATGGCGTTCTGGTACCACTTCGCGATTCTGTTCGAAGCCTTGTTCATCCTGACCGCTGTCGATGCCGGTACCCGCGTAGGCCGCTTCATGCTGCAGGACCTGATCGGCACGCTGGTGCCGCCCTTCCGTCGCCTGCCGTCGCTGGCGTCGAACATCATTGCGACACTGCTGTGCGTAGGTGCCTGGGGCTACTTCCTGTATCAGGGCGTGGTTGATCCGCTGGGTGGTATCAATACGCTGTGGCCGTTGTTTGGCATCTCCAACCAGATGCTGGCTGCGGTAGCGCTGATGCTCGCCACGGTGGTGCTGTTCAAGATGAAGCGCGAGAAGTTTGCATGGGTCACACTGCTGCCGACCGTCTGGCTGCTGATCTGCACGCTGACCGCGGGGTACCAGAAGCTGTTCCATGAGAACCCGCGTATCGGCTTCCTCGCACATGCGAACAAGTTCGAAACCGCGCTCGCCGAGGGCACGCTGCTGGCACCGGCCAAGTCCACCGCACAAATGCATCAGATCATCGTGAACGATTACATCGATGCGGCGCTGGCAGCAATCTTCATGTCGGTCGTGCTGTCGATCCTGTTCTTCAGCATCCGCGCCTGCCTGCAGGCGCTGCGCGAAGACAAGCCCACCACGCGGGAAGCCGAAACGGTGACCCTCGGCACTGCGTCTGCCTGAGCAATACAGGCACGCGCATCCGTCAGTACAGCAAAGGAGAGCCGTGATGTTGGGTGAACTCGGAAAACTCGGTGCGTATCTCGGGCAGACAGCCAGGCTGATGGTCGGCCTGCCCGACTACGACAATTACCTGAACCACATGCAGATGAACCATCCGGACCAGCCGGTGATGAGTTACGAAGCGTTCTTCCGCGAACGGCAAGACGCGCGCTACGGCGGCAATGGCCGTATCGCGAAGTGCTGCTGAGGTAGCGTCGTTAACGCTGCTACCCAAAGCAAAAGGGGCTATGCAAATGCATAGCCCCTTTTTTATTGGTGCCGGCTGCAGGACTCGAACCCGCCACCCCATGATTACAAATCAAGTGCTCTACCTGATGAGCTAAGCCGGCGACAAAACGTGATTATACGTGAAGCGCATGCCTTTCCGCGATGCAGGAGATCGACTGCACGCCAAAGGCAAACACGTCGGATTACTTGATGCGGGTGAGCCTGGGCTTGCCGGCGGGCTTGGGCGGTTCCGGATCATCGCCACCGCTTTGGTCCGCGTCATTTTTGCCCGCATCATCATGGGCGTCTTCTGCGCTACGCACGGCGGACAAGGCCGGCGCCGGCTTGTCGGCCACGAGCACATCCGATGGGGATTTTTTCTTGCGCGGTGCTTCTTCGTCGCGCTTGACCTCGAACGCCATGCCCTGGCCATTCTCGCGCGCATAGATCGCGCTGACATTGTCGACCGGGATCTCGATCTCGCGCGCCACGCCGCCAAAACGCGCCTTGAAGTGAATCAGGTCATTGTCCATCTTCAGGTTGCCGGTCGCTTCGAAGCTGATGTTGAGCACGATTTCGCCATTCTTCACGAACTCCATCGGCACACGGCAGCTGGCATCGACAGCGACGACGATGTACGGGGTGTAGCCATTGTCGGTACACCACTCGTACAGGGCGCGCAGCAGGTAAGGCTTGGTCGAGGTTTCTTGCATCGGGAACGTGTTGACAACGCCGGCGGCCGCCTGCATCTGGAGACGGCCGCTGTTGGCCGGGATCAGCGGCGCATCACCTTCTCGGACGGCGTCAGCGCTTCGATGTAGGCCGGACGCGAGAAGATGCGTTCAGCATACTTCATCAGCGGTGCGGCTGTCTTGGACAGCTCGATGCCGTAGTGATCCAGACGCCACAGCAGTGGTGCAATCGCGACGTCGAGCATCGAGAAATCATCGCCGAGCATGTACTTGTTCTTCAGGAACAGCGGCGCCAGCTGGGTTAGACGGTCACGGATTTCAGCGCGCGCCTTTTCATGGGCTTTCTCGGCGCCACGCGACTTGTCGTTCTCCAGCGTATGCACGTGGACGAACAGCTCTTTCTCGAAGTTGAACAGCATCAGGCGTGCACGCGCGCGCATCAGCGGATCGGCCGGCATCAGTTGCGGATGCGGGAAGCGCTCGTCGATGTATTCGTTGATGATGTTCGATTCATACAGCACCAGCTCGCGCTCGACCAGGATGGGCACCTGGCCATACGGGTTCATCGTCGAGATGTCTTCCGGCTTGTTGAACAGGTCCACGTCGCGGATTTCGAAATCCATACCCTTTTCAAACAGGACGAGACGGCAGCGTTGCGAGAAAGGGCAGGTCGTGCCCGAGTAGAGAACCATCATGGTGGCTTTCCTTGAGACAAAAAGGGTGAGACGGCAACCGCCTCACCCTGCGTACGACGATCTGTTCACCAGTTCGCTCAGCGAGCCTGCACCGTACAGGTGAGGCGCGCGGCGACAGTGAACAGGACTTTACTTATTTAACTTCTTTCCAGTACGACGCATTCAGGCGCCAGGTCAGCAGCACCAGCAGGCCCAGGAACAACAGTACCCAGACGCCGAGCTGCTGTCGCTTGCTCTTGACGGGCTCAGCCATCCATTCCATGAACCCGACCAGATCAGCCACCTCAGCGTCGTATTCCTGTGCGCTCAGCTTGCCGGGCTTGACTTGTTCAAAGCCGGCGAACTTGTGCACGGTCTTGCTGTGGTCGTGCGGATCTTTTTCCTCGACGAACTTGGCCTTGCGCACGCCCTGCAGTTCCCACAGCACGTGCGGCATGCCGACGTTCGGGAATGCCAGGTTGTTCCAGCCGGTCGCGCGGCTCTCGTCCTGGTAATAGGTACGCAGGTAGGTGTACACGTAATCGGCACCCGAACCTTCGCCTGAGGATTTGGCGCGCACGATCACGGACAGATCCGGCGGCACTGCGCCGAACCAGGCTTTCGCCTCTTTCTCCGGCATCGTGGCCTTCATCAGGTCGCCCACCTTGTCGGAGGTGAACAGCAGATTTTCACGGATCTGATCATCCGACAGGCCGATGTCGCGCAAACGGTTGTAACGCACCAGCGATGCCGAATGGCAGTTCAGGCAGTAGTTCACGAACAGACGGGCACCGTTTTGCAGCGCCGACAGATCACGGCTGCGATCCGGTGCGCGGTCGAGCGGGAAGCCGCCTTCCGAGGCCAGCACCAGTGTCGGCACCAGCGCCAGGGTCGCGAGAATTTTTTTCAGGAGTTTCATTCTTGTTTTCCTTTGCGGCTCAGTGCGGCTGGAACGTCACACGGCTCGGGACCGGCTTGAACTTGCCCATCGCGCTCCACCACGGCATCAGCATGAAGAAGCCGAAGTAGATGAAGGTGCAGATCTGTGCCACCAGCGTACGGCCGGCAGTCGGCGCCTGCACACCCAGATAGCCAAGGATCAGGAACGCGATACCGAACATCACGTACACCCACTTGTGCCAGTCCGGACGGTAACGAATGGACTTCACCGGCGACAGATCAATCCACGGCATCGCCGCCAGGATCAGCACCGACACACCCATCAGCACCACACCCCAGAACTTCGCATCGAACACCAGCATCAGCACCACGGCCGCCAGGGTACCGACCATCACCGCGTTCTTGACGCTGCGCGACAGCCGCGTGGTCAGCACGATCAGTGCTGCATAGCCGATCACGCCGGCGATCAGCGCGTACATGAACTGCGACGTGGTCGCACGCAGGATCGAGTAGAACGGCGTGAAGTACCAGACCGGCGCAATGTGCGGCGGGGTCTTCAGCGGGTCAGCCGGGATGAAGTTGTTGTACTCGAGGAAGTAGCCGCCCGCCTCCGGCGCGAAGAAGATGATCGCGCTGAAGATGAACAGGAACACCGACACGCCGAAGATGTCCTTGGTCGTGTAGTACGGGTGCGACGGGATCGCATCGACGCCATGACCATCCGGACCGAGGTTCTCTTTCACTTCGATGCCGTCCGGGTTGTTCGAACCCACTTCGTGCAGCGCGATCAGGTGCGCAACGACGAGGCCGAGCAGCACCAGCGGGATTGCGATCACGTGGAATGCAAAGAAGCGGTTCAGCGTCGCATCCGACACCACGTAGTCACCACGGATCCACAGCGACAGGTCCGGGCCGATAAACGGGATCGCGCCGAACAGGTTCACGATCACCTGCGCGCCCCAGTACGACATCTGGCCCCACGGCAGCAGGTAGCCGAAGAAGGCTTCTGCCATCAGGCACAGGAAGATACCGACACCGAACAGCCAGATCAGCTCGCGCGGCTTGCGATACGAACCGTACAGCAGGCCTCGCAGCATGTGCAGATAGACCACGATGAAGAAGGCCGACGCGCCGGTCGAGTGCATGTAACGCACCAGCCAGCCCCACGGCACTTCACGCATGATGTATTCCACCGATGCAAACGCGAGGTTCGCATCCGGCTTGTAGTTCATCACCAGGAAGATACCGGTGACGATCTGGATCACGAGCACCAGTGCGGCCAGCGAGCCGAACAGGTACATGATGTTGAAGTTCTTGGGCGCGTAGTACTTGCCCCACTGGTCATTCCACAGCTTGGTCAGCGGGAAGCGGTCATCGACCCAGGCCAGTGCCTTCTTGGCAGCCGGCGCTTCGGCCGGCAGTTTCGTTTCGTGGAATGCCATTTTTTACGCCTCGCCTTTCTCGTCTTTGCCAATCACGATGCGGTTGTCGCTCACGTACATATGGCGCGGCACCTGCAGGTTGTCCGGCGCGGGCTTGTTCTTGAACACGCGACCGGCGAGGTCGAAGGTCGAGCCATGGCAGGGGCACAGGAAGCCACCCTGCCAGTCATCCGGCAGCGACGGCTGAGCACCGGTCTGGAACTTGGTGGTTGGGGAGCAACCGAGGTGCGAGCAGATACCGACTGCCACCAGGATCTCGGGCTTGATCGAACGGTATTCATTGCGCGCGTAATCCGGGGTCAGTTCTTCCGGATTGCGCTCGGATTTGGGATCGGCCACTTCACCGTCGGTCTTCTTCAGCGAAGACACCATCTCCGGCGTCCGCTTGATGATCCATACCGGCTTGCCGCGCCATTCGACGGTCTTCATTTCGCCGACCTTCAGGTCACCGATATCAACTTCGACCGGTGCGCCGGCAGCTTTCGCACGCTCGGACGGCTCGAAAGTGGAAACAAAGGCACCGGCAGCCGCCAGTCCTGCCACACCACCTGCTGCACAGGTCGCAACCAGCAGGCCGCGTCGACCCGAGTCGACCTGGTTTTCGTCGCTCATGACTACCCCAATCAAGTGAAATTGCT
>JACCDN010469033.1_pt1 | contig 23241 bp, 22 predicted proteins | sample 7441691 | NCBI WGS metagenome assembly JACCDN01 (sample SAMN15323439, study PRJNA562643) | freshwater metagenome | isolation source: river surface water | place: USA:Blue River Watershed | collected 2017-08-16 | reverse complement strand
TTGATTCCCAGACTTGGCGCGAGAGCGGATGGGCATCTTCTCCTACATGCCATGAGGATGTTCCGCTGCTTGAAACAATAATGCGAGGAGCCGAAAGCTCAGATGCTCGATTTGCAAGCACTGCAGCAGCCATCGGAGAGCGACAGATATTTCCTAGGCAGACCATCTCGATACGAACCTCATCGCGCGCTTTCAATTCTTGGATATGAGATTGCGTATGTGATTGTAGGTATGAATTCACTCGGTAATACTAAAGCCATGGTCGCACGCTTCGTCTATCCCCCACCGAGTGATGGAAAGGCCTTCAAGCTCAACATGGGGTTGCGATCTCTTGAGGCCCCTAGCTGGCTCGAGCATGGTGATGATTTAGAGGCTCAGATTCCTGAACGTCTTGATTTAGCCTCAAACGCGCGAGAGGTTGTCTACCAAGAACTGCCAGGGTATCGCTCAGCTATTGATGAGCTCGTCAGACTTCTTGTGAAAAATCTGATTGACCATCACTCTTCTCGATACGTGGCTCAAGCTCACGAGCTGACACATTTGCCCACTGCCACCACGATCAATCTAGAGTCGGAAACAGTCCTTCTCGATCTTGCATCCATTATTGGTGAAGACCTTGTAGTTCTTTCTCGCGAAAATGACGAGTGGAAGATCGTCGCCGGCGCTGTGATCTTTCCTTCACGTTGGCGCCTCAGCGAGAAGATAGGCAAAGGCATGGATGCGGTGCATCAACCTGTACCGGGCTATCAAAGCGCACTGGCTCCTTATATGACTGCAACATTCGACAAGATTGCTGTTGATCGTCCAGTGTGGCGTAAGAACTGGTCGCTACACAGCACAGCACATCTACATCAGCCCACCTCTATACATGAGGCAACAAGCCCTGATAATTACTGGTGGCGCACAGAGCGACAAACCCTTACTCGTAGCGCAATCGGAGAATTTCTCTACTTCACCATTCGTAACCGTGCTGAAGAACTCTCCCAGATTAAGGAAAGCCCTGAGGCCTCAACAGCCTTTGCTCAAACGCTGGCAACTCTCTCTCCTGAAACAATCGAATACAAGGGGCTGCAGCGAGATCATCAAGCGATTATCGATTACCTGCGCCACTAGTTTTCCTCTTCTTGAATTACACTGCTTTCATGGCAATTAATAAGAGCGAGCGAACCAAATCTGTCCTTATCGTTATCGATGTTCAAGTTAACGTTGTACAAGATGCTTACGACAGAGATGCAAAGATTGCCAATATGGTCCTCGCTGTCGAAAAGGCTCGAGCAAAGTCGATTCCCGTGATTTGGGTGCGCCACTCAGAGGAAGAGCTGCCAATTGGATCTGATGGGTGGCAGATCGTTCCTGAGTTGAAGCCACTTGAAGGAGATCCCATCGTTGAAAAGCTCTATCGCAGCTCATTTGTTTCAACCGATCTCGAGAGCCACTTGTCACGACTGAATGCCGGCCACCTCTACATATGTGGGGCTGAGACAAACAACTGCGTTCGCCATACATCTCATGCAGCACTTGAAGCCGGCTATGACATCACCCTTATTGCAGATGCTCACACCACTACTGGATTTGAATGGAACGGCTTTCATGTGGATGCAGCGCGTACTATCGATGAGCAGAACATCAACTTTATGGGTTATGACTTGCCAGGTTCATCTGCTCAAGCCAAGAAGATTGCAGATCTCTTTAACTAGTAGCTAGCGCTTTAGCGAAGGTGTCCGCATTCGTTAAGGCTGCGCACTGCGCGAAGGCCATCTGATGGCCAGATCGAAATACTAGAGATAGAACATGGCCCAGCATCAAGATGGAAGACCCCATCATTAGGGCCACCAATTGCAAGGTTTACTGCACTCTTGATGACACCGTTATGTGTCACAACAACAACGCGCTTTCCCGGATATTGAGCAACTAAACGTTCAAGGGCCTCATTGATTCGGATGGCAGCCTGGTCATAAGACTCTCCACCACCTGCTCGATAGGACGATGAATTAAGCCATGCTTGATAAGCATCAGGCTCTTGCTCTTTCACCTCTTCAATAGATTTCCCATCCCATGTGCCAAATGAGAGTTCATACCAAGCTTCATCGAATATTGCTGCCAGCCCTGTAGTCGCCTCGATAGCTGCAGCTGTCTGACGTGTGCGCTGCAATGGTGAGGCGATAAGAACTTCTGGTTCTAGTTTTGCGATTTCAGCAGCGACAAGGGCAGCTTGTGCCAAGCCCTCTTCTGTAAGCTCAGGATCGAGTGGTCCTACTCCTGAAAACTTACGTGTGGGCGTCAAAATTGTTTCGCCATGTCGAACAAAGTAGACCATCGTCGGAACCTCTGAGGAACGAAGACGATCTGTTAGGTAGTTCTCTTGCACAACTGCTGTTGGTTTATGCGCTGAACCCCCATCGAGTGCCTTATTGGCAAGGCGATCTGCATGTGAATTTTCATCACGTGGAATCCATGAATATGTTACAAGGCGTGCATCGTGGGCATCGCGACACTGCTTTGCGAGATCGCGCATATCTGCATGCTTGATCTGCCAACGCCCTGACATCTGCTCCACAACAAGTTTTGAATCCATCGCTACCTCAATAGTTGCGCTTGGATCAAGCTGATGGATATGGGTCAAGCCAGCAAGGAGACCGCTGTACTCAGCTACGTTATTTGTTGCCACACCAATAACATCAAAGAGCTCTGCAACGATTTTTCCGTTTTCAGTAACTACCGCGCCATATCCTGCAGGTCCCGGATTTCCGCGGGAGCCGCCATCGGCAGTTAACTTAAAAGAACGCCCCATTGAAGAGTTAGCCTCTTACCAAGATGCAACGGCACTGTTCGCAACGGACTACCTCATCTGCCGGAAGTCCTGCGATGCGACCAATTTCAGTTGTATTAATTGTGAGATGACAGCCTTTGCACTCATTGCCCACAAGAAGTGCTGCACCATTGCCGTTGTTATCTGCAGCAAGTTTTGTGTAGAGAGTCTTTAGATCATCTGCGATAGGAGCTGCGATTGCTAAGCGGTGAGTTGACACCTCGTTGCGCTCATTAACAATGATTGTCAGAGCATTTTCCCGTTTAATCTCAAGGTCGGCTATCTCTGCATTGAGGGCTTCTTCTTCGCCTCGAAGTTCTGCAATTCGGTTGTTTAAGCCTTCGACATTCACCATGATTGCAAGTTCTACTTCTTCAAGCTCTGCACGGCGAGCATTGAGTGTGACCAGCTCGTGTTGTGTCTGCTCAAGCTCTTTCGCTGTTCCTGTTCCAGATGACAGGCGTGCTTCATCGCGATTGATTCGGGTAACTATCTGTTCGACATCGCCTTCTGCACGAGCAAGCTCGCGCTTAACATCAGTGCACTCAGTCTCTGCGGCAATACGAAGGTCGCGAACATTATTGCGTTTAATTGTTGTAGCACTCAATGCTGCGCTTTCAGGAAGAGTTGCCTCTCTTTGCGCAAGTGAAGCTAGTTGATCATCAAGCTTTTGCACCTCAAGAATTGCCTGCTGATCACTTGGGGATGCCTTCATTAAATCAGCTCGTTTCCGTATTTGAAGAGAATTGCAAGGATGAGTACAGCATATGTAAGGGTGTAGGCGACTCTTCCCCAGCCACGATGGAGAAAATTGGCGACCTTCTCAAAGCGCTGCTCTGAGAGGTTCCAAATGTTTTCAAGCATGGCAACTCGTGTGATTGTTGAGAAGACGGTAATTGTTGAAACTGTCACCAAGAGGCACCAAGGGCAGAAGGCTTTGATCACAAAGAATGATTGTGAGAGCAGCCAGAGCGCAAAGACTAAACCTAGCCCGTAGACAACATGTGCTGCGCGCATAAACCAGCGCGGAAAGGCAACAAGGCCAAGTCCTGCTACTGCAATAGTCATCACAACCGGTTCAGTCATCAACCCTAGGAAGGCGTTAGGAAAACCGAGAAGATTCGATTGCCATGACTGTGCCACCTTGCCACAAGAGACAAGCGCGTTGATATCGCAGGCAAGTTTTGATCCCGGATTAGCTGCAAGCTTGACTGCATCGTAGGAGAGAACGAGAGAGGCGATAAGGCTTAGTGTCGATGAAACAAGCATCGCAATATAGGTCTTGCGATAGACGCGTAAACGAGCGATTGTGCCTGCTTCATACATGGGGCGAGTTTACCGTCTTTCGCAGAATGTGAAGCGGTGCATCAAAGTGAAGCCAGCTGCTGCATAGAGACGTTGAGCACTCTCATTTTGATGCATAACCCCGAGAGATAAGTGCTCCTCACCCAATTCATGCCCCACGATCAACGCCCGCCTCATAAGCTCTCTGCCCAGACCGCGACCTCGATGTTGGGAGTGCGTTCCCACCGATGAAATCACGACCTTTCCGGATTCCCATCGACAGAGAGCTGCAACAGCTAGAAGTTCCCTTTTTTCGTGAATCTGCACCCACTGCAAGATCTCTTTGTTGCCCGGAAAGACGGATGAATCAGGGGCGTGCTCTTTCAGAAAACTTTCAATATCACGATCAGTTGCTTCGTCCTCAGGAGAATATGAGCCCTCTATTGTTGGCGCCCAATAGCAATCCCATTGATCAATTGCTGCGAAGTCAGATGGCAGATGTGTAACTCCCCTGGTCTCTATCGAACAGCTCTGCCAATTGGGATCAAATATTGGAGTATTGCCAAATGCAAAACCGTAGGTTTTCTCTCCATTGCGAGTAATTGAGAGATTACCGTGAGCATCACTTTGGCTAGAGATAAAGCCTTCGCGAGGGACCCATGTAGTTAAGAATGGTGAACCCGGATAGAGCTCTTCATATCTGAGAAGTGTCTCGTCGAATAATCCCATAGCGCTAGGATATTAGAGAGTTTTCAAGAAACCCTTCATCAATTCAATCTCGGCGCTCTGTGAGCTCTTGATATCTGCAGCTAACTTTCTCGCCTCGTCATTCTGGCTATCTTCAATCATTGAGACCATAGAGAGAGCGCCCTCATGATGGGCAATCATGCCGCTGAGGAATAAACGATCGAATTCAGAACCGGTTGCTTTTGAGAGAGCGGCAATTTCTTCATCCGAGAGCATGCCATCCATGCCCATATCGTGATCCATGGTTAACGAAGCACCAGCTGCTGTTAGCCATCCCTTCATCTGAGTAATCTCGGGATCTTGTGCAGCCTTAATCTGGCGAGCAAGTGCAAGCACATCTTCATTGGTTGAAATCGAGATTGCTAGATCAGACATCTCAACTGCTTGCTGGTGATGTGGGATCATCATTTGCGCAAACATCACATCATTGGAAGAGAACTCACTAGTGTTATTTGAACTGTTGCCCATATGGGACATCCCATTGTGATCTCCGGCAAATTGCATCCCGAGCAAAACCAGAATTGCTGCGACCAAAACTGCGATCAGGCCATTCTTCTTTGTGGGTTCAATCTTCATACTCAAAAGGGTACTCCGTGCATGTATTTCTGCTACTCGAGACTCGGGCCGTAAAAGTGCTGATACGGTTTTGGCATGGCAACCCTTCAGGCACTTCTGGCATCGCCCGATCAGTCTGTTCGCCTAAAGGCTGCCCTTGCTGCAGGCACATATCCTGAGCCTTCGTATATAGAGATCTTAATCAAACAGTGTTCACACGAGCCAGATTTCTTCGTTCGAGACACGCTTTCATGGGCCCTTATGCGCCATGACGTATCGCAAGTTGTTAGTCACCTCAAACCAGAACTCTCATCAAAAGTAGCTCAAGCACGAAGCCAAGCTCTTCACACCCTCTCCAAAATCGGCGATAAGGCTAACTATCCTTTGATTACTCTCGAGCATCACTTAGATGAGGTAGATAAAGTTGCAGTGACAGCATGGAGAACCGCATCGGTGTTAGTTCCTGAGAATGAACGCTCTGCTCTGACAAAGATCTTGATCACTCAACTCGGTCGAGGAGATTCAGATATGCAATTTGATCTCACAAGATTTCTCTGCTCCCTGGGCGATTGCATAGTCGAGCCACTTCAAGATGCGGCTAAATCAGATAATGAAGTGATTCGCATCCATGCAGAATTTACCTTGATTCGCTTTCAGGAGATGCAGATAGAAAACAAGAAAAGCTCCTCAGATAATGCTTAAGTGCTGAAGAGTCGGTTTGCATTTCTGGGCAATGAACCTAGGAGATCTGCCTCTCGCTCTTTATGCGCTGGATTGTCAGTAAGGATAGAAGAACGAGAGATATAAAAGTTCCAATTGTGACCATCATGTTGAAGACATTTAGCAATAGATTGTCAAAATTCGTGTAGCCAAGAAATTGATATCTCACAGACCTGGCAACGGCCTGATCAATAGGAAGATCGCTGGATATCCACTGCAGAAAATCGTAAATTGGGAGAAATAGTTTTGCAAAAATTGGAATGATTGCAAGTACAAGTATGAACTTATATCGATTAGCCAAGACTAGAGCTAGCACTAAAGTCAAAATCGGAATCACATCCGGAAGTAGGATGTAAACAAAGTTATCTAGGGATTGGTATCTAAGGCCGAGAAAGGGTACATATTCATTCACGAAGTTATTCTGGTTCATCCAAACCCATTGGATTGTGCGCATTCCCAAGTAATTAAATACCTGCACAATAAGTGCGATTCCAATCAAAAGTCTAAAGTTAATTTTGCTCATAGAGAAAATTCTCACACGAGCAGTATTTGATGTGAAGGGATTGCGTGCGCCATTAGTGGTCAAACTTCTCTGTCTGGGTTGATGATTAGCCTTTCTTGCGGATATAAATCTGCTTCTTGACCACCGCAACTACTGTGCCATCGGCTGATTTAATATCAACTTCAAACCACTTCAGATACTTTCCTAATGTTGCGACTTCACGCTTGATTTTATCTAGATCTTCATCTCCGATATGAAATTCTGCATAAACAGTGCTCTTTCCGGGAGATACGTATTCAATCTCACTTCGCTTATCCCAGACGATGTAATCCTTGCCTAGGTTTTTCATGATCATGAGCATGTAAAAGGGGTCGGTCATTGCAAAGAGTGATCCACCGAAGAGTGTTCCTACATAGTTCGTTGTGAGTAGCTTCTTCTTAAGTCGCACTTTTGTGTGGCGAAAATCCTGAGAGATCTCACGCACAGAAATGCCAGAGAAGAGAAAGGGCGGCCACAGATTGAGCATCCGACGCATACCGGAATGCGAAGTCATTAGGGCCTGCATGGGATGTCGCTTCTGACTCATTTGGCTAAGTCTATTGGGGAATGGAAAGTACTCATCTTTGGTCGAGATTACTGACCACTTCTGACTGTCGATTATTTTCTCTCGCTATTACTCTTGAAATCATGAGAATCAGAGCTGGTCTGTCCAAAGGGCTCCTTGTAGCGATTGCCCTCTCCTTGCTTGCACCTACAGCTTTCTCGGCACAGAAAGTCACTCCAGGTTCAACCTGCAAAATAAAGAAGCAGACGGTGGCTTATCAAAACAAAGTATTTACCTGCATTCAATCTGGCAAGAAGCTTATCTGGAGCAAGGGTGTTCCTGTAAGAAAACCTGCAGTTTCTGCTACCCCAACGCCAACGCCAACACTTACGCCAGAACCTACGCCTACCCCTAAACAGGCAAGCAGTGCGCTCTCTTCATCAAGTAGTTATCTAAACATCAATCAATGCAAGCTCAATAACGGGAGTGACCAATTAAGTGTTAACCAAAGCTTCCAGCAGAACCCGTATCGCGTAAAGACTACAAAAACTATTCGTGCTCTGATTTTGCCAATTGACTTCTCGGATTTGGCAGGAAGTGCAAACCCTCAAGCCGATTTTGCTCCAATCACTGATGGAATATCTGCTTTCTTTACAAGTGCCTCTGAAGGAAGAACAAAGTTCAATTGGACTATTCACCCACAGTTTGTGAGGTATCCGATCCCGGTTGCCGACGCCAATCTAGGAGGCAGAACTACTAATGGTTACGGCCAGTTCTCTCAAGAGGCACTTAAACTGGCAAGGAAAGCTGTGAATGTCTCGGATTTCGATTTGATTGTATACGCACCACCTCTAACAACTTCTAGAAATCAAATTGCAGTAGGCCCTGCATTTGTTGCCAGTGGCCCTGACCAAATCAATGCAACCATGCTTGATGGCCAGGCATACGCATCAAGATTTCCGTACTACATGACTGCCCATGAAATCGGCCACCTCATGGGTCTGGCCGATCTATACAACTATGAAGGAGCAAATGAATCCGCAGCAAAGCCTGGCGACCCAAATGCCAATAATTTTCAATTCAGATACATGGGAATCTTTGATTTAATGAATTGGGTCGGCGCAGAAGGAATGGAGCTCACTGCTTGGAATCGATGGTTGATTGATTTAATCTCCGATGAACAAATGCGCTGTCTTCCTCCTGCGAGCACAACAACACTTCTCTCTCCTGTAGCAACAAGTGGTGGCGTCAAGGGCGCGGTCATCCCTCTATCTTCAACTGAGGCAATTGTGATTGAGTCCAGACGAGCAATTGGATATGACTCTAGACTCGGAATCAGATCTCAGGGAGCACTTGTTTACAAGGTCAACACCACTATTAGGAGTGGGTACGGCCCCATGCGAGTAGTTGCTCGACCGGGTTCTGATGACATGCTCTTTAGAGATGCACCACTAAAACTCAATGAATCCCTGTTGGTGGATGGATACCTCATTGAAGTGATTGAGCGAGGTGACTTTGGAGATGTTGTCAGGGTGACAAGGAAATAACACTTCTCAAAAACTGTGGGCGGCGAGGGGTTCGAACCCCCGACATCCTCGGTGTAAACGAGGCGCTCTACCACTGAGCTAGCCACCCGGCTTGTACTGCTCGCGAATACTACACTGAACCCATGGCACTCTTCCAAATGCAGATCTCTCTTCCAGACCGTCCGGGCTCACTCGGAGCAATCGCCTCTGCAATTGGAGCCGCTGGCGCTGATATTCGCAGCCTCGTAGTCATCAAATCAGAAGATGGCAAAGGCTATGACGACATCACAGTGGCAGTGCCAGGCACAGATCCATCTGATCTCGTTGAGATTCTCAACTCAATCGGCGGCGTGCAAGTTATTTCAATAACACCGCTTCCATAACCCAGTCTTTATAGGGCTGCGAGCGCCGCTTTGTAATCATCGTTGCTACGGGCATCGCCAAGTCCATTAACAACCTGCCAGCGAACGATTCCTTCTTTATCAATCACAAATGTTCCGCGGAGTGCACAACCACGTGCTTCATCGAAGATGCCGTATGACTGAGCAACTGCGCCATGTGGCCAAAAGTCAGCAAGCACTGGGAAGTTGTATCCCTCTTTCTCTGCAAAGACGCGCTGTGTGTACATCGAATCGCATGAGACTGCTAATAGCTCAACGTTCTCATTTTGAAATGATGAGAGGTCATCGCGCATGGCGCAAAGTTCACCTGTGCAAGTTCCTGTAAATGCAAAAGGAATAAAGAGAAGTACTACATTCTTCTTTCCCTTAAATGATGAAAGGGAAACCTTGTTTCCGTGCTGATCTGATAGTTCGAAATCTGGAGCTACTGAGCCGATTGAGATTGTCATGGGGTGACGATATATCAAAGCTTTCGGCCCTGCTCGTCGACCTTTACCGTCTTACGCTCTTGCGCGCGACAAGTCGAGTTGCATTCCAATCATTGGCTATTGCCAAAGTGGAAGTTTGTGACAATCCAGCATTAGGAGCGGCATCTTGAATATCACTTGGCTCCACATGCCCGAGACGACCTGCTTTAGGAGTGAGTAACCAAATGGGTCCGCTCTCTGAAAGATAGGTGAGGCAATCAACCAATTCATTTTCGAGATCGCCATCGCCTTCTCGCCACCAGATGATGACGGCATCGACGACCTCTGTTGTGTGGTCCTCGATGAGTGCTGTGCCTGTGATGGCAGAAATGGCGGAGCGCACGCCTTCATCTGAGTCGGAATCTCGGCCGATCTCAAGAACTAGCTCTGCGGGTTGGAAACCCATTCGCTGTAGCACGGGCTAATTTCAATAGATACTGGCCGGTTTAGCAATAGTTTGCGCAAAGTAATGGGATTCACCTGCCTCTATTTTGCCTCGAACCCCCTTTGGCGCGAGAATATGCGCCATGAGCGAATTCCAGGGCCAGGCCGATTACCTCCTTAACCAGCTTGTCGATACAGACCCGGCAGAGACTCTTGAGTGGCAACAATCCCTCGATGCAGCCCTGGCCGCTGCTGGTCCAGTCCGCGCCCGCTTCTTAATGCTCGCTCTTCTCAAGCGCGCACATGAGCGTCAGGTTCCAATCTCTAATCTTCGTACAACTGATTACATCAACACCATTACTCCAGAATCTGAACCGCAGTTTCCCGGCGATGAAGATATCGAGCGTCGCATTCGCTCATACGTTCGCTGGAATGCAGCGATGCTCGTTCACCGTGCACAGCGCCCAGGCATCGGTGTAGGTGGACACATTTCTACATACGCATCATCTGCTGCTCTTTATGAAGTTGGTTTCAACCACTTCTTCCGCGGACAAGATCACCCAGGTGGCGGAGATCAAATCTTCTTCCAAGGACATGCAAGCCCAGGTATGTACTCACGTGCATTCCTTGAAGGACGTTTCACTGAACATCAACTCGATGGTTTCCGTCAAGAACTCTCACATCAAGGTGGCGGACTCTCTTCATACCCTCACCCACGTTTGATGCCTGACTTCTGGCAATTCCCAACTGTGTCGATGGGTATTGGCCCACTCAATGCTATTTACCAAGCACGTTATAACCGCTACCTCCACAACCGCGGAATCAAGGACACTTCAGACCAGAACGTTTGGGCTTTCCTTGGCGATGGCGAGATGGATGAGGTCGATACTCTCGGTGCGATCGGTTTAGCCTCACGCGAGAAGCTCGACAATCTGACCTTCGTTGTTAACTGTAATTTGCAGCGCCTTGATGGACCTGTTCGCGGTAATGGCAAGATTATTCAAGAGCTCGAATCAATCTTCGGTGGCGCAGGATGGAATGTCATCAAGGTCGTCTGGGGTCGTGGCTGGGATCCATTGCTGGCTCAAGATCGCGAGGGTGCACTTGTAAACATCATGAACACCACTCTCGATGGTGATTATCAAACATTTAAGGCTGAATCAGGTGCTTACGTTCGTGAGCACTTCTTTGGAAAAGATCCGCGCACCGCAGCAATGGTTGCAAATTACTCTGATGCAGATATCTGGAACCTCAAGCGCGGTGGCCATGATTACCGCAAGCTCTTTGCTGCTTATACAGCGGCAACACAGAAGAATGGAAAGCCAACGGTCATCCTTGCAAAGACAGTCAAGGGCTGGACACTCGGATCACACTTCGAGGGACGTAACTCAACTCACCAGATGAAGAAGATGACACTTGAAGACATCGTCGAATTCCGTGATCGCCTTGAGATTCCACTTCCTGATAGCGCACTTGATAAATACACGCCTGCATACTTCAAGCCTGCTGCAGATTCTGTTGAAGCTAAGTACCTCGCAGAACGTCGTGCAGAACTCGGTGGAACACTTCCTCGTCGTCGCACAGCTTCAAAGCCGCTTCCGCTTCCAGCAGATAGTGTCTATGAGTCTGTAAAGCGCGGCTCTGGTCAGCAAGAAATTGCTACAACGATGGCATTTGTACGTATGCTCAAGGATCTTGTGAAGGATGAAGGTATCGGACACCGCTTCGTACCAATCATCCCTGATGAGGCTCGTACTTTTGGCCTTGATTCACTCTTCCCATCATTAAAGATCTATTCACCGCACGGCCAGCAATACACAGCTGTTGACCGTGAATTGCTCCTTTCATATAAGGAGTCCACATCAGGTCAGATTCTTCATGAAGGAATCAATGAGGCAGGATCTGTAGCATCATTTACTGCAGTTGGATCTTCATATTCAACACATGATGAACCAATGATTCCGCTTTACATCTTCTACTCCATGTTTGGATTCCAGCGCACAGGTGATGCTTTCTGGGCGGCATCTGATCAGTTGGTTCGAGGCTTCGTCCTTGGTGCAACAGCCGGTCGCACAACACTCAATGGTGAAGGTCTTCAGCACGAGGATGGTCATTCACATCTTCTCGCTGCAACTAACCCAGCAGTCGTTGCATACGATCCAGCATTTGCATACGAGCTTGGCCATATCTTTAAGGATGGCCTGCGTCGTATGTATGGCGAGAACAGCGAGAACATTTACTACTACCTCACCATCTACAACGAGCCATATCAGCAACCTGCCGAGCCAGCCAATCTCGATGTTGATGGCCTGCTCCGTGGTATCTATCTCTTGCAGCCAGGTGCCAAGCAGCGCAAGAAGAATGCACAGATCCTTGCATCGGGCGTTGGTGTGAACTGGGCTCTTAAGGCTCAGCGACTCCTTCAAGAGGATTGGGGAGTCTCAGCCTCTGTCTGGTCAGTGACATCATGGAATGAACTCCGCCGTGATGGCCTGGCTGTCGATAGCCATAACTTGCTCAACCCAACAGCGAAGAAGAGTGCATATATCACTTCTAAGCTTGCGGGCACACAAGGTCCGGTCATTGCAGTCTCTGACTTTATGCGCGCTGTTCAAGATCAGATTGCCCCATGGGTACCGAATGATTTCTACTCACTTGGAACAGATGGCTTCGGACTTTCAGATACTCGTGGCGCTCTCCGTCGCCACTTTAAGGTCGATGCAGAATCCATCGTTGTGGCGACCCTTGCTCAGCTTGCAAAGGCAGGAGAAGTTAAGGAATCTCTAGTCAGCGAAGCAATTAACAAGTACCGTATCTTCGATGTCATGGCGGCAGATGCAGGAAATACCGAAGGTTCAGGCTGATTAATCGAATTCCAGTAACAGATATCTCCCCCGTTATTTATCTCGGGGGAGAAACTGTTCCTGTTAAAGCAATACCTGGCGAGACAATTACCATCTCAGCCACAATCTTTCGCGAGGGCCATGATGCACTTGGCGCAGATGCCCTCTTACTTGATGCTCACGGCAGAGAAATCTCTCGCTCAATTATGTCGCCAATCTGGCACGGTGGAGATCGATATAGCGCAGAGCTCACGATTCCTGGACGTGGCGAGTATTCATTTTCTATTGAGAGCTATGACCACCCATTTGCAACTTGGCTTCATGATGCAGAGATCAAAATTGAAGCTGGTGTTGAGCCAGAGCTGATGTGCAACATTGGTATCGCACTCTTTGAAGAGCTAGTTGCACTTGATGCAGGCGCAAAGGCAATGAGCAAGAGTGCAGTTGCTGCACTTAAGAATGAGAAGCTGACTCATATAGATCGTTTTACCGCAGCATCTACTGATGAGATTCGCGCGTATGTATTGGCCAAGCCAATCCGCAGGCTTGCTGATAGAACAGCGACCTTCCCTATTTTTTCAGATCACCCACGTGCACTTGTTGGATCTTGGTATGAGTTCTTTCCGCGCAGCGAAGGGGCAAAGCTCAACGCCGATGGATCTATCACCAGTGGAACATTTGCAACGGCATCTCTTCGTATTCCAGCCGTTGCTGCAATGGGATTTGACATTCTGTATTTGCCGCCAATCCACCCCATTGGAAAGACCTTCCGCAAAGGCCGCAATAACACGCTGACTCCGACCGAGAGTGATCCTGGTGTTCCTTGGGCAATAGGCGGGGCAGAAGGTGGCCATATGGCTATCAATCCAGCGCTGGGCACCATGAAGGATTTCGAGTCATTTGTCGCAACTGCGAAGAAGAACAAGATTGAGATCGCACTCGATTTCGCATTACAAGCATCACCTGATCATCCTTGGGTGAGAGAGCATCCTGAATTCTTTAGCCATCGTCTCGACGGCACTATTGCATACGCGGAAAACCCACCAAAGAAATACCAGGATATCTATCCGATCAACTTCGACAATGACTATCAAGGAATTCTCAATGAATCTTTGGCAGTTCTTCGCTTCTGGATTGCTAAGGGCATTTCTGTATTTCGTGTGGATAACCCTCACACAAAGCCACTTCACTTCTGGGCAGATGTCATGGCCACTATTAGACGTGAATCCCCTGATGTCATCTTCCTTGCCGAAGCATTCACTAAACCAGCGATGATGCATGCACTTGGAATGGTTGGATTCCATCAGTCATATACATACTTCACATGGCGAACATCTAAAGAAGAACTCACTGCCTACGGTGAAGAGGTGGCGCATCAAAGCTCTGGCTTCTTTAGGCCAAATTTCTGGGTTAATACTCCAGATATCTTGCCCTTCCACCTTCAAAGTGGAAACCCAGCAATCTTTGCTATCCGCGCCGCACTCGCTGCAACACTTACTCCATCATGGGGAATGTATGCAGGTTATGAACTCTATGAGCACCGCCGCTTTAAAGAAGGTGGCGAAGAGTATTTAGATTCTGAAAAGTATGAGATTAAGGTGCGAGATTGGGATGCGGCTGCAAAGAAGCAATTGACTCTTGCGCCATTTATCACGGTGCTCAACAAGATTCGTCGCGAGAATATTGCTCTCCAACGACTACGTAATCTTCACTTCCATCACTGCGAGAACGATCAAATCATCGCATATTCAAAGCGTGAAGGCGATAACCTCATCCTAGTTGTAGTTAATCTTGATCCTAACTTTGCCCAAGAGACAACGATTCATTGGGATTTTTCAGCCCTTGATATCAAAGAGGGAAGCTTTGAAGTAACCGATTTGGTTGATTCTGCTCGATATACGTGGAGCCCAAAGACCTATGTGCGTCTTGATCCAACAAGGTTATCTGGCAAAGTCGTTCACATTGCAAAGGTAAAGCTTTAGAATTACCGCATGAGCTTCCTCTCGCGCCTCTTTAAGAGCAGTAGCAAAGATCGCAATGAAGCCGCTGAAATTAGCTATCTCAATCCTTACTCAACGCTAGGTGAGCTTGATTTCCATCTCATCAATGAGGGTCGCCATGAAAAACTGTGGGCAGCACTAGGTGCTCACGTACTCCGCGATGGCGATGGAGCGCTACAAGGAACCGCATTTTCTGTGTGGGCACCTAATGCTCAATCAGTAAGCCTCATCAGCGATCACAACTTCTGGGATAAATCTGCAAACCCAATGGTTCGACAAGGCTCTTCAGGAATATGGGAAATCTTCATCGCCGATATCGGCGCAGGCACCCGATATAAGTTTGCGATCTGCGGACAAGATGGGCGTTGGGTAGATCATGCTGATCCATTAGCGCGACAGACTGAGTGTCCACCTCTGACGGCATCTATTGTCAATGAGAGTCAATACAACTGGAGCGATCACCAATGGCTCACCGAAAGAAGCAACTTTCAACCATGGCGCTCTCCTGTCAGTGTCTATGAAGTGCATCTTGGTTCATGGCGACCAGGATTGACCTACCGCGAACTCGCAAGTGAGCTTGTTGATTACCTACTCTCACAGGGCTTTACTCATGTTGAGTTCTTGCCCGTAACAGAACATCCTTACGGCCCTTCGTGGGGCTATCAAGTCACATCTTTCTTCGCCCCCACTGCACGCTTTGGCACACCAGATGAGTTCCGATTCTTGGTAGATGCACTCCATCAAGCGGGTATCGGAGTCATCCTTGATTGGGTTCCTGCTCACTTTCCCAAAGATGAATGGGCCCTAGCCCGCTTTGATGGTTCTGCTCTCTACGAGCATGAGGACCCTCGCCTTGGAGAACATCCTGACTGGGGCACCTTAATCTTTAACTTTGGCCGCAACGAGGTAAGAAACTTCTTAGTTGCGAGTGCTCTCTATTGGCTAGAAGAGTTTCATATTGATGGGCTGCGCGTTGATGCCGTCGCATCGATGCTCTATCTCGATTACTCACGCAAAGAGGGTGAGTGGCTACCTAATAAATTTGGTGGACGCGAGAACCTTGAGGCTGTTCAACTCCTACAAGAGGCGACATCTACTGCTTATAGGCACCATCCGGGCATCATGATGATTGCAGAAGAATCCACAGCTTGGCCAGGTGTCACCCGCGAAACATCAAGTGATGGTCTGGGTTTTGGCTTTAAGTGGAATATGGGCTGGATGCACGACACCCTCGAATATCTCCAGCACGAACCAGTTCATCGCGCCTATCACCATAATGAGATTACCTTCTCAATTCTCTATGCATGGTCTGAAAACTTTATGCTCCCTCTTTCCCACGACGAAGTTGTTCATGGCAAGGGCTCTTTGGTCAATAAGTTCCCTGGTGATCGCTGGCAGAAACTTGCAACGCTCCGCGCGCTCTATGGATTTATGTGGGCACATCCTGGAAAGAAACTGCTCTTTATGGGACAAGAGTTTGCTCAAAATGATGAGTGGAACCAAGAGACTGGCCTTCAGTGGCACTTAACCGAATTTGCCGAACACACTGGAGTCCAAGCAGCCCTTGCCGATATCAACCTCAACTACAAGCGACATCCAGCGCTGTGGGAGAAAGATACGAATCCTGAAGGTTTCCAGTGGATTGTTGGAGATGATGCTGCAAATAACATCCTCGCATTTACCCGCTGGTCAGATGCGGGCTATCCATTGGTCTGCGTTACCAACTTCTCACCAGTTCCTCAAGAGTATTACTCGCTGCGCATGCCAACAGCTGGAGTGTGGCGAGAGACAATTAATACCGATGATCTTAAGTACGGCGGAAGTGGAATCATCAATAACTCATTTGCGGTAGATGTCGATACCGATCTCTACACAACTCTTCGAGTGCCACCCCTGGCTACTATCTGGTTTGAACGCGCTTAATTCTCACGCATTACATAGGTGAAGAAGCTTGAGAGAGCAATCAGCACAGCAGGGATCATCAGAGCCAGAGCAATCGAACCTGTTGCAGCAATTACACCGGCAACAATCCATTTCAAGATAGTGGTGAGAACGTTATTCATAACGCCAAATTGACCCACCACCACTGCACTTGGATGTGGTGAGCGTCTATTTGCAGCGCTTGAGTAGCTTGGACCAAGGACGGCGCTACCTAGGCCCGCGGCTGAAAAAGCCACCAAAACAAGGGCGAATGCAAGCCATTTAGCACTTTCAGGCAGAGCAACAGCGACGGCAATGAGCACGCCGAAGACAACTCCTGCAAAGAGTGATGAGATGCGCGAGATGTAATCAATCCTGTAGCGATGCAGAATCTTTTGAACGCTTAATCGTCCAAAGATGATAAAGACTGTAAAGACAATATATGGCAGAGCACTTAAACCTGAATCGATGCCGATCCGTTCTTTAGTAAAGATTGTTCCCCAGTCGCCAATTGCGAACTCAAGGTAGACAGCTCCGGCCATGCCCAAACTCACTGGCCAATCAATATAGAAAGATTTGAAGATGTCTCGAACACGGTAATCATTTTCAGGATGCGTATTTGCTGGCACTAGTACAGGCCTTAGTTTTAGTAGAATTGCCAGCATTAAGATGGCGCAGCAGAGTGAGAGAATTCCAATATGTAGTGAAAGGCCAACTCTTCCAACGAGTAAGCCTGATACTCCTGCCGTTACCAGCGCACCTGCGCTCCAGTATCCAGCAGAGCTGGTGATGACAATCTCGCCAGAGCGCTCCTGCACATGAAAACCTTGAGTGTTGAGTGAAACATGAAGTGATGTGATTGCAAAACCAATCGCAATATTCATAAATGCAAAGTAGAGCGGGTTGTGAATATGAACGGCTAGTGCAAAAGAAAGATAGAGAAGAAAAATTCCTGCAGTAGTAACCTTAAGCACCCCGACCTTATGGACGATATGTCCCACGGTAAGGAGTCCTAAAAATGCACCGATTGATCCAGTTGTGAGAAGCCAACCAAATGGACCGTTATCGAGGGCAAGGTTCTCTTTAAGATCGGGAAAACGTGGGACCCACGCCATGATTCCAAAGCCGAATAGGAAGAAGAGGGCGTGCAGTAATTTCTTCTCTTGCTTGTGGGTTATCGCGGGCGTATTGCTCATCTTAGAAAAGGGCGTTCGCAAGGGCGGCACGCGCTTTGATGACTCTTGGATCTGCCGAGTCAACGAGGGCAAATAGCTCCAATAACCGCTCCTTTACCTTCTTCTGCTCTTCTCCTGAGAGTACTGCAATCTGAGCTAAAAGCCGGTTGAACCCTTGTTCAAGATGGCCAGCCATGATTTCAATGTCAGCAGCTTGCATTGCAAGTTCCACATTCTCTGAATCCGCATTTGCTTGGGCCATGACTGTATTTGCATCAAGGCTTTCAGCGCGTATCAGAAGTTGAACTTGAGCAAGACCCACCTTCGCATAGGGATCATTGGGCTTTCGTTCAAGCAAAGTGCGATAAGCGGTGAGTGCCGCAGGAAAGTCTCCACGGTTAATTGCATCCAGGGCCTCATCTTCTTCGGGCTCCGACTTTTCAACAGGTGCACTGCCGATACCTTGTTGAGCGGCGAGCGTCATAATCTTTGTAATCACCTCACGAAGCTGATTCTCGTTGAGGGCTTGTTCAACAAATGGAATCGGTTGCTCTGCAATAAAGACAAGTCCGTAAGGAACAGTTCGAGTCTGAAGAGCCTGCGCTACCTGTGGTTGTTCTTCAATATTGACTCGAGCAAGCACCCAAGCACCTTCATCGGCCAGTGCTAACTTTCCAAGGGTGCGAATCATCTCCACTGACTCGGCAGATCTAGAAGACCAACAGATCACTACAACAGGCTTCTGTGCAGAAAGTGGAAGAAACTCAGCCGTGAGGTTCTGTGCATTTACTTCAAGGCCAGGAAGTGGCGTTGAAATATCTGCAGGAGGCTTACCGAGTCCGCTGAGATCAAATGCTTGACCAAAGTTAGGAGGAAGTGTCATCTCTGCTCAACGCTCGCTTTCACATCTACACCGGAATCTCTTCTAAAGGGCAAGATATCGCTGACGTATGAACGTGCAGCAAATTCAAGGCCCACATCGTGGCCAGCCTTCTCGCTCAAATACCAACGATGCTCAAGCGCTTCATGAAAGAACTGGGCTACTTCAATGCGCCCTGCAAGATCTGCCGGAATCAGTGCCACAGTGGGATTAAAGACCTCTTCAAGCCACCTTCGTGCAGAATCGTGCATTGGTGGTTTAGGGGATTTTTCGCGCCCACGATAACGATCGAATGAGGCTAACAATCGCTTTGCCTGCAGCTCTTCTGTATCAAGGCCCATCAACTCGCGCAGACGACTCTTGTGGTATCCGGCAGCAACAAGTTTTGGTTGGAAGTAGAGCTTTCCCACCTTCTCATCATTTTCTTCCATCAACACAGAGACCTCTTCAACTGCAAAGCCGAGATCATGTAATTGGCGCATCGCACGTTCTACTGCGTGGCGATCATTGGGATCAAGAACTTGTCGTTCTTTAAGTGCTGACCAGAGTCGGTGGTAACGCTTAATCAGTGCATTGCTTGCACGAATTGGATCCATGCCTGGGTAGAGCACGCCAGATAATGCGAGATCTTCGAGCTCTGCTGCGACGTTAAAGTGAGCAATCTCTAAATCGTGCTCGCGCTGTCCGTCACTGAGAGTCTTCTGGAATTCTCCAGTTTCGGCATCAACAAGGTAGGCGGCATACCCTTCAGCATCTCGCCTAAAGAGAGTATTTGAGAGAGAACAGTCGCCCCACCAGAATCCGAGAAGATGCAGTCGCACAAGCAGGAGCGCAAGCGCATTTGCCATCAATGTGACATCTTCGGCAGAGACATCTTTACCACTGAGCAGAACACGGTATGGCAACGAGAAGGGCAAGAAGCGTGTGACGAGAGCGCATGGAAGTTCTTCGTTGTTCTTATCTGTTCGCCCCTCAATAACCGCGATGGATTGCACACTCGGTGCATCGAGCTGCTTGAGCTCGCGCAAAATCTTGTATTCGCGATTGGCGAACTCCGAGACGGTCTCCTTGACTGCATAGACCTCTGATTCAGGGTCATCAGTCGAGCGGACGAGGCGGACAATATGGCGAGAAATACCGCGCTTTTCAGCCAGCAACGGATCTTCAGGCCAGAGCTCCAGGCTCTGATTCCATGGCAGGCCAGCGACTGCTGCGATCTCTTCGCCGACGCCAGTGATTCTTAAAGCCATAAACCCATTCTCTCGCACATTACAATGAACTATGGCATTTAAAGAGCGGACCACGGCAGCTGTTAAGCGCACCAAGAAAGAGGCACCGGTCACACCTTCCTATGGTGAAACCGGCGCTCCCATCGATCGAGGTCACCCCTTCTACTTTGGTTTTCTAGCAACAGCAGGTGCACTTACCGCCTTTGTCTTGCTTCGAGCACTTGCTGGAGCAAGTCAAGTCTTTGTCATTATCTTGATTTCCCTCTTCTTGGCTATGGGTCTCAATCCTGCTGTTGAGGCTATTCGCCGTCGTGGTGCAAGTCGCAATCTTGCTGTGGCAATAATCTTTGTTGGAGTTCTCGCATTTGTTGGAATCTTCCTTGCGCTCTTGGTGCCACCGCTTGTTAATCAGACTGCACATTTGATCAACATCGCACCATCGCTCTTGCAAGACCTCAAATCCAATCCGACAATTGCATCTATCAATGATCAATATGCAGTTATCGATGCAATCCAGAAGAAGGTCACAAGCCTGACCTCTGATGGAACAATTCTGGTCTCGGCTTTTGGCGGAGTCATTGGTGTTGGCAAGACCGTGCTTTCAGGAACATTTACTGGCCTGACAATCCTTGTTTTAACTCTCTACTTCATCGTCTCACTACAGCAAGCCACCGAGATGGCACTCAAGCTCGTCCCAGCGAGCCGTCGCCCACGAATTACTCTTCTGACAAATGCGGTAATCTCTCGAGTTGGCGCATTTGTTGGAAGCCAGATTTTGATCTCATTCTTAGCTGGAACATTTATGACAGTTGCAGCACTTGTGTTAGGAATGCCATCACCGGTTGCAATCGGAATCTTGGTTTTCTTCTGCGGACTTATTCCTTTGATTGGCCACTTTATTGGCGCTTCAATCTTTACGATCATCGCTGCAACTCAATCTGTCACTATCGGACTTGTGGGCTTTGTGATCTATGTTCTCTACGTTCAGGTTGAGAACTATCTGATTGCACCAAAGGTAATGCGTCGCACCCTTGCTCTTCCTGGAGCTGTCACCATCATCTCAGCGCTGGTTGGAACCTCACTACTTGGTTTAGTCGGCGGTCTTCTCGCAGTACCAGTAGCAGCATCGATTATCTTGATCCTTGAGGAAGTAGTGATTCCTCGCGCTGAGCAGAATTAAATCTCTGTAGGCAGTGGCAGACGTTGCGGTGCAACGATTGCAGTTATCTCACTTAAGACTCGATGAACGTATGGTTCGCCAACCCATAGGTGCTTTGCGCCATCTACTGCGATGAGATTGAGTTGAGGAATCACCGAAAAACGCTTTCGCGCCTCATCAGGCTTAAGGTAATCATCATGTTCTGGCACAAGCGCCGTGATTGGGCGTCCATCTTCTGCCCAGAATTGCAGATCAGATTCTTCAACCTTCATCAACGGTGGACTTAACAAAATCAACCCCTTGATGCGTGGGTCCCGTGCATGAGCGAGGGCAATCTCGGTTCCAAAGGACCAGCCCACAATCCACACTTCTTGCAATTTGAGAACGTCGAAGCAGTAATCAATCGAAGCTTGGACATCATATTTCTCTGCACGGCCATTGTCGTATTCACCGCTGCTCGTTCCCGCTTCGCTGGTAGTGCCGCGTGTGTTAAAGCGAACCACAGTAATTCCAGCCATAGCAGGCAGCCGATTAGATGCCTTCTTATATACGTGGCTATCCATCATCCCTCCGCCTGTTGGATTGGGATGAAATGTCAGAATCGCAGAGGTGGGATTATCTAGAGGCGCACTGACTTCACCAATGAGGCTCTGACCATCGGCGGTAGTGATGGTAAAAGGTGTGCGAATAGCGGGCAACACGGTGCTGGGGCGGATAGGTTCCGACATAAGGGGCAGTCTAGTCTTTCTCTATGGCTAAAACCTTTCATTCCTACAATCCGGTCAATAACGAGATCGTGGGCACATATCCGGCAATGTCTTCAAAGGATGTTGCTGCAGCAGTTGCTATAGCCGATGGGGCCTTTCCTCGTTGGAGCCAAGCAAGTGCTCGTGCGCGACGAAAGGTCTTACTTGAATTTAGCGCTCTGATGTTAAAGGAGATCGATCAACTTGCAGATTTAGTATCGCTTGAGACTGGAAAGCCTCATAGTGATGCAAAGCTTGAGATTGCACTCGCAGCACATCACATCGCATGGGCTGCACGTAATGCGGAATCTCTCCTTCGTGAATCTCGTCGCAGCCCTGGATTGCTGATGGCAAATATGTTTGTCGCTGTAGAGCGCTCCCCCCTGGGAGTTGTTGGCGTTATCGGCCCTTGGAACTATCCAGTCTTCACACCTATTGGTTCTATCGCCTACGCACTCGCAGCAGGAAACACAGTTGTCTTCAAGCCAAGTGAATACACACCTGGTGTGGGCATAGTTCTAGCCGACCTCTTTGCACGTGCTGCCAATGATGAAGAGATATTTCAGGTCGTGACAGGTCTGGGCGATACCGGTGCTGCGCTCTGTACCAGTGGAGTAAAGAAGGTGGCCTTTACCGGCTCCACAGCAACTGCAAAGAAAGTCGCAGCCCTCTGTGCGCAGTCATTAACGCCACTTATCGCAGAGTGTGGTGGTAAAGATCCAGTTATCGTTGCAAGTGATGCCGATATCGCAAGAGCTGCAGATGCCACGGTCTGGTCTGCAATGTCTAATGCGGGCCAGACCTGCATCGGCGCTGAGCGCGTCTATGTAGATGAGAAGATTGCAGATATCTTTATTGCAAAAGTTGTTGCTATCGCCAGTGAGATTAGCGCCGGAGATCCATCATCTGCCAACTATGGCCCTGCCACAATGCCTACACAGATTGCTGTTATTCAATCCCACGTGAAAGATGCAATTAAGAAAGGTGGAACGCTGGCCCTTGGTAGCTTAAAGTCGATTAAGGCTCCCTTTGTTCAGCCAATCATCTTGCTTGATGTCCCTGAGAATTCAACAGCTATTACTGATGAGACCTTTGGTCCAACCCTTGTTATCAACCGGGTATCAAATATGAATGAGGCGATTGCTCTCGCTAATGCATCACGCTATGGTCTTGGCGCATCCGTCTGGTCTCGTCGAGGTGGTCGTGCAATCGCATCAGAGCTCAACTGTGGAATGGTTGCTATCAACTCAACAATTTCATTTGCATCTGTTGCCTCGGTCCCCTTTGGTGGCACGAAAGATAGCGGCTATGGTCGCATTCACGGACCCGAGGGTTTACTTGAATTTACCT
>JACCDN010052581.1_pt1 | contig 23288 bp, 26 predicted proteins | sample 7441691 | NCBI WGS metagenome assembly JACCDN01 (sample SAMN15323439, study PRJNA562643) | freshwater metagenome | isolation source: river surface water | place: USA:Blue River Watershed | collected 2017-08-16 | reverse complement strand
CCCGCTAGGGCATTGATCGTTGGTTTTGCCTGGGGATTTCTCCCCTGTGGTCTTGTCTATAGCGCCCTGGCTACCGCAATCGCCAGTGCAAACCCCGTTTCTGGCGCCATCTGGATGGCTGGTTTTGCCTTGGGTACCTTGCCTAATCTTTTGCTTGCCGGTTGGATGGGTGCTGGTTTATTGAATCGATTGCGCCAATCGGCACTCCGTTGGATTGCCGGATTAATGGTGATTGCCTGGGGCATGTATGGTCTGGCACAGGGGGTGAGCCCACAGTGACTGAATATGTACTAAAAATATCGGGCCTCAGATGTGCTAACTGTGCCCGCACCGTTCAGAAAGCCATTGAACAACTACCAGAGGTTCAGGCAGAGGTTAACTTTGCCACCGAAGAAGCCATTGTTCAGGCACCTAGTTCGGTCAGTGTCGGCGCGGTGATTAGCGTTGTAGAAACGGCAGGGTATGGCGCGGCAGAAGTGCGCGACATCCTAGAAATGTCTGCCGTTGAAACGGATCGTTTGCAGCAGCTTCGTTTCTGGACGGCAATTATCTGTGCCGCGCCATTGCTACTCATGATGCTCTGGATGTGGTTATCCGGTGAGCGTACTCATGTGCCGCTGATCTGGCAGTGGTTGCTTGCAACACCTGTGCAGTTATGGGTGGCCTGGCCGTTTTATCGGGGCGCCTGGTATGCCCTGAAATTGCGGACGTCAAATATGGATGTGCTGGTGAGCCTTGGCACCTTATCGGCCTATGTGTATTCGGTGGCAGTGATGCTTACAGGACATCATGGCGATGTCTATTTTGAAGCATCGGTAGTTGTAATCGCCTTGATTATGACAGGTAAGCAATTGGAGCTGCGTGCACGTAAATCGAGTGCATCAGCAATTGAACGCTTGCTGCATCTGACACCTAAAACAGCGTGGCGAGAAACGGCAACCGGATCTTTTGAATCGGTGGCGCTCTCCGAGATACGTCCGGGAGATCGGGTGCGTGTACTGAGTGGCGAAGCCATTCCGGTTGACGGTTTGGTGATCGAGGGAAATTCCTCGGTGACAGAATCTATGCTGACAGGTGAACCAATTCCCGTTGAAAAGCACATAAACGATAAGGTTTATGCAGGCACATTAAATGGCGATGGCCTGCTTGTTTGCCGTGTAACCGGTGTTGGGCGTAGCACGGTTTTGGCGGGAATTGCTCGTTTGGTTGCGCAAGCGCAAGGTTCACGGGCGCCTGTACAGGCACTGGTTGATAAGATCTCAGCCTGGTTTGTACCCATGGTGGTATTGATTGCGCTCCTGACGTTCCTTGTTACCGGGCTGTGGTTGGGTAATTGGGAAGCAGCCGTGATTCGGGCTGTGGCGGTGCTGGTCATCTCTTGCCCCTGTGCCTTAGGATTGGCGACGCCGACGGCCATTATGGTGGGAATTGGTGAAGGAGCACGTCAGGGAATACTCGTGCGTGATGCGGATGCGTTACAGCGTGCAGCTACCGTTGATACGGTGGTTTTTGATAAAACTGGTACGCTTACCGAGGGTCGTTTGACACTAACGGATGTCGTTTTGCCTGCCGATAGCCCGGTAAATAAAGATCAGGTGCTCGCTATTGCAGCGGCACTCGAACAGGGTTCAGCGCATCCAGTGGCTCATGCCATTCGTGCCGCCGTAATCGAGCATGGTGCTACGGTGACGATTACCGATTTTCGTAATGAGTCAGGCAAGGGTGTGTTTGGCAAGATTGCCGGGGAGGTTTATGGTGTTGTGCGGTGGGATGTTGCGCATACAAATACCCCCTCTGACTTCTGGGCGCAGCAAGCAGCTCGATTGGCTAAAGAGGCTAAGACCTTATCTGTGGTGATGCATCAAGAAGTGCCAATTGCCATGTTTGCGTTTTCTGACACGCCTCGTTTTGATGCGGCTAGTGCGCTCAATAAACTGCAGTTACTGGGCTTGCATACGGTGATGCTCACCGGAGATCAGGTTGAAACTGCCCGGGTGGTTGGAAACTTGCTCGGCGTAGATACAATTCGCGCAGGGGTCTTGCCAGCGGGTAAGGCGGCAGAGGTCAAGCGACTGCTTGATGAAAACCCGGGTGGTGTGATGATGGTCGGTGATGGGATTAACGATGCGCCCGCACTGGCCTCTGCGTCCGTCGGGGTTGCTATGGGTGGCGGCATGGATATCGCAATGGAAAGCGCCGGTATTGTGCTGATGAACAATCGCCTCACCGGCGTGGTGGATGCAATTCGACTTTCCCGTCGCACACTCGCTAAAATCCGCCAGAATTTGTTTTTTGCCTTTATCTACAATGTGTTGGCGATTCCTTTGGCGGCAATCGGCTTGCTGAATCCGGTGGTTGCGGGTGCCGCCATGGCCTGTTCTTCAATTTCAGTTGTAGGAAATTCATTGTTATTGCGACGCAAGCGTTAAAAAGTCGCTTCAGACGCTATAATTTTCAAGTTATGCGCAGTTTGCTTTGCGTACATACAACCACACACCATAAAGGGAGAAGACATGAACATCGATAACATTTCCATCGGCAAGGATGTCCCGAACGATTTCAACGTCGTGATCGAGATCTCGGCTAATGCACCTGGCATCAAATATGAGCTGGATAAAGATTCGGGCGCCGTATTTGTAGATCGCTTTATTGCCACACCGATGCACTATCCTTGTAACTACGGTTTCATTCCTTCGACCCTGTCGGAAGATGGTGATCCTGTAGACGTGCTGGTTGTATCGCCATATCCGCTGCCACCTGGTGTTGTCATCCGTTGCCGCACCATTGGTATGCTGGCTATGGAAGATGAAGCCGGTGAAGATGCCAAGCTGGTTGCTGTACCAGTGTCGAAGCTGACAGGTATCTACGATAAGGTACAAAGCACTGACGACCTGCCAGAATTGCTGATCAAGCAAATTACTCACTTCTTCGAACATTACAAAGATCTGGAAGCCGGCAAGTGGGTTAAGGTCAAGGGCTGGAAAGATGCTGCTGCAGCCAAGGCTGAAATCACATCGGGTGTTGCTCGCGCCAAGGCTGGCAAGTAAGCCTTAGCCTTTAGGCATACAATAGCCCTGAGTGGTCTCAGGGCTATTTTTTTGACAGGTTTGACGCAGGAGTAGAGTGTGCGGGTTGTAGTTGCTCAGATGAATGTAGTGCTTGGCGATCTGGTCGGCAATGTTCGGCGTATCGTTGAACAGGCAAAACGGGCAGTCGCTGAAGGCGCTGACGTTCTCCTGACCCCGGAATTAAGTCTGTGTGGTTACCCCCCCGAGGATCTGCTGCTGCGGCCAGATTTCTATCGCTCGGCGGATCTTGCGCTCGTTGCGCTAACCCGCGAGACAGCAGATCTGGATGTCGCGATTGTGGTTGGGCATCCCGAGCAGGCCGGAGCGCATTATTTTAATGCAGCCAGCGTTCTGTATCAGGGCAAACGCATTGGCACTTATCGTAAACAGCATCTGCCGCAATACGAAGTATTTGATGAGTTGCGTTATTTCACGCCAGGGTCTGACACATTTGTTTTTGATCATTCTGGTGTTCGGTTTGGGCTGGCAATATGTGAAGATATCTGGTTTGCCGAACCGGCCAAAGCTGCGAAAGCAGCGGGTGCTGAGGTGCTGCTGGTGTTGAATGCATCCCCGTACCATCTGGATAAAGCTGTAGACCGGCAAACCATAATTAAGCAACGTGTGGCTGAAACCGGTTTGTCGATTGTTTACTGTAACTTGGTCGGTGGTCAGGACGAGCTGGTGTTTGATGGTGCGTCGAGCATTGTGGCTGCGAATGGCACGCCCATACTTCAGTTGCCGCAATTTATAGAAACCACGGCCTACGCTGATTGGACGTCAACCGCCGGTTGGCATACGGCTGAGACCTTAACGCCGCCGACTGAGCTGAACGCCCAGATTTATGGTGCGATGGTGTTGGGTGTGCGTGATTATTTTGCCAAGAATGGTTTTGCTGGGGCCTATCTCGGGCTGTCAGGCGGCATTGATTCCGCTCTGACACTTTGCGTCGCTGTCGAGGCGCTGGGTGCAGACCGTGTGCGGCCCGTGATCATGCCATCGCCGTATACGGCTCAGATGAGTATTGATGACTCCTGGGCGCTTTGTGCCACCCTCGGGGTAAAAGGTGAGTTGGTCGATATACAGCCAGCTATGAAGACATATGAGCAGATGCTGGCTCCTTATTTTGTGGGCAAAGAGGCTGATACCACTGAAGAGAACCTACAGGCACGTATTCGCGGTAATTTGCTGATGGCGCTTTCAAATAAAAGCGGCTGGCTGGTACTGACGACGGGCAATAAATCTGAAATGGCAGTCGGTTATTGCACGCTGTATGGCGATATGGCCGGTGGATTCGCTGTGTTGAAAGATTTGCTCAAGACCAAGGTTTTTGAGGTTTGTCGCTGGATTAACCGCAATGAGGAAATCATTCCCTGGCGCATTATCGAGCGGCCACCATCGGCGGAGCTGCGCCCTGACCAGACGGATCAGGATTCGTTGCCGCCTTATGAAGTGCTGGATGCCATTGTTACCGCATACATGGAACAGGACATCAGCCCACGTGACATTCTTGCGCAGGGCTATCACGAAGCCGATGTGCGTCGTGTTGTCCGCCTTTTGCGTATTTCAGAGTACAAGCGTCGTCAGTCCCCGGTGGGCATTCGGTTGACTCGTCGAGGGTTTGGTAAAGATTGGCGCTATCCAATTACCAACCGATATGCCGATGAGTGGTAAGCTATCACCTATTGAATTTGATTTTGACCGCATGGAGTTGTCATGAAGCAGATCGTTGCCATTATCAAGCCATTTAAACTGGACGAAGTTCGTGAGGGCCTCTCTGAAATTGGTGTCACTGGATTGACCGTTACTGAGGTTCGTGGTTTTGGTCGCCAGAAAGGCCACACAGAGCTTTATCGTGGCGCGGAGTATGTTGTTGATTTTCTGCCGAAGGTGCGCTTAGAAGTGGTTGTGCAGGATGACCGAGTCGAAGCTGTGCTGGAGTCGATTATCAAATCGGCGCGCACTGGCAAGATCGGTGATGGCAAAATTTTTGTATTGCCTGTTGACCAGGTCGTGCGTATTCGCACTGGCGAGGTTGATGACGCGGCTATTTAAGCCATGCATTGCTGAGAGGTTTCAGCACTGATTAAAAAGCCCTGCGGTGTTACATCAGCGGGGCTTTTTCTTGATATCGAATTCTTAGAGAAGACTTTTGTCACTTGTAGCCTTTAATAAGCCCTATGGCGTCGTATCCCAGTTCACCCCCGAGGGGCGGTGGCAAGGGCTGTCTGATTATCTAAAGTTGCCAGAGTTTCGCGTAGCAGGGCGACTTGATGCCGACAGTGAAGGCTTGCTTCTATTAACTGATAATGGGTCCTTGCAGGCACGTATTGCCGAGCCAAAGCACAAATTGCCCAAGTGCTATTGGGCACAGGTAGAAGGTGTTCCAGATAAAGCTGCACTGGACCATTTGCGTGCCGGCCCGGTATTGAACGATGGACCCACCCGAGCCTGTGAGGTCAGTCTATTGCCGGAAGATGTTGAGGCGCAGTGCTTGTGGCCGAGAAATCCCCCCATCCGTTTTCGTAAATCGATTCCGACCAGTTGGCTCTCGATCACGCTCACCGAAGGGCGTAATCGCCAAGTAAAACGCATGTGTGCTGCGGTTGGGTTACCTGTGCTCAGACTGGTACGCGTGTCGGTGGGCGGTGTGCGACTGCTCGAACTGAATAACGGCCAGCCATTGGCGCTAGGCACGTCGGTGCAGATTACCGTCAACCAACTAAACGGGACTGAGGCATGACCTTCATCGCACGTGCTGGCATAACAGGGCTGCTCGCTCTTCTACTATCGGTAGCTGTTGAAGCTGCTGCATTGCCGGTCATCCGCTTAACCGCGGGAACAGGGACTCTGGATGTAGAAGTTGCCAGCAATAAATCACAGCGTTCACTGGGTCTAATGAATCGGGCATCGATGTCTGAATCACACGGCATGTTGTTTGTCTATCCGGCGCCCGCCTATTTTTGTATGTGGATGAAGAACACGAAGATACCCCTCTCCGTGGCATTTATCGATGCCCAAGGGCAAGTGATTAATATTGAAGACATGGCGCCGCAAACAGAAACCAACCATTGCACTCAGCGCAACGCGACCTATGCCCTGGAAGCGAATCGTGGTTGGTTTGTAAAACATGGCGTTAGTAGCGGTAGCCAGATTATCGGCCTTGAAAAAGCTCCCCAGGGTGAATACTGAACCATGGGCATACGTGAAAGCCGGAATCGATCCAGGCGCTTGATTGGCCATGCCCGGGGGAGCCACTGGCACCCGTTGGGTAAAGCACTTAAGCCACCAGAGGCTTTGCGTCCCTGGTTATTGGAACCTGGTTCGTTAACACGTCGTTTGCAGCACCATTTTGGAAAGATAGACGTACGTGTGTTGCAACAGGCGCTAGGGCAACCTTATAACGACGAAGGTGAAGGACGCTTTCCTCTAGCGGTGGTACGTGCTGTTGTTCTGTCTGGGGGAAATAAAAGGCCTCTGGTCGTAGCGCATTCTGTGTTGCCTGCTGTTCCACGTGGGCCGCTTTCGATCATGTTTAGACAATTGGGTCGGCAAGCCTTGGGGACGCTGTTGTTCACGCGCCGTGGTTTTGTGCGTCGGCAACGCGAATGGGCGTTTTTGGACACCCGTCATCCGTTGTATCGGATGGCAATGGCACAGATTGGTACTAATGCCCCCGATAGACTCTGGGCAAGGCGCGCCGTTTTTAGTTTGTCACGTTATCCGAGACAAACTGTCCAGGTTACTGAAGTTTTTTGTATGTAAAACAGCGGGCTAGCGGGTTATCGTGCTACTGTTCGTCTCCTGTGGCGAGTGGAAGGTCCGGTTGAACGCACGTCTTTGTGGTTTTTATAGGCGTGTGTATGTCAAATCGTTTAATGCCCTGGGTGGCGACCTTTATTTTCAATAGCCTAGCGCTTATGCCTTTGTTTGTTCTGCAAACTTTGGGTACCGCACTCGGCTGGTTTGCTTGGTTGATCCCTGGTCCCTTTAAGCGTCTTTCTAACGAGAATTTTCTTAATGCATTTCCGAATGCAACACCACAGATGTTGCGAGGTGCGATGCTTTCTGTGGGTCAAATGTTTCTCGAGATGCCCTACTGGTGGGTACGCCGTAATGATCGGTTATTAAATCGAACGGTTGCACCGGCGCAATGGCATCTTTTCGAAGAAGCATTATCTCAAGGTAAGGGCGTTATTTTATTGTCCCCGCATATGGGGTGTTTTGAGCTGCTGGGTCCTGTTTATAGTTCACGACATCAGTCCACCGTGCTTTTCAAAGTCCCGCGCATGGCTTGGCTTCGCGACTGGATTGTGAATATGCGCACACGTCAAAAACTTAAAATGGCGCCGGCTAACCAGACGGGTGTGCGTTCATTAGTACGCACGCTCATTAAAGGTCAAACAATTGGTATCTTGCCGGACCAGGTGCCAGTGTTGGGCGAAGGTGTCTGGGCACCGTTTTTTGGCCGACCGGCTTACACAATGACTTTGGTGCAACGTTTGCAAAGCCTGACTGGCGCAAAAATTTTCGTCCTAGGTGTCGAAAGATTGGGCATCGCCAAGGGCTATCGAATGCATATCAGTCCGATGGATCATGTGCTCTCAGAAGATCCGATACAGGCTGCTACGCAGATCAATGTCGCTATGGAAAATATGATCCGGATGGCACCTGAACAATATCTCTGGGGTTACAACCGTTATAAAGTGCCGGTTGCCTAAATAAAAAAACCCGGCCGAGGCCGGGTTCTGATGCAACCGGTTTAATTACGCGAAGTTGGCTTCGGCAAATTTCCAGTTGGCCAGTTTGTCGAGGAAGGTCTCAACAAACTTTGGACGCAGGTTGCGGTAGTCGATGTAATAGGCATGTTCCCACACATCAACAGTCAGCAGGGCTGTGTCGCCAGTAGTCAGCGGGGTGCCAGCAGCGCCCATGTTGACGATATCAACGCTACCGTCGGCTTTCTTCACCAGCCAGGTCCAGCCTGAACCAAAGTTACCCACGGCCGACGTCTGGAATGCTTTCTTGAACTCGTCGAACGAGCCCCATTTTTTATTGATGGCATCAGCCAGCGCACCGGTCGGCGCACCGCCACCGTTTGGCGACAGGCAGTTCCAGAAGAAGGTGTGGTTCCAGACTTGAGCGGCGTTGTTGTAGACGCCACCGGCTGGGGCCTTCTTGACGATCTCTTCCAGGCTCAGCTTTTCGTATTCGGTGCCAGGAATCAGGTTGTTCAGGTTGGTGACATAAGCCTGATGGTGCTTGGCATAGTGGTAGTCGAACGTTTCTTCCGACATATGTGGGGCGAGGGCGTTCTTGGCGAACGGCAGTGCGGGCAATTCAAAAGCCATGTTGATTCTCCGGGTTGGGTGATTTCTAGGTTTAATGCTTGATTCTAGTCAGTGCCGCTGTTGCCTGCAAGCATTGCCATTGTTTAGGCATCCACTTGGGCGGAAACTATGTTGGCTTGTAGTTTGCCATCAGCGAGGCGCAATTGCACCTGCGAGTCTACGGGCGCCTTCAGGATGCTGTCTACCAGATGCCCATGCGCATCGGTTACCAGTGCGTAGCCGCGTTTCAGCGGCTGGTTCGGGTCTAGGGCCTGTAGCCTGAGCCCTAATTCGTTCAGGCTGCGGTATTTGCCTTCCAGCGCCCGTTGAGACCAGAGTTGCAGACGCGTCTGGAACTGATTGAGGCGGTCCTGTTGGCGCTCCAAGAGTACGGCTGGGCTTCGCAGTCGTGCGGCATAACCATCCAGTCTCATGCCGGCATCGTCAATCCGGCGCATCACCAGTTGTTGCAAGCGTTGCTGGTGAGCTTCGATCAGTGCACTTAGTCGGGTTTTGTCCGGTGCGATTAGCTCTGCGGCTGCCGTGGGGGTCGGGGCGCGAACATCGGCAGCCAGGTCGGCCAGGGTGGTATCGGTTTCATGGCCAATGCCGGCAATAATCGGCAATTGGCTGGCGGCGATGGCTTGTACAACCGCGGCTTCATTAAAACTCCACAAATCTTCCAGAGATCCACCGCCTCGGCAGAGAAGCAGTACATCAGCTTGGCCGTGCTGATTCGCTGCCTCAATGGCCTGCACAATCTGGTTGGTGGCTTCTGTACCCTGAACCAAGGTCGGATAAAGAATCAGTTGGGCATAAGGTGCTCGACGCGTTAGCGTGGTCATCACATCATGCAGTGCCGCTGCCTGAGGACTGGTAATAATGCCGATCGTGCGCGGAAAAGGAGGGAGTGTTTGTTTGCGTTCGGGATCAAACAGACCCGCTGCCTCCAATTCGTTTTTAAGCCGAAGGAAGCGCTCATAGAGGGCGCCAAGACCGCCTTTGACCAGGGTTTCGACCGTGAGCTGAAATTCGCCACGAGCCTCATAGAGCGTTACCTGTACCCGTGCGCGCACCTTATCTCCCTGGCGAGGCTGCCAGCCTAGTCGGGCGGCGCGAGTACGAAATAGTGCGCAGCGTACCTGAGCACCGGCATCTTTGAGGCTGAAATACATATGCCCGGAGCTGGCCACGGTGAGTTGGGCAATTTCCCCTTCGACCCAGAGCAGGGGAAAACGGCTTTCTAACTGACTTCGGACAGCTGCATTAAGGTCAGACACCGACATAACGGGTATCTCAGACGCTGGCATCGGGTCATCAAATAATGTATTGGAAAGCATACGGCGTACTTTACCTTGGTTCGTAATTCTTTATAGGTGAACTAGATGTGCTAATAAGTAAAAAATAGGTGGGAAACATCTTGACATAGGCTATTTTTCTCCACCGCATTGCAGCGAACCCTCTCAGCGCATGGGTTTTGCTTTGGTTGCCGCCCTGCAACCCAGTTGGATTAATGTAAACTATTGAAAATATTGAAAAATAAAAAACAAGCCCATTTTTTGAGCAGCGTAACCTAACTACCTTTGTTTGCACGACTTAGACACTTTTATGACAGTCTATCCACAAACTTATCCACTAAATTTGTGGATAACAAGGGTGGCGCTATAACTCATTGAAATGCTGAGAATGGCTTGCTCAAAGTGGGGGCGCTAGCTACACTTCAACTTTGAATTCTGCACGTCTGGACTATTGTGTTTGCCATCATTCAAGCGGCTGGTTGGCCGATCTGGCCTCTTCTGATTGCCTCTGTAATTGCGCTCGCACTGATTATTGAGCGTTTATATTCGTTAAGGCGCACCAAGGTTTTGCCAGCTGGTTTGTTGCAGAGTGTACTTTCTACCGTCTCACATGGTGGTTACGATACCGCTGGGCTGACTGTCCTAGAAGAGTCCTCACCACTGGGTCGCGTATTGGCTGCTGGTATTCGCAATCAGAATAGCAGCCGTGAAGTGATGCGTGAAGCGATCGAAGAGTCCGGCCGCATGGTTTATAGCCAGCTCGAACGTTACCTGACGACTCTGGGTACGATCGCCTCGATCGCCCCTTTGCTGGGTTTGCTGGGTACGCTCGTTGGCATGATCGATATATTCGGTGCGCAGTCGCCCGCAACGGGTAACCCCCAGCAGCTGGCCTATGGTATTTCCGTGGCACTGTACAACACCACTTTTGGTTTGTTGATTGCTATTCCCGCGTTGATCTTCTGGCGCCACTTCCGTGCTTTGATCGATAAGTTTGTGGTCGATATGGAGCAACAGGCGATTAAGTTGGTCGAAGTCGTTCACGGCGAGCGCAACTGAGTCATCGGAGCGCGTTATGAATTTCCGTCGGGGTAGCGGGCGCGATGAGCCTGAAATCAACCTAATTCCGTTTATTGATGTACTGCTGGTCATCATCATTTTTCTGATGATGACGACCACCTATAACAAGGTTTCAGGCATTGAAATCGATTTGCCGACCGCGAGCGCAACGAACGCAACGCCACCTGATGAGATTGCTGTATCAGTCACAGCCAGCGGTGCTGTGGTGATTGATGGCCAGAGCATGTCGCGCCCGAGTGTTGATGCGGTAGCGACTGCGCTTAAAGCAGCCACGGCCAAGCGGGGCGCTAGTGGGAAGCCTCCCGTGGTGTCGATCAATGCGGATGCTAAAGCGACCCATCAGAGCGTGATTGATGTCATGCAGGCAGCCCACCAGGCGGATCTGTCACAAATCTCATTTACCACCCGTAGCGGTTCATGATGCTTAGGCCTCAGGAGGTTGAGGCCAGCTGGTACGGCCGTGCCCGGTTAAGGACTTTGCAACGCGGGTTACTTTTAGTGCTGTCCAAGTTCTATGGTGCTGGGGTAACTTTACGTCGCTGTTGTTATGAATGGGGCTTGTGTAAGCAGGTACGTTTGCCTGTACCGGTGCTGGTTGTGGGTAATCTGATTGTGGGTGGGGCAGGTAAAACCCCCGTGGCACTCGCTTTGGCGCAACAGCTTAAAGCATTGGGCTGGCGTCCCGGTATTATCAGTCGGGGCTATGGTCGTAAGGTACCCGGTGTCAGGGCAGTGGGTGTGGGTGATAACCCGGAGCATGTGGGTGATGAACCTTTGCTGTATGCGCAACATGGCTTTCCGGTCTTCGTGGGCGAGAAACGTGCCGCAGCAGGGCGTGCCTTGCTGGCCGCTAATCCGAGCGTTAATCTACTCATTGCCGATGATGGTTTGCAGCATCTTGGCCTGGCGCGAGATCTGGAGATTGTCGTATTCGATCAGCGTGGCGTGGGGAATGGTCATCTATTACCCCTTGGTCCGTTACGCGAGTCTTTAACCCGGTTAAGCGACCCGTTGGTAAGGGGCTTGGTGATTCAGGGGCATCCGGATCAGTCCGGTTGGCCGGCCCTGGCCCGTTTTGAAATGTCTCTGTTGCCTGGCTCAGTCTATGCATTAAATCAACCAGCGCGTAAGTTATCGCTCGAGGATTTTGCCGGCCAGCCGGTATTGGCGGTAGCTGGTATTGGGCATCCAGAGCGGTTTTTTACGATGCTCCGTGAATCTGGCCTTAAGGTAGAAGGACTAAGATTTCCGGACCATCATGATTTCACGGCCACGGATATACCGCCTGTACGCATTCCGGTACTGATGACCGAGAAGGATGCAGTAAAATGCCAAGACTTTGCTGCGGGTCATGACAACTGGTTTGTTGTACCTGTCAGTGCCCGCTTTTCCCCAGCGTTGCCCTTGGCCGAATGGCTGAGTGGTAATAATGCTGCTACGTTAGAGAGTTGTTAAATGGATCCGCGTCTACTGGAAATACTCGTTTGCCCCGTATGCAAGGGTAAGCTGACGTTTGATAAATCAGCGCAGGAACTAACCTGTACGCCTTGTCAGTTGGCGTATCCCGTACGTGATGGTATTCCCATCATGATGCAGGACGAAGCACGAAATCTGAACGGCCAGCAAGGTTAAGACAAGGAGCCGGAGGTGAGTTACGTGACATTCCGCGTGGTGATTCCGGCACGACTTAAATCCAGCCGACTGCCAAACAAGCCGTTACTCGATCTGGGTGGTAAACCCATGGTGGTTCGTGTTTGTGAACGGGCGCAACGTTCCGGAGCCGACACCATTGTAGTGGCCACTGATAGCCGTGATGTACGCGACGCCGTGCGTGATGCTGGTTTCGATGTCTGCATGACCCGGGAAGATCACCCCAGCGGTACAGACCGTATCGCCGAAGTGTGTGATCACTTTGGCTGGGCTGATGAAACCGTGGTGGTTAATGTGCAGGGTGATGAGCCTTTTATACCACCCGAATTAATTGATCAGGCAGCCCATCAGCTCGTAGACTCCGGTGCTGATATGGCCACGCTGGCGCATGCCATTCATGAAGCCGGTGAACTGTTCAATCCGAACATCTGCAAAGTGGTCATGAAAGCCAATGCTGATGCGTTGTATTTCTCACGCGCGCCAATTCCTTTTGCCCGTGATGACTTCAGCCAGGTCTGGCAGCAGGGGAGTCATCCGCAAGCATTGCCAACCGCCGGCTATGACTGTTATCGCCATATCGGTTTGTACGCTTACCGCCGTCGCTTTCTGCGGGATTATGCCAGCTTGGCGCCAAGTCCTCTGGAATCTGTAGAAGCATTGGAACAGCTGAGGGCGTTATGGCATGGCTATCGGATTAGTGTCGCTGTAACGGAAACGTTGCCGCCGGCTGGGGTAGATACGCCGGATGACGCAGTACGGGCGCAACAGGTATTCGCCGAACAGTTCGCTGCGCTGCGCATTGACCCTCAGTCGTAATTATCGTAAGTTTTCAGCAAGCTAAATGTTTCACACTTTTAACACTCATAATTTCTAATCGAGGATACCGATGAAACTCATTCTGTTGGGCGCTCCGGGCGCTGGTAAGGGCACCCAGGCCAAATTTATCTGTGAAAAATTCGGTATTCCACAAATCTCTACGGGTGATATGTTGCGCGCCCAAGTAAAGGCTGGTACCCCACTGGGTATGGAAGCCAAGAAACACATGGACTCGGGTGGTCTGGTACCAGATGCCGTGATCATCGGTATGGTGAAAGAGCGTCTGAAAGAAGCCGATTGCAAGAATGGCTACCTGTTTGACGGTTTCCCACGCACCATTCCACAAGCAGAAGCCATGAAAGAAGCGGGCGTGCCTCTGGATATCGTTCTGGAAATCGACGTACCTGATCAGGACATCATTGATCGTATGGCCGGCCGCCGCGTGCATCTGGCATCGGGTCGCACCTATCACATCACATACAACCCACCGAAAGTGGCCGGTAAAGATGACGTGACCGGTGAAGACCTCATTCAACGTGATGATGACAAGGAAGAAACCGTACGTCATCGCCTAGACATCTACCATAGCCAGACTAAGCCACTGGTTACCTTCTACACAAACTGGAAGAACGCCGGTGATGCCAATGCGCCGAAGGTAGAGAAGGTTGCTGGTGTCGGTAGCGTTGATGAAATTACGTCACGTGTCCTTGGCGCGCTGAAATAATTTATTAGAACGTCCTAGTCGGGCGCCTGGTTGGCTCTGCCAATCTGGCGCCCGATCTGTTTTAATGATGCCATGAAGAACGCACTCTATTTCCAGTCGGGTGGTGTAACGGCCGTCATTGGCGCTACTGCTGCAGCACTAATCAAAGCGCATCGGAATGCGTCAGAAGGGCGGCTGTTCGCTGCTGAGCACGGTTTATCCGGCCTGCTTAATAACCAGCTGGTCGATGCCTCTGCACTGCCTGAGTCAATGCGGTTAGTGCTCAGTCAATTGCCGGGTGGCGGGCTAGGATCTGGGCGGACATTACTCGCCAGTTATGCCGATAATTCGGAGCAATGGCATCGGGTGCGTGATGTACTTGTAACTCATCAGATCGGCACTGTTTACGTCAACGGCGGTAACGGTTCCATGGATACTGCCGCCAAGCTGGTCGAGCTCAGTGATCGGTTTTCCTTGGGCCTCAGAGTGATCGGTTTACCCAAGACCATCGACAATGATTTGGAAGGAACAGATACATCACCGGGCTTTGGCTCGGCATTAAAGTATCTCTCGGTTTCGTTGATGGAAGCGGCACGTGATCACTGTGCCATGGCAACCAAGCCCAGTGTTTTTATTCTGGAGGTGATGGGGCGCCATACTGGCTGGTTAGCGACTTGTGGTGCCGTTGCCCGGTTGCCAACCCAGATGGCATCACCCCTGATCCTTTTCCCTGAAGTCGTGTTTGATCCAGAGTGTTTTGTTGCGGCAGTTCAAGACAGCTTTGCTAAGCACAATGCTTGCGTTTGTGTTGTGTCTGAGGGTATTCGAACCGCAGATGGTCAGTTCTATGCACAGCAGAATGCGGTTGCGCGTTATGGGCATGAACAGCTCGGTGGCGCAGGTTTTGCCGTGGCGCAGTTGCTGCGGGAGAAGCTGTCGGTCAAAGTGCATGTGGCTGTGCCGGATTATCTACAACGCGCCGCCCGCCACGTTGCCAGTGCTATCGATATTGAGCAGGCAGAAGCGGTTGCGACACATGCCGTTCAGCTTGTTCAACAAGGGCAGAGTGGGGTGATGGTTAATATCGTCCGTGATGCGAACCAACCTTATGCATGGCACTGTGATTCGGTACGTTTAGCCGATATCGCCAACCGTGAACGTGCATTCCCTCAGGTTTGGATTGATCAGCCAGCTTACGGGATAACGGCAGATGCATTGTCTTACTTGCAGCCACTTATCCAGGGCGAGCCGCATCAGACTTGGCGAGATGGTTTGCCTGAATACCCCTGGGTTGAATGGCCCAGGGTATGAGTTAATGCGCTGAGCGCATTAAGTTACATCTGTCCCGATGATTGCACCTTTAGCAGGTAGGTTGTTAAATCAATCTGCTCGGGCGAACTCCATTCAAGCGGCACATTCCGCATTGGCCCTTGCATACAAACCTGAATGACCTCGTCGAGGTTCATGCGATCAACGCCAAATCGCGCTTTGCTGTTCATGGCTGCGTGAGGATAGGGAGTTTTGAACCTGGCACCGAAACTGTCTGCATCGGCATGGCACTGTGCACAGGCTCTACCATTCGTTGATAGTTTCGTATCGTTAAATAACGCTTTGCCACGATTGATGGCAGCTTTGTTTGGGGGGTACGAAGGCTTGTAACCTTTCGGGCGCAGTATTGATGTGTCATCCAAGCCTGATGGTGAACCCGTCTGAGCGAAAGCCGGTAGGGCGACGGAAATCATGATCAGACAGATTAGAGATCTAATGCATTGCATTGTTTGCCTCCCAGTTTGATATTAGACAGCCACATCACATTGAGATATTACAAGGCTTCGACCTACTGCTACTTATGATTCGAAAATTTATTGTTTTTTAACTGGTTAATTGTTTAGTACGATTTCGTTGTGTATTATTGCTACATAACGCTATTGAAAGATAACCAGTGAAATCAATGCCCCTAGGGTTGCCACTACAGAGCAAGAATACCAAGTGGAATCACATTGAACTTATGGAGCTTATTGATGAATATGGCTCCATAAACAAGGCAGCTACCCTGATGGGTATGAGTTATAAGGCAGCCTGGCTCGCTGTGGAAGCAATTAACAATATGTCCAAAGAGCCTGTGGTGCTTCGTCACACTGGGGGCAGTCAAGGTGGCGGAACTCAGTTGACGGCGTATGGCCGGCGTTTTGTCTACCTATATCGTTGTGTCGAGGATGAGCAAAGAAAGTTGTTTGAAAAATTAGATAGAAACTTTGATGATTTTGCTCAGTATCAGAAAATTCTCAGGAAATTCAGCATGCAGACCAGTGCCCGTAATCAGTTTCTGGGTACCGTTTCCTCCATAAAAAGGGGTGCGGTTAATTCCGAAATTTCACTTGATATCGGTAGCGGTGATCATATCGTTGCTGTAATCACCAATGAAAGTCTGGAGCATATGGCGCTCCAACTTGGTACCGAAGCCTATGCGCTGTTCAAAGCACCTTGGGTGATTCTAACGCGTGACGAGGGTTATAAAACCAGTGCTAGAAATGAACTGCGTGGCAAAGTGGCACAGATTCACCGTGGTGCGGTGAACTCCGAAGTGAATGTGGAGTTGCCGGGTGGCAAGATCGTTAGTGCCGTGCTTACGAATGAGAGTGTTGACGGACTGTCTCTTAAAGTGGGTGTATCTGTTTGCGCGCTGATTAAAGCATCGCATGTCATTCTGGCTGTTGCTAGCTAAGGATGAAATGATCATGAAAAAACTGATTCAGAATCTGGTTGTATTCCTCGGGGTTCTTGGTATTTTTTCTGCGCAGGCAGATGAAGTACAAGTGGCAGTCGCCGCAAATTTTTCTGTACCCATTGAAGAAATTGCTAAGGCATTTAACAAGGTAACTGGACATCAGCTAAAAATTTCCACGGGTGCCTCTGGCAAGTTTTATGCACAGATCAAGAACGGCGCCCCGTTTCAGGTGTTTTTGAGTGCCGATGAAGAAAAACCAGCCCAGCTTGAGAAGGATGGGTTAGCCGTTCAAGGGACCCGGTTTACCTATGCCATCGGTAAACTCGTATTGTGGTCCGCAGACCCCGCCGTTGTTGATGCCAAGGGCAAAGTCCTAGAGAGAAATCAGTTCAACAAGATTGCCATCGCGAACCCTAAAACGGCCCCTTATGGCGAGGCTGCAATGGAAACGTTGAATGCGATGAAGTTAAAGAGCTTGATCGAGCCGAAAATCGTGATGGGTGAAAACATCAGTCAGACCTATCAATTTATAGCTACTGGTAATGCAGCAATTGGCTTTGTGGCACTCTCCCAGATCACGAAAGACAACAAATTGACGGGTGGTTCAGCCTGGGTGGTGCCCGAAAAGCTTTATTCACCGATTAATCAGGATGCAGTATTGCTTGTGAATGGCAAGGACAGTGCCGCCGCACGTCAGCTTCTTGTATTTCTCAGGGGGGATGAAGCCCTCAAGATAATTAAGTCCTATGGTTATGGCGTTAAGTGATGCAGACCTGCAGGCTCTTTGGCTAACGGTTCGGTTAGCCGGGGTCACCACGCTAATTCTTCTGCTAATTGGAACGCCTATGGCCTGGTGGCTAACGCGAACCCGGAGTTGGCTCTACCGACCTATTTCTGCAATTGTTTCTTTGCCATTGGTATTGCCGCCATCGGTCCTGGGATTCTATCTATTGGTAGCGATGGGGCCGCATAGCCCCCTTGGACAGTTTACCCAGTCTGTGGGACTAGGGTTATTACCCTTTACATTCTGGGGGTTGGTTCTTGCATCGGTACTCTACTCGATGCCGTTTCTTGTGCAGCCGCTCCAGACGGCATTCGAAGCCGTAGGAACCCGTCCACTCGAGGTGGCCGCTACATTGAGGCTTTCCCCCATGGCAAGCTTCTTCAGAGTAGTGATACCGATGTCTAAAAGTGGCTTTGTTACCGCATCAGTGATGGCTTTTGCGCATACGGTTGGCGAGTTTGGCGTTGTTCTGATGATCGGTGGCAATATCCCCGGTGAAACTCGCGTCGCTTCAGTGCAAATCTATGACTATGTAGAAGCATTGGAATACACGCAGGCACACGCCCTAGCTGGGCTACTCTTGGCCTTTTCCTTTCTTGTTTTGCTCGCTATGCACATGCTAAAGAAAGATATGCGCCATGTCCGATAGGCATATGATTCTCGCCCGATTCAGGCTGAAGCGTAAGGATTTCGAATTGGATGTTGATCTTCGATTGCCAGGTCGTGGCATCACTGTGGTTCAGGGAAATTCCGGTTCAGGCAAAACAACGATACTGAGATGTATGGCTGGCCTCGAGAAACCCGATGAAGGGTTTCTTCAGATCCACGGTAAGGTATGGCAAGACCACAAATTGTTCTTAAAAGCCTATCAACGGCCAATAGGTTATGTATTTCAGGAAGACAGCTTGTTTGATCATCTGACAGCTCAGAACAATTTACTCTTTGGTTGTAGAGATCGACGGCGTATACCTTCTGACTTAATGCCGCTCATTGAGATTCTGGGGATCAATCATTTGATGCAGCGCTTTCCTGCAGAACTTTCGGGCGGCGAGCGTCAAAGAGTATCAATTGCCAGAGCGCTTGCTGTTAAGCCGGAGCTGCTGCTGATGGATGAACCTTTGTCATCTCTGGACTCTCAACGAAAGTCAGAGATACTGCCTTACCTTGAACAGATCCGGAATTTCAATCGGATGCCGATTGTTTATGTGACGCATGATCATCATGAAGCGACACGACTTGCAGACAATTTAGTGATGCTTGATGAAGGGCGTCTAAGGAATTAAAGGGCAGACCAATCAACCATAAGGTTGAAAGCATCGTAGCCGTGTTGGCGCAGGTAGCCCACGGCACGGGCACTGCGCATGCCGTGCTGGCAGTAAACAACGATTGGTTCCAGACGGTTTAACGTATCTAGTACTTCCGGCGCGACCAGAAGTTTGCCCAACGGGATATGAAGCGCACCTTCGATGTGTCCGCTTTCCCATTCGTGGGGTTCACGTACATCAACGAGTGTAAAGGGTATGCCTGACTCAAAGAGTCCCTGAAGGTCATTTAGGTCCATGGCAGCTGGTAAGGATGCGCATTGTTGTGGTTTGGCTTCCGGTAGCGTGATCTGATCTGGCGGGAGGCTGCAGACGGGGCAATCCTTGCGCTTGCTGATCTCGAGTGTACGTGTATCCCAGTGGTGGGCATCGGTGATAAAGAGCTTACCGATGAGTGGCTCAAGTCCATGAGCCTCACAGTGAGCTTGGCCAAGGGCAAGTTTGCATGCCTCAACAGCCTGTACGGTACCTATCATGCCCGCAATGCCGCCGAGTGTACCGGCCTCGGCACAGTTAGGCACATAAGATTCGGGTTGCTTAGGGTAAAGACAGCGGTAGCACGGTCCTGCCTTGCCCCAGAAAATAGCCGCCTGACCTTCAAAACCGAGAATAGATCCATAAACAACGGGTATGCCGAGCCGGACTGCTGCATCGTTGATGAGGTATTTGGTATCGAAGTTATCTGATCCATCAATAACGATGTCAAAACCGCTGAATATATCTAGGGCATTTTCACGAGACAGTCGTGTCTGAAATACTTTGAATTCCGTATTGCTGTTCAGCTGCTGTAAGCGTGATGCGGCAGTCTGAGATTTTGCGTTGCCTTCATCAGATTCAGTAAATAGTATCTGACGTTGAAGATTGCTCAGGTCGACGTGGTCATCATCGATAATGCCAATGCATCCACCAGCGTCTTTGAGGCCAACGCCAGCGGCCGTTAAGTAGAGCAATGCGGGTGAGCCGAGTCCGCCAGCGCCAATGACAAGAACGCGTGCTGCAGCTAATGCTGCTTGGCCGGCATCACCGATTTCGGGAAGTATGCGTTGACGCGCGTAGCGCATGATCGAGTCGAGGTTGCTTTATCCGAGCAGCTGCGTCGGGTAGAACATGATGGGTTGGCCAGCAGGATAGTTTGTTGCGGTTTCATCGAGAATGGCCCAAGCATTAGTCTGAAGCAGTGGGGCGATTTTGAATGATTCCTGACCAGGAAGCAGTTCGATCTCTGCGGTGCCATCTGCCGTTAATTGTGTTTTGGCTTTAAGGAAGAGACGCAGTGGACCCTTCTTGATATATGGAGCCGTGAGACGTGCAAAAGCAGGGGCCTCATCAGCCAGGCCGAGTAATCGACGGAGCAAAGGCATCATGAAACAACGTAGGCCGATAGCGGCTGAAATTGGGTTGCCAGGCAATCCAAAGAAATAACGACCATCAGGGAAGCGAGCAAACAAGACCGGTTTGCCGGGCTTGATGGCAACGCGGTGAAACAGAATTTCAGCGCCTAGTTCTTTAAGCACGGCAGGAATAAAGTCCCATTTGCCTTTGGAGACGGCGCCGGAGCTAACGAGAATTCGAGCATCCTTTTGTGCCGCTAACATAGCGCGGAATTTATCTTCGTCGTCACCGATATGTCCGGCGCAAACCGCTGGAATGCCAATGGTCTGTAACTCGGCAATCAGATAAGGGGTGTTCGAGTTATAGATTTGTGAAGGACCTAATGGCTGGTCGTAATCGTCTGAAACTTCTTTGCCGGTTGTAAAGATACTAACCGAGGGCGATGCGACGACATTGATATGGGCTGTACCGGTGCCATAAAGAATGGCGATATGGGCAGGTGTAATGCGTGTGCCGGCGGTGATTAAAAGCTGTCCAGCAGTAAAGTCTTCTCCGGCAAATCGAACATTGTCGTGCAGAGGTACGGGGCTGGTTAGCGTGATGTCCGTGACATGGCACGCTGAATCACACTGGGTCGAGACGTTCTCGATTGGAATCACCGCATCGGCCTGCAGTGACATGGCGGCACCGGTCATGATCTCAACGGCGTGGCCAGGCTGGTTAGCGGTTGCTGCATCGCCTGCAGCCTGCGCCCGAAGCACGGGAAGTGTCAGAGGTGCTTCAGCACTGGCAGTGAGCGTATCTTCAGCGCGGAGAGCGAAGCCATCCATGCTGGAATTATCGAAGCGGGGTAGTGCGAATGGTGCTTTAAAGTCTTCAGCCAGCACATGATTCAAGGCATCTGATGTTTGCACGCGTGCGGTAACAGGCGTTGTTGCAGCATTCTGGATGATCTTCACTGCATCAAGATAAGCAATCATGAGCGGATATCCTGAATGATAGTTAACAGGTGCTTCATCAGTGGGCCTAAAACATCCAGACCTTCTTTAACGGCTTTAGGGCTGCCGGGTAGGGTAACGACCAGAACGTTGCCTAAGGTGGCGCCAATAGACCGACTGCTCCAGCTTAAAGGCGTAAATGCAGCGCCAGACGCTCGCAGCAACTCGCCGACACCGGGAATCAGTTTGTCGGCGATGGCTGCAACAGCTTCCGGGGTGCTATCGCGTTCGGAAACACCCGTGCCGCCTGAGGTAATAATCAGGCGGGTTTTAGCCGTTGCCTTGATCGCTTTGATTTTCGCCTGAAGATCCGCAGGTTCGTCGGGTATGACGGATACAGCGAGCACATCCGCACCCATTGCCATCAACAAGTCACGCGCCATCGGGCCTGATTTGTCTTCATAGACGCCACTTGAGGCACGATCACTGAGAACGATCACTTCAGCCGTTATGCCGGCGAGGGTAGGTTTGACCGGTGGCTTTACAAGATCAATCACCCAGCTCGGGATCAGACCAGCTTCAGGATTAAGCCAGCAACCCGATTTGCCGCCTACTTTGGCGAGTAGCCGTATGTCCGAGATACAGAGATCGGGTTCCACCATTTTGGTGAGATCCCAGACCGTGAGTAGTGCCGCATTAACGCCAGCCAGCGCTTCCATCTCAACACCGGTTTTGGCACAGGTGCGGGCGGTGCAATAAACATGGATCGTCGCCGTTGTTTCGTCCAGCTCTGTGGTCACACGCACATGATCTAAACCCATGGGGTGGCAGAGCGGCATCAGCTGACTCGCGTTTTTGGCCCCCTGGATGCCGGCAATTTCCGCAAGCATGAGGACATCGCCTTTAGGTAGCTGGCGGTCACGGATCAGGGCAAATGCCGAAGCGCCTACTTTGATAAGACCTGTGGCTACGGCAATACGGTTGGTAGGCTGTTTGCCACCAACATCAATCATTGAGAATGTTTGGATCATAGGGCTTAGCCACCCAGCGCAGACAGATTCTTGGTGGCGCCGGATTGGTGAAAATGCAAAAGATGAGTTGAAGCTTTTTGTTGTAGAAGTGAGGTGACTGCGTGCTGCAGTTCAGTTTTCTGGTCAGCTGTTTGAAGCAGATGACGAAGATTATGACCGCCATCACCGAATAGGCAAAGACGCAGGTCACCGCGTGCTGTTACACGCAAGCGATTACAGGTCTGGCAGAAGTCTTTGGCGTAGGGGGCAATGAGGCCGATTTTTCCTACATAGTCCGGGTGAGTGAATTCCTGGGCCGGGCCGGCAGCAATGGCCCGTTCTATAGGTTGCCAACCGCGCATCTTGAGTGCTTCGGTTATATGACTCGCGCACAGGTGGTGTTTTTTGAAATAGGCATGGTTATCACCCGTTTCCATCAGTTCGATGAAACGAAGTGAAATACGACGACTTTTTACGAAGGCCAGGAAGTCATCCAGCTCGTGATGATTCAAGTCCTTAAGCAAGACAGTATTGATTTTTATGTCTTCAAAACCCGCGGCTTCTGCAGCATCCAGGCCTTTAAGCACCTGCGGTAGATGGTCCATGCCAGTAATGCGTTGGAAATTAGCAGGGTCTAGTGAGTCAATGCTGACGTTGATGGCGCTAATACCGGCATCACGCCAGAGTTGGGCATGCTTAGCTAGCTGATAACCATTGGTCGTTGTAGCGACCTTTCGGATGCCGGGAATGGCTGAAACCGCAGCAGCGATCTCGGCAAAGTCTTTGCGAACCGTGGGTTCGCCGCCGGTAAGGCGTACTTTCCATAACCCCAGTTCTGCAAAACCGGTGACCAGATGGCGGATCTCGTTGATGTCTAGGAAACGGCGGGGGGCTTCTTCCACGTAGCCGTTCGGCAGGCAATAGCTACACCGGTAGTTGCACACATCCGTGATGGACAGGCGCAGGTACTGGAAGGCGCGGCCGTTGGCGTCGAGGATCATGGTATTTGCTTTGGTGTCCCAGTTTTGTCAGACACCCGACATGCCGTATTTACGGAACCAGGTGATACCGAGTTCCCAGGCTTTTTCTGCAGCTACTTTGTTGTAGTTGGCACGGTAGTCGGAATTAAAGGCATGACCAACTCCTGGCAGCACAACAATTTCTGAGCCGCTACCGGATTTTTTAAGTTCGGCTTGCATACGGGCAACTGACTCTAGACTGATGCTGGT
>JACCDN010575544.1_pt1 | contig 23289 bp, 29 predicted proteins | sample 7441691 | NCBI WGS metagenome assembly JACCDN01 (sample SAMN15323439, study PRJNA562643) | freshwater metagenome | isolation source: river surface water | place: USA:Blue River Watershed | collected 2017-08-16 | reverse complement strand
TGATGTTCGCACTCACGGTAATGGTTGCTGCCTGAGCAGTCACGGCACTTGAACAAGCGCCAACAGCAACGTTAGACAGCGTGTAAGTAAAGGTCCCGGTAGTTGCCGTAGGCACGGGTAGTGTAACCGCCGCACTTGTTGGCGAAGTCGTAATGGTTTGGTTAGCCCCACCGTTGATGCTATAGGTAAAGGTATACGGCGCCGTAGAGTTAGACCCAGTGAAGGTAATGTTGGGTTGCGCACCATTCTCACAGACGCTTGTTGTTCCGACAATAGTTGCAACAGGATCATTGATTACGGTAACCACAATTGTATTGGAGATTCCGGTACAACCTCCTGAGGTCACATTCACGCTGTAGGTGCCTGCGGTACTCACCGTAATAGACGATGATGTTTGCCCCGAGCTCCACAAATAGCTGTCAAAAGTTCCTGTAGAGAGTGTAATACTTTGCCCTTGACATAAATTGACAGCACCACTCGCTGTGATGGTTGGTTGTGGTAGCGGATTAACAGTCAATACTTGAACGCCACTGGTAGCCGAACAACCGTTTGCATTGGTAACCGTCACGGTGTAATTGCCAGCTTGTGTTGCCGTTAAGCTAGATGAAGTGGCGTTGGGAATGACCGCGCCATTCAAATTCCAAACATAAGTTCCGCCTCCTGTTGCAGTAAGCACCACTGATGAACCTTGACAAAAAGTCAAAGGCCCATTGGCACTAACCGTAGGAATAGGAAGCGGATTGACTGTTACAGTCATTTGTGCGGTATTGGCACATTGGCCGCTTGAAGGCGTGAAAGTGTAGGTAGTTGTAGCTAAAGGATTGATCGTTGGAGACCATGTACCCGAAATACCATTGATGGAAGTGGTGGGAAGAGAGAAAGTGCCATTATAACAAATGGGGGTGACCTGATTGAAAGTAGGTGTCAATGGTTCACTAAAGTTTACCACTGTGGCTGCAGAGGTTCCCGTACAACCATAAGAGTTGGTCACCGTCACAGTGTAGTTTCCTGCGGCATTCACAGTGATACTTTGTGTGGTCGCATTGGTACTCCAGAGATAGCTGGAAAAAACAGATGTTGTTAAAGTGACGCTTGTTCCGTTACAAGCAGTGATGGGTCCGGGCGGAGTAATCAGCGGCTGAGGAAGCGGATTGATCACTACTGATACCGGTGTGCTGGTACTATTACAGCCATTAACTGTAGCCGTAAGCAGGTATTGTAAGGTAACAGGCCCGGTACTTAGGTTTTGAACGGTTCCTGTAAACTGACTATTCGGTGCGGCAATGGTACCGCTAGTTGTTGTAGTGACCCCAGTAGGTAAAGACCCTGACAAAGCCCAAGCATAACTGGCAGGCGGAGATGTAATACTAGGTGTGAGTGGAATCGAAAAAGCAACACCCGAACAAATAGCACTTGAACTTCCCACGGTAAGTGTTGGAATAGGTATGATCACCACATTTAGGGTGTCTTTAGCTGGGTCACAAGGGCCAGCAGGGTCGTTGGTAGTAAGGATAAGACTGACGCTGCCCGCAGCAATATCTGCAGCACTAGGCGTGTAAATGGTATTCAATGAAGATACGCTCTGAAATGTACCGCTTCCTGTTGTAGACCAAGTTGCACTTGTTGCAGCACCCCCTATACTTCCTTGTAGTAATACCGTTGAACCCGCACAAATAGAGGTGTCATTCCCCGCCATAGCAATTGGGTTTGCATTCAATGTGATCGTCACCTCATCAAGCTCTGCCGGACACGGAGCAATTACCCCTGTTGCTGTAAGGGTAAGGGTCACAGTTCCAGTTGTCCCTGAAGAGGGAATGAAAGATCCGTTAAGTGTAGTAGAATTGGGTAAAAAGGTACCTGCTGCATTTGAAGTCCAGGCGCCTCCCGTCGCACCTCCTGTGACAGACCCTGACAAAGATATGGCTTGTCCAGAGCATGATGTACTATTGGCGTTTGCGACAACAACTGCAGCTTGGTTAACGGTGATGGTGCTGTTTTCAGTATCCGTTCCGCACTCATTAGTTGCACTGAGCGAAAAGGTAAAGTTTCCGTAATTCGAATAGGTGATTGATCCAGGGTTTAGTATGGTTGAACTTGCAGGCGTGCCGCTATTGAATGTCCAGGCATAAGTAGACGATGTGGTATAACAATCGTTGACTGTTGCTTGAGGAATAAATGCCTGACCCTGACAAATTGGACTTGGCGGCGGGAGATCAATAATTGGTGGTCCTTTAACAGTGATGGTCTGAGTAATGGTATCGTTCTGACACTGTGCACCAGCCACACTCGGGTTCAAGGAACTGACCAACCTAATGGTGTAGATACCAGGCCCTGTAAAACTGAACTGAGGCTGTGCAGAGTTGGAGTTTGTATTGTTGGTATAGTTCCAAGCGGGTGTGCCACAAGTTGCCGTGGCATTGCTCACACTCCAATTATAAAGCATGTTTGTCCCGGGGCAACCAGGCAAACTCGAATTATTGGTGGTTGTTACAGCTATCGGCGCGCAACCCGTCGTCGCACTTGCATTAAAGTTGGCTTGTACGGCAGGGACGACACAAATTGTCTTAATAATGGTATCCGGATCACAAGCATTATTAAATGCAACTAATCCTATAGAATAGGAGCCTGGAGTATTAAAAGTAATATTAATAGTACTGCTTCCATTGATATTGTTGGGGTAACTGCCAAGTGTTCCTGAAATTGTGTTTGGTGCAACAATGCTTGGACTAATAAACCATTCGCGCTTGTGAATTGGTGAACATTGATTGGTGTTTTCGATAAACATACCTGAGAATGAGGTATCTGTAAAAACAACATTGGTCCCTTGGCAAATGATTTCTGGACTGGAGCTAGTGAAACCTGCTTCAGGTTTCTTATTCACGTATATTGTCGCTGCTGTTGGGAAGGTTTCGCCACAGGCATTTACGGCTTTGATTTTGATTTGTCTGGACGGTGCTTCTGGTGGCGTTCCAACACATGGTGCAAAAGCATAATTATGATTAACTGTCTGAGGGAATGTAGGAAAATTTGGGTGCGTATATTGATTTACAATAGTCGGATCATTGAGAAAATCCCAATAAATAGTGTATTGTACTCCTGGAGATTGTGTATTGAATGAAAGAGAATAATCACCTGGATCACAAGCTGTGGATGCAGCGGTATTCAAACTAATGGTTGGCTTCCCAACCTCCACATAATAAAGTTTGGAATACAGACATCCATTCGCAAATTGAACCCTAAATATTACATAGTAAAATCCTTGCGAAAAGGACCTTGATATCTGGGTTACTGGACAACCAGTTGCGTTTGTAGCAGATGCACCCAATACACTTAAACTTACTTGCGAAGCTGCACTTACAACACTCGGACAAGCCAAGGAACTAGATAAACTAAAAACGAATGGAAAATTGCCGCTTTCAGGTGTTGGACAATAGGTGAACTTGGTGATTCCATCTAGAGAGGTAGTAGTTGTAATTGGTGATGGGGCAGTGCATGTAAGAGTTGGTGTGGCTGTTGGTGCAGCACTGGCAGTTACAGTAATAGAGAATGTTGATACTGAGGAGCCATCTGTGAGAGTTAAACTTGCTGTTCCATTGGAGGTAAAGGTGACGCCAAATGGGGTGCGCATCGATGAACTCGTAATATTGGCTCCAGTAAAACTCCACTGAACGGTTGTAGAAGGGGTCATGTTGGTGATATTCTGATCCCCGAGGACAAATAGAATGGTAGACCCTTGACAGACGCTGATTGATTGTGTGGAACTATTAAAACTTGGCAATGTCAGAAAGTTCGCTTGCAAAGACTGCCCCCACACACCGCCAATGGTCAGTAGTAAGAGGGTGAATAATGCAAATAGTTTTTTAACCATACAATACAAAGTTCAAAATTATAACGCATTGAAAAAAATGACGTTGCTCATGTTATGAACAATAATTTCTACGTTTCTCTTTTTTTTTTTGCAAAAAGCGTTGTGCTTTAGCTCTATTTCTAGTTTATAAGGCCTTGCAGGGCGCTCCATAACATGGCCCCAACCAACATAATTTTGAGTCCGGTACCGAGTAAAAAACCCAAGAAGGCCCCCTTAGCAGAACGCCATGCTTCTTGGTTGTTACGCCCAGCGATTAGTTCACCGGTATAAGCACCAATTAACGGCCCGAGCACGATACCCCAAGGACCTGCGAAAAGACCAAGTAGCACGCCTAGAGTGGCGCCCCATTGCCCAGCTTTGCTTCCGCCAAATTTTTTGGTGGTCCAGACGGGAAGGTAGTAGTCGAGAAGTAGTAAAATGACAGCTGAGCTGCCGTAGGTATAAAGAAGGGCTGCCGATAAAGCATGACCACCAAAGAAATGCAAGAGGAGGAGTCCGATAAAAGAAATGGGTGGCCCGGGCAATACAGGCAGAAAGCTACCCAGTAAACCAGCTAAAATTAGGAGTAAGCCAAGAATGGTCCAAATCATTTCCATTCCTTGAATTTACAAAAATTATTTTAAAAATGGTAACTCAATTTGAGTTGTGCCCCTGCGGCTTGGTAATTTAAGTTGGGCAGGGTCAGTTCGTTCGAAATCATCGAATGTTTTGCCCAAAGCCCCTTGTATAGCAAAAATTCAAGATTGAAATAGTGCAGGTCTTTACCTATGAAAGAAAAACCATGCCCAATGCCTAAGTTCAAACTAGTTACGTTGGTTTCAAATTCTTTGCGAACTGTTGTTGGGAACGGCGGCATCGTGAGGTCAGTTACGTCAAAATACTCGATATCTGAAGAATTTTGAACTCCGATTGATATTGGAATATATCTGGCTACATTATTTTTCATGCCATCGTATTGAAAACGATAATGAGCACTGTATTGGGTAAATGTGAGAGGGCCGCCAATCGTTTTTAAATCAACACTGGCGCCAATATAGTGTTGTCTGTGAACATATTTTCCAGCACCTAAGGACAAGCATATGGGCGTGTAAAAATACATGCCGTTGCTATAGCTTTGAAGGTAGTAATCATCGGAAATAAAGCCTTGGTCATAGCCCGCCATTAGTGTATTGAGCCCCACATGGAAGTCTAGTTCATCGATTTTTCGTGCCCGCACCAGTGAATCGACGTTTTTCACGCGTTTTTGATATACTTTATCCTCTTCAAAGTAGTCGTACATCTCTCTAGACAACGAATACATGCGGTTGTATTCATCTCGAAACGTGAGGTCGCCATCTTTTTGGTTGAACTCTAGGATTTCACCAAAGAGGATTTTCCCTGTCTTGAGGTGTACTACATCATATACCACAGGCTTTTTTGCGACTTGTGCAGCGCTTAAAAAAGGGATAAAAAGAAGAAGGAAAACCAAGCTTTTCATAGATAGTTTAATTCATTTGATAAATTCGGTAGGCATAAGGTGTAAGCGACAGCGCGTTACTAACGGCTTCATTTTGATTGCTAATTAAGTTCAAAAAAGTACCGTTCAAGGCAGGAGGTAAATTGACATTAATGGTGGTGTTTCGGACATTTATGAGGACCAATAATGATTGGTTTCCAATAGTTTTTTTCCAGCAAATGAGGTCATTAGATAATTGATAAATAGAATAATTGTTGACCCTTGCTGCAGGATAGTTGTTATAGACCTCATAAATTTTTTGGTAGGCCGCTAACATGTCGGCATTCGCACTCCAATTGATGCTTGAATTAGAAAAGAAGGGAGTGGTGCCGGTTTTGCCAACTTCTTGCCCCGTGTACAATAAGGGTGTTCCGCCCGAGAAAAGATTGGCCACGCTAGCTGCTATGGCACCGTTTTTACCGTTGAAAAGCGTCATGGGTGAAGCTTCCCACGCAGATTGATCGTGGTTGGTGGTAAAGCGAACTTTGCCTTTTCCGCTTGGCAAGGCGGCCAACTCAACTTGGTGGGTAGTAGTAAGTGCGCTACTGGCTGAACCTGCCCAGACGTTTTTTAAGGATGTGTAGTAATTCCAGCTGTAGGTGAGGTCAAAGCCAGCTTGATAGTGATCTGAGCGGGCGCCCTCTGCAAGCATCAGCACATCTCGTTTATTCAAAGACTTGAGTGCCGAAATGGCTTCGGACCAAAAATCGAAGGGCACGCCGTCTGCGTAGTCGCAGCGAAACCCGTCCACATTGGCCTCGAGGATCCAGTATTTCATGTCGGCAATCTGCTCGGCGCGCATACCGGCCTGATTGAAATTCAAATCGGCGACATCATTCCAGTTGGTTCCGGGCGGAATAATGATTTGGCCGTTGGCATTCTGGCTGTACCATTCAGGGTGGGCACTAATCCAGGGGTGGTCCCAGGAGGTGTGATTGGCTACCCAATCTAAAATAACCGCCATGCCTAGGGCGTGCGCTTGGTCGGTGAGCGCGCGCAAATCGGAGAGCGTACCGTATTCGGGATTGATTTTTGTGTAGTCTTTGATGCAATAAGGAGAACCTACACTATTTACGCTACCTTCCTCATAAATGGGCATTAGCCAAATAACATTGGTGCCGAGGCTTTTGATGTGCTGTAATTTGGAAATGACACCTTGTAAGGTTCCTTCCGAACTCTGTGCGCGCAAATTGACCTCATAAATACATGCTTTGTCGGGGTCTGGGACATTCACCAGTGGCGTACCGTATTGTTGCGGCCCAGAAGTTGGTGGTGGAATAATTGGGTCTTCGCCACAGGCAAAGGCTAAGATCAGCACTAAACTGAATGCAGCGAATTTAAAGTTCATGGTCCGAAATTACGGATAATGGCTGTAATTTCGCAATGTGGCCAGCTATAAAACAATTGCCAAAGAAAGTGAAGGATTCTACAAAGAAAAAGGATCTAAGTTCTTGGCATTTGCGGTCCCAGTTTCTGCTGAGGATGAAATCAAAGCGTTTATTGCCCAAAAGCGCAAGGAGCATCACCAAGCCGTTCATGTGTGCTCGGCCTTCCGCCTGGGCGCAGACCACAAACTTTACCGCGCATCTGATGACGGCGAGCCTTCCAATTCTGCTGGCCCACCTATTCTTGGTCAAATCCAAGCCAATGAACTCACGAATATATTAATCGCCGTGGTGCGCTATTATGGGGGTACAAACTTAGGTGTAGGGGGCCTCATTAGTGCCTACCGAACCGCTGCAAAAGACGCACTAGAAAATGCGCAAATTATCGAAAAAGAAGAAATGGAAAGCTTCGAGTTTTCTTGTAGCTATGCGCAAATGCCAAGCGTGATGACTTTTTTAAAAAAGGAGCGGATTGAAATACTCCATACCGAAATGGGCCTCGATTGTCAATTCAAATTGAATTTGATGAAAGAGAAATCCCAACGCATCATGCTAGAACTTTCAAAGTTGTAAACCCACCTACCTACTGATCTTTACCTCTGCATACGGAAACTCCTCGAGCAGCTCTCCTGAATAGTAGAAATCGTAGGCAACGCCGCCAAAAGTATACTCTTTGTCGCGGATCATAAAGTTTGAACCGCCAACTGCAGGGTTCTTTTTGGGTTTGGATTTGCTGTACCCTAGATTGAAAATGGAGGCTAAGATCTCTGGGCGCTCATCTATGGGGTAGCCTGCATTTTGCCATTGGGTGGCAATTTGTCTGATAAAAATTCCTGCATACAGATAAGAGTAATAATGGTCTTTGTATTGGACCAAGCGTTTTACCCTCAAACTTAAGGTGTCATTATGTTGGTTGTTGTAATTGCGACTAGAGTCGTAGTCGAGTAGGTGCGCATATTCAGCACCACAATAATACGGACTCGAGGAGTCTTTCAAGTAATTTTCAATGTTTCTAGCGGTGTTTTCCTTGATTCCCGTGACACCAAAAGACATGTTGGTTTCGAGCGCCAGCGTTTTAAGGGGAGCTACAAAATCTTTGAAGCGTTCGCGTCTAGAATTGAAAAGCCGCACTTGTTCGCCCACCAAGCAAGCTACAATCATGCGTGGTTCCACACCACAAGCGGCCGCTGCCGAATCTATGTAGCGTTTGTCTTTGGCTACCGCTTCTTTAAAGTAAGACCACTCGATGAAGTTCATCCATTCAAAGGCATTGCCGCCGTTTGCGTTGTTTGTATTTTGATTTTTTGCAAGCAGGGCCTTTAATTTTCTTTGGTAGCTTTTGTTGTCTTTGAGTTTGAGGTCTATGGCTGCAAGCATTTGCAGGGCTGTTTTCTCTGATTTAGACTGCGCCCAGGCATCTAGAATTGTGCGGGCATTTTTCGGGTAATAGGCATTGACCAAATTGATGCGCTGCAAAATTTCATTGCGGTAGGCCACAAGTGAAGAGCTGTCTACTTTAAAGTTTTGGTTGTATTTGTCGTGCATCGACTGAAAATAGCGGTTGTTGTTGTCTACCAATCCTTTGTCGTCGGTAAGGCGCAATTTAAGGGCAACAAAAATACCAACCAGCACCACGCCATAGGCCGCAAAACCATAGAGTGCGATACGATAAGGGATTTTAAACCATTTGCTTTGAATAATTCGTTTCATGTATGGAAATAAGAACGAGCGTTGTACGTATTCTATTGTTAAAAGTTTCAACTTGTGAAAAACACAACTCACAGAATAAAACTTGTAAAATTCGGTTTCATTCTTGTGAATAACACAAGTAATATTGTTCTTATGAAGCAAGCTAGTCATAGTGACACACAACTGATCATTCAGATTTTTCAGGAAGCTTTTATCGATAATCCTCACATCATTTATTTATTGGGGTCGAAAAGGCTGGAGCGAAAGATTGCAATAATGACCGAGTACGTCCTAAGAGTGGCACATAAAAGAGGAGGGGTTTATTTATCTGATAATAAGGATGGTGTTCTCATTGTTTTTGAAGCCGAAGCCTTAAAGTTATCTTTTCTGGAAAAATGCAGTCAATATTGGATGGCTTTCAGGTGTTTTGAATGGAGACGCTTGTCAGCAATTTCAAAAACAGAAAAGCAGGTTCAATTACTGCGCAAATGCCAACCAACAGATTTATATGTCTGGTTTTATGCCGTTTCAGACGCTGCGCTTGGCGGTCCTACTGCACGAGGACTCATGCAAGATCTCTATCAATTAGCCAAGCGAAAAAATGCAGCGATTTATGCCGAGACAAGTATCAAACGCAATGCAGTGGTTTACCAACGTTTTGGTTTTGAATGTTACCAACATAGTCAATTTCCAAATTTCGATTTATTTCACCTTCGAAAGTTCACATCAATAGACTAAAGTGATTTCATTACCTTTGTTGCTATGGCACTCATTAAAGCATGCAGGGGTTTTGAGCCCCAAATTGGTCCTGATTGTTTCTTGGCAGAAAACGCGACTATTGTGGGCGATGTACAGATGGGCGAGCAATGCTCAGTTTGGTTTTCGGCGGTTGTGCGCGGCGATGTCAATAGCATCCGGATGGGCAACAAAGTCAATATCCAAGATGGCGCAGTCTTGCACTGCACCTATGAAAAAACAAAGCTCCATATTGGCAACAACGTTTCTATCGGGCACAACGCGCTTGTTCATGGCTGCACAATAGAAGACAACGTTCTGATCGGGATGGGCTCTATCGTCATGGACAACTGTCATATCGAAACCAACAGCATTGTTGCCGCTGGCGCAGTCCTTACCGAAGGCACGCGCGTCGAGTCTTGGAGTATTTACGCAGGTATACCCGCCAAAAAAATCAAAACACTTACGCCAGAATTATTTGCCGGCGAAGTACAGCGCATTGCCAACAATTATGTGCTTTACTCGAGCTGGTTCAAAGAGAACGCCTAAATTTACTTTCAAACTTCTTTTCCATGAAATACGATCGCATAGACAAGTCATTATACATCTCAAACCGTCAAAAATTCACTGCTCAAATGGCGGCTAATTCTTTGGCTGTATTCAATTCCAATGATATCTATCCGGTATCTGCCGACAGCACTTTGCCTTTTGCCCAACACCGCGATATCCTCGCTTTGTCTGGCGTCGATCAAGAAGAATCTATTTTGGTACTTTTTCCGAACGCAAGTAATCCGGCCCATCGAGAAGTTTTGTTTTTAAAGGAAACCAGCGAACTCATTGCTATTTGGGAAGGCGAGAAGCTCACCAAACAAACGGCGTTTGAAACTTCAGGTATCCAAACCGTTTATTGGCTCCAACAATTCCCGACTATTTTCAAGCAAATGATGGCTGAGGCCAGCGGTATCTACCTCAACACCAACGAACACTTGCGTGCCAACACAGAAGTAGAAACCCGCGAAGACCGCTTCATCAAACAAGTCAAGCAAGACTTCCCAGCGCATCAGGTTTATAAGGCTGCACCCATTATGCACAAAATTCGCTCTATCAAAGCGCCTATCGAACTCGAACTCATGCAAACCGCTTGCAACATCACAGAAGCAGGTGTGCGCAGGTTGCTCGGTTTCATCAAGCCAGGCGTATGGGAGTATGAAATTGAGGCCGAACTCGCTCATGAATTCTTGCGCAAGCGCTCCAAAGGCTTTGCTTATACGCCCATTATTGCTTCAGGTAAAAATGCTTGTGTCTTGCACTACATCGAAAACAACCAACAATGTCAAGATGGCGACGTCATTTTGTTAGATGTAGGTGCAGAATACGCAAATTATAGCTCTGACCTCACGCGCTGCATTCCAGTCAACGGGCGCTTTACTGCGCGTCAGAAAGCGGTTTACAATGCGGTCTTGCACGTCAAAAACGAAGCCACTAAATTGTTGGTTCCGGGCACCATCATGGCCGAATACCACAAGCATGTTGGCCTTCTTATGGAAGAGCAATTGGTCAAGCTCGGCCTGATTACGCTAGAAGACATCAAAAACCAAGATCCAGCTTGGCCAGCTTACAAAAAATATTTCATGCACGGCACCTCCCATTTCTTGGGTCTAGACACCCACGACGTCGGGTTGTGGCACGAGCCAATTGCCGCCAACATGGTCTTTACCGTAGAGCCTGGCATCTACATTCCTGCAGAAGGGTTGGGCATTCGCCTAGAAGACGACGTTGTGGTTCAAGCCAACGGCGCTCCATTCAACCTCATGGGCAATATTCCGATTGAGGCCGACGAAATCGAAGCCTTGATGAACGCCTAATATCTCAAAATGCTGCATTTCGAACAGCGCGGAGAGGGTCCGGTTTGGGTATTCTTGCACGGATTTTTGGAATCCTCCACCATGTGGGATTACCTACCGCTAGACGCACTTCCCATCCAGCAAATCCGCATTGATTTATCTGGTCACGGCCACTCTTCGGCAATTTTAAATACGCCTTCTATTCAAGAGATAGCAACGGAAGTTAAACAGGTTTTAGCTCATTTATCTATTTCTAGCTTCAGCATCATTGGGCATTCGATGGGGGGCTATGTTGGGCTCGAACTTTCTCAACTGGAGGGTTTCAGACACCTCATTTTGCTCAACTCTAATTGCTGGTCAGACTCTGATCAAAAAAAGCACGACCGCTTGCGCGTGGCACAAATTGTACAAAACGCCAAAGATATTTTTATCCGTGAGGCCATCCCACATTTGTTTCGCAATGCTTCGGCCAATAACGCCGCCATTTCTAAACTCATTGATGAGGCCAAGCACCTTTCTGCAAATGCAATAGCGCAAAGCACTTTGGCTATGCGTGAAAGAACAGACTTCACTAAGTTTGTCAATGCACACCCTGAAAAATTTACATTTATTCATGGCATTCACGACCGTTTAGTAAGTGTAGATGAACTGCAACAAAAAGTACCAAATGGCAAGATCCATTTTCTCGACTGTGGGCACATGGCGCATATTGAGGCGGGTGAGGAAGTTTTGGAGCTATTTAAATCGACAATAATTGCCTAATTAGTCATGAAAAATAAAATTGACTAAATATGGCAATAAATGGATTTAAAAGCCCATCTCAAAGCCCACAAAATTAAAATTCAAGACCTTGCCCACGCACTAGGGGTCGATGCGAGTTTTATAAGTAGAGTGCTTGCAGGTCAGCGCAAATTAGAAGCGCAGCAATTTGCAAAACTAGCCAAGTATTTTTCACTTCCTCTAACTGATTTACAAGCTTATTTTTTGTCTGTAGAAGTACAAAAATTACTTGCTCCTTATCCGAAATGCACGAGCGCTTGGTGAGCATACATCCGTTTATCGATGGCAATGGGCGCACCGCTAGGTTGGGCATGAATATTATCTTATTACAAAACGGCTACACCATCGTTAACCTCAAAGGCAACTCAACCACGCACACACCGATTTCTACCAACTGTTCCTCAGCGCTGCCAAAAAGTCCTTGAAGGCGCATTTGGAGTTGGCGGGGTATTTTGTATTTAGGCAAATGTTGCCAAAAATTCATATGGTGTAAAAACAGGTAGTGCTGATTTCTTGTAATCACTTGTGTTGCGCGTGATGATTACATTTACTTTGTTGCTTTGAATAGCAGAAAAATATTGCAGCGCATCTTCAAAATCAGTGAATTTCGAATCCAGTGCAGCTAACACTTGTTTTTGGTCCATATTTAATACGGAAATGATATTAAGCAGTAATTTCAATTGTTCTGTTACCGTGACATGGCTTGCTTTTTGCCGAAAAATGTAATACACATTTGCTATGATTACGGGTGTAACAAAACCTTGAAGTTGTTTTTGTTCACAAGCATAAATGATTGCTAAAGAGTCTTCACAAAATGGTTTGCGGTCAAGAAGTAAATCTAAGATTACATCTGAATCAATTAAGATGCGTTTCATTCGTCTAGGTATTTTTTAGCTAGCGCCTTCGCAAGTTCAGTTTTATAGTCCCCTAAATCATGATCTCTAAAAACACCTTTGAGCTGGTAAGCTACGGAAGGTTCGGATACGATCTGATTATTCTCTTTGACCAAAAAACTGAGGTAATTCTCGATGAGTTGCGACAAGCTCTTGCCATTAGCTTTAGCATAAGCTTTGGCTTTTAGGATGATTTCATCATCTAAAGAAAGGGTGAGCTTCGTGTTCATACGTGTGAATTAAAAAACAAAAATACGTATAAACTTTCTTGGCTTCAAGGAAATTCACTTACCTAAAATTAATTTTCTACCTTTAAATTCAAATACAGTCCATGAAGTTTTTAATTCTCGTCGTGCTCATTTCTTGCTCAAGTAGTTTTATCGCTCAAACCCCAACAATAAAGGACACCACGATTTTTAAAGAAATCGAAGTAGATGCCCAATTCCCAGGTGGATACGAAGCTATGGCCAAATTTATATCTGATTCAATGAATTGGAATGCTATTTATGATGAATGGCCGATAGCCACCAAACGGAACTTTGAAAACAGGTTAATTGTGAGGGGAATAGTGGAAACGAACGGCCATATAAAAGATATTCATATCGAGCGCGCTTCAGTTTATTGTCCACCTTGTAACCGCGAGGCGATCAACGTGGTCAAAAAAATGCCACCTTGGATACCAGCCATTGATAAAAACGGTCAGCTAGAAGAGGTGTATATTCGCATACCGATTACGTTTCAGTAAGTTTGTTAAAGCTCAAAAACAATGAAATACCTTCTCCTAGCGCTGCTTATTTCCTGCTCAATTGATTTACTTGCTCAAATTCCTAGCTCAAAAGATAAACCCAGCAAAGATTCTTTAACTGTAGAGGACGCTCCTGATACTGACCCTCAATATATTGGTGGTTTTGAGAGCCTCAGTAAATATCTCAATGACAGTTTAAGATGGGATGAGGTTCTACAATGGCAAGCACGCAAAAAAAAGCCTATGGCCAATAAAGTACTTGTCAGATTTGTTGTAGAAAAAAACGGAACAATATCTCATGTCGAAGTCGAATCGGCAACAATAAAATGTCCACCATGTAAAAAGGAGGCGATTAGAGTTATTGAAGCCATGCCGGCATGGATTCCAGGGTATAAGCATGATCGGCCTGTGCGTACCTGGGTTCGCATTCCAATTATCTTTAAGATGGATGAGTAGTGCTAAATTTCTGCTTTTGAATCCATGATAATCGTTACCGGCCCGTCGTTCACCAGCCCAACTTTCATGTCGGCGCCGAATTGCCCGGTTTGAATTTTGCCTGAGAATTGATTTTGAAGAGAGCTTAGAAAGTATTCGTACAAGGGAACGGCTTGTTCGGGGCGTGCTGCGCGAATGTAACTGGGGCGGTTTCCTTTTTTGGTGGCGGCGTGCAAGGTGAACTGACTCACCACCAAAATACCTCCATTGACCTCCTGCACAGATAGATTCATTTTGCCATCGGCATCTGTAAAAATACGCAAGTTGATCAATTTTTGAATCAGATAAAGCGCATCCTGCTCCGTATCCTCGTGTTCAATACCAAGTAGTACTAAAAGTCCTTTTGAGATTTCTCCAACAATAGCTCCATCTATTTTGACGGTAGCTTCACTAACCCGTTGGATGACAATTCTCATGGCAATTATTCAAATTAAAACTCGCTTCTGCGGTACGGATCTGAAATATCTTCTTGCATGAGTTGCAAGTAAGTTTGGTAGCGATGCGGTGCAATGGTTTGGTCTTCTACTGCTGCCTTGACGGCGCAATGTGGTTCATTGAGGTGCTTGCAGTTATTGAACCGACATTCGCCCAAAAGTGCACGCATTTCAGGAAAATAATGAGCGTAATGTTCTTTTTCGAGGTCGACCAAGCCAAAGGCGCGAATTCCGGGTGTATCTATGATGTAGCCGCCGCTCGAAAGCGCATGCATCTCGGCAAAAGTAGTAGTGTGCTTGCCTTGTTCGTGTGCTTTAGAGATTTCGCCGGTGCGGAGGTCTAAATTCGGATCGAGGCTATTCACCAAAGTTGTTTTGCCAACACCAGAATTCCCAGAAATCATGACCTGTTTACCCGCAATTTCATCTCTAAGAAATGAAATGGTGTTGGGGTCTTCAGAAGTAATGCCGTAACAAGGATAACCTATGTTTTCATAGATGTATTGTAGGGCTTCAAAATACTCCTGATCATCTTGATTGAATAGATCAATTTTATTGAAGAGCAGGGTAGTCGGGATCCGAAAAGACTCAGCTGCCACCAAAAAGCGGTCAATAAAAGCAATTTGTGTAATTGGAGATTTGAGCGTCACCACCAAATAAGCGCGGTCTACGTTGGCAGCTAGAATCTGCATTTGCTTGCTGAGGTTAGTAGCCTTTCGCACGATGTAGTTATGTCTTGGCACTACGGAAAGGATGGCCCAACTTTCGTCGGAACCAGCTTCAATTTCAACGCGGTCACCGGCAGCAATTGGGTTGGTGGTTTTGAGCCCTTCAAGGCGCAATTTACCACGAATACTTGCCTGCACAATTTGCCCATCTTCAAGTAAAACTTGATACCATTTTCCAGTCGATTTCAGAACGAGCCCTTGCATGTCGTAAAGTTAAACATTTGTATGTTTGTGGAATGAAAACAATTTTCATCTTCCTAATTGGGTTAAGCTTCTTCGCATGCCGCACCTTGCCCATAGAAATGAGCGAGGATGAAGTATTGGGCGAGCCCCTTGAAGATGCTGAATTTCCTGGGGGTTATGTAAAAATGCAAGCGTATATCGCTGAAAATATGAATGGCAAAAGTATCATAGATTCTTCCGGATCATTAGACGGCACCTATAGGGTAATTGTTAAATTTGATGTCGAGAAGGATGGATCTATCAGTAATGCCGCAGTGGAAAAGTCAACAGTCAATTGCCCTCCTTGCGAAAAAGCAGCCCTCCGTCTGGTTCAAAACATGCCCAAATGGACGCCCGCAAAGATGAATGGGCTTCCTATTGTGAGTCCGGTTCGCTTAAACTTGTCTTTTACTTTTTAATGCCTGCGAGAACCTTCAGTTTATGAAAACATTTAGCCACTTATTTTTCTTTTCATTGACAAGTTTCTTTTCACTTTCTCAGGCGCCTACCTCAATGTCAACCGACACTACAAATGCTCAAATTTTTGAAACTGTTGATGTAGAAGCGGAATTTCCGGGGGGTGCTGATTCCTTGCGCAAGTTCATCTTTGACAACATCAATATGGATTCGATCCTAGAATTTTCCGACAAAGAAATGCATAACAAGGTATATGTAAGATTTGTGGTCAATCAATACGGTGATGTAGATCAAGTGGCAATTGACAGAGCCGGGGACTATTGTCCACCGTGCAACAAAGAAGCGCTGCGTTTGATCAAAAGCATGCCTAAATGGTCACCTGGCATAGTGGATGGTCGGACCGTATCAATGTATTTTCGCATACCAATTATCTTTTCGGTACAATAAACATGACAGAACACTACGGCCTCATCGGCAAAACGCTTGGGCATTCGTTTTCAGCAGCTTTTTTCAAGGACTACTTTGAGAAAAACAACATCGCTGCGACTTATTCAAATTTTGAATTGAATGAAATAGAGGAAATCCTATCGCTTTTTGATCAAAACCTATCCGGACTCAATGTTACTTTTCCTTACAAAGAAAGTGTCATTCCTTTTTTAGATCGACTCGACGATAGCGCTACCCAAATTGGTGCGGTCAATGTCATTGCGTTTGAAAACGGAGAAAAGGTGGGCTACAATACCGATGCGTATGGTTTTGCACAAAGCATCAAGCCGTTTTTGACTTTTGAGCACGAGCGCGCGCTTATTTTTGGAACGGGTGGCGCCTCCAAAGCAGTAGCGCATGTATTCAAACAATTGGGTCTTGAGATATTTTATATTTCGCGCCAAGCTGATCATCAAAATCGGGTGTATACTTACACTGAAATCAACGAACACATGCTGAAGGCCTGTAAAGTTTTGGTGAACTGTACGCCAATCGGCACTTTTCCGGACGTTGACGCATGCATTGAGCTACCTTTTGAATTTTTGACGCCCGCACATTTGGTCATCGATTTGGTGTACAACCCAGCCCAAACAGCCCTTATGAAACACGCCAAAACAAAAGGTGCCGCAGTCATGAATGGTTTATCCATGCTGCAGCACCAAGCGTTAAAGAGTTATGAAATCTGGTCGCGTTAAGCTTCTAGGTTATTCTGATTGAGGTTGTACCAGTCGATTTTTCTGGAGAAGTACATCACGAGACCGAGGATGATGAACACCCCAATACTGCCAATCAAAAGCGCTAAGTCTTCTAGCTGAATGATCACAAAAATGAAGATGTAGAGCATCGATAAAAGCCCTGCAATAAATAAACTCATCTTTAAGGATCTTAAAATGGCACGCACATAAGTACTGATCAGGATCACCGTAGCCAAGGCAGAAAGTAAGAAGGCGCTATTGAAACGGATGTGTTCAGAAATAGAAAGCAATAAGGTGTAGAAGACCACAAGTGCAATACCCACCAAAATATACTGAATCGGGTGAATTCCTGAAGATTGGAAAATCTCAATAAAGAAGAAAACCAAGAAGGTGAGGCCGATGAAAAGCAAAGCGTAGTGAATGGTACGATGCGATTTTTGGTAGTTATCGACAGGTATTTTGAGGTCTACACCAAAGGCAGAGTCATAGATTTTGTAGCTAGAACCCGTCCAACTTTGCGGATAATTGCGGTTGAGGTTCAAGACGTTCCAATGTGCCTTAAAGCCATTTTTATCGGTGGTGTGCTGGTCTGGCAAGAAAGAACCCGTGAATTTAGGGGTTTGCCAATCGGAGTTCAGCACCACATCTGTTTCTTTACCTACAGGCGTAAAAAATAACTGCTGACTGCCGTTGAGTTCTACATCAAAACTAAAGCGATACAAATGATCGTCGGAAGGTGAAATCGCTACTTTGGCATTGATGCCAGTGTAAAAAACATCTTGATTCGATACGCCCGGATTGAAGCCGATTTTTTGTCCGTCCCAATTCAGGTTGATTTGTTTTTCGATACCGCGCAAATCACCAATTCCGGCATCGAGTGTGGCTTCGTTGAATTTAAAAGTATGTCCTTTGCTTTCGAGGTCTTTGAAGTCGAGTTTCGTGAATTCACCACTCACGTGCAACACCGATTTATAAACCACAATTTCATAGACACCGCGGTGACGGCGGTCCGGATTCACACTTGCTTGCACATTGAGTTTGCTCGGCAATACGTGGAGTCTTTCGGTGATTTGCACTAGTTTTTCTTTGCCATTCGCTTTGTCGATTTCTTTGACATAGCGCGTGTAAGGAATAGTGAGTACAGGGCCCTGCAGGGTTTGTTCGCCGCCCCATTTTTCACTGACTTCGTCGATAGCTTCTCTTTGGGTTTGTTCGCGTTCGTAAATGATGCTCTTGATCATGCCAGTTGGAATGAGTAAAAGCAAGGCGATCAGAACAATACCGCCGATTTTGAAATAAAGATTGTTTTTGATTTTAGACATGTCGTGTTTTTTTGCTACAAACGCAAAGGACGATGAATTATTTCAAATAGTTGCAAAGTATTGTAAATAGGCGCTTAAGAGCAGTAGGTATAATAGCGCCTTATTTTATCCGACATTAAGTACTTAACTACCGACAATTCTTTGCAGCTCCTCTGAACTTTGGCATTCACCAATTAAATTTTTAGTTATGAATGCATTTAAAAACAAAGTCAGCCTTATGGGGCGCTTGGGCGGTTCGCCAGAAATTGTCAAATTCGATTCAGGGCGTTTGCTCGCGCGTTTTTCGCTCGCTACCCACGAAAACTTCAAAGACAAAAATGGCGAATGGCACGACTTCACGCAGTGGCACACCATCAATGCCTGGGGCAAAATTGCCGAAAAAGTAGGGGAAAAACTCGAAAAAGGGATGGAGGTAGTTGTTGAAGGCAAGTTGGTCAACCAACAATACGAAAACAAAGCCGGCGAAAAGCGTTTTGCCACCATCATCGAGCTCTATGACTTTATTATGGTCCAACCCAAAAAAAACGTGAGCCATGAGCAGTCGGCAACTGAAAACGCAGCCTGAGTCACCTCGTATATCAGCCAACCCAAACCTGCACATGAATCACGTCAACCTCATCGGCTACATGACCGCCGAGGCGCGCCATGTGCAGCTCGAAGACGGCAAGCAACTCATGCGTTTCACGCTCGCCACCAAAGAACAATTCCTCGACGCCGACGGCATCATGCGCCAGCGCAGCCAATGGCACCTCCTCACTGCCTGGGGCCGCTGGGCCAAAGTCGTCGAAGAATTCGGCGCCAAAGGCGTGCACCTCGCCATCGAGGGCAAACTCGTTGGCCGCTTCTATCGCTTCGGCGGCCAGCGGCGCTTCGTCACCGAAGTGGAAATCAACGACCTTGTGGTTCTCCCCTAATTTCCTCTCCAACCAAACGATCCGAAAGGCGGCCGCAGGCCGCCTTTTGTGTGGAGTTCAATTTATAAATCAGTTGCAAATTCTATATCATGGAACTAGAACTCATCAAAAACAGCATCCTCGACATCCGAGGCAAACGTGTCATTTTAGACTATGAATTGGCGAAACTTTACGAAGTGGAAACAAAAGCATTGAAGCAAGCTGTCCGGAGGAACATCGACCGTTTTCCCGAAGACTTTATGTTTCAATTAACAAAAGAAGAATGGAAACTTCTAAGGACACAATCTGTGACCTTAGAAATAGGAAAAGGGCATCATCCGAAGTATTTACCTTTTGCCTTCACAGAACAAGGAGGAAGGAAGAGAATTGGGTTTTGAACCAAAAATGCAATAAAATCATGGAACTAGAACTCATCAAAAATAGCATCCTCGAAATTCGAGGCAAACGCGTCATTTTAGACTATGAATTGGCGAAACTTTACGAAGTGGAAACGCGCGCCTTAAAACAAGCTGTCCGCAGGAATATTGAAAGATTTCCAGCCGACTTTATGTTTGAACTTAGCGCTGAAGAAATGCAAAATATGGTATCACAAAATGTGATACCTTCTTTAAAATATTTCGGAGGTGCTGTAGTTTATGCATTTACTGAGCAAGGCGTCGCAATGTTGTCTTCGGTCTTAAGAAGTAGAAATGCGCTCCTAATCAACATCTCCATCATGCGTGCCTTCGTCCTCATGCGCCAATGGGCATTCGAATACCAAGATCTTCAAGAGAAACTCACCGATCTAGAAAAGCGCTTCGGCCAAAAGTTTACGGATATCGAGCAAGTACTCAACTACCTGATTCAGAAAGACCAGAAACAGGTGCAGCAGGGAAGTAGGAAAAAAATTGGTTTTTGAGTTTATAAAAAAGTAAAAAATAATTTACCTTTATTCTAATTTGACTTTTCAAACAAGCTGGAATCAAATAGAACGATGATGAAAAAAATTGAAATTACTGTTGAGAAAACTGCCACAGGTTATTCGGCTTTTACTGATGAAATGAATGTTTATACCACTGCAAGTGATATTAGTACACTATATTCAAGTTTAATTGAGGCACTGAATTTTTCACTCGAAGAAAAAGGAATTCAAGTCTCTATCGCGGATCTAAAACTCAAACTCGATCTGCCCCAGTTTTTTAGATATTATAAAGTATTAAATGCAAATTTCTTAGCCAAAAGAATAGGTATGAATCCAGCCCTATTGTCACAATATGTGCATGGCAAAAAGAAGCCTTCTTTGAAACAGACCGAAAAAATCATCGATGGAATCCAAAGAATTGGACAGGAATTAGCAGACATTAGGTTAGTGTGATACAAGCCCTAACCTATTGATGATAAATAAAATAGTTTTACTTTAGAACATTCTTGTGTGTTATGGGTAAATTACCGGTAGTCAAAAAAATGGTCATGAAAAAAAAAATACTCTTTATCCTCTTCTTGTGTAGTTTCAAACTAGTATGCGCACAGGATGCAAATTTCCTATGGGTCAAACAATTCGGCGGAACCGGCACTAATGGAGCTAATTCTATGGAATTAGATGCTTCTGGTAATATATATACCTTAGGGGGTTTTTCTGGCACAGTAGATTTTAACCCAGGGTCAGGCATTTATAACCTGACTTCAATTGGAGATAATGATTTATTCGTTTCAAAATTAGATAGCGCTGGAAATTTTATTTGGGCAAAGCAAATAGGTGGGCAATCATATCCTGCCGGATATGACCTAGCCCTAGATGCTGACGGAAACATACTTATTACAGGTGCTTTTTGGGGACTGGTTGATTTTGATCCGGGTGCTGGTATTTTCAATCTCAACGCAATTGGTACCCATGATTTATTTGTTCTAAAACTAGATAGCTTCGGCAATTTTATTTGGGCAAAACAAATTGGTGGCCCCCTTGGAGCAGTTGATGGCACTTCAATTTCCTTAGATGATTTAGGGAATATTTATACCACAGGATATTTTGCTGATACTATTGATTTTGATCCGGGAGCAGGCTCTTTCATGCTGAATACAGATCATACTTGGCTTTTTAGTATGTTTGTTTTGAAACTGAATCCTTCCGGAAATTTTGTTTGGGCAAAAGCAATGTACGGTCCTGATTCTGGCGTTCAGAGTGAATCCATTTCAATTGATCGCTTTGGCAATGTACTCACGACAGGGCAATTTCATGACACGGTAGATTTCGATCCAGGAGTTGGTTCTTTTACGCTCGTTCCTTTTGGTAGCTTTGGCGATTGGGATTCTTTTATTTCGAAATTAGATTCGTCTGGCAATTTTGTTTGGGTCAAACAATTTGGGGGAGAAAGCAATCAAATTGGTCTTTCTATAATCACGGACGCTTTCAGTAATGTTTACTCTACGGGTGTTTTTGATGCTACCACTGATTTTGACCCAGGCCCGAGCACTTTCTATATGACCCCTACAACTAGTCGAAATACGTTCATTTCAAAATTAGATACTGCTGGAAATTTCGTTTGGGCCAAACAAATTACCGGTTATAGTTATGGTTATGATCTTACAATAGATGCTGACCTTAATGTCTACACGACAGGTTTTTTTCAAGGCTCAACCGATTTTGACCCCGGGCAAGGCACTTTCACGATTAATGAACCCCTTACCCCACCGGATACTTATGTATCCAAATTAGATAACAATGGCAATTTTGTCTGGGTAAAAATATTTGTAGGGGCAACTCCATCTTCTAATAACGGTGCATCCATTGCGGTTGATGCTTTCAACAATATTTACACTACTGGGTGGTTTCAAGGTACTTCAGATTTCGATCCGAGCACCAATACGTTCAATTTTACTTCTTCTAGCGAATCTAATGCATACATACATAAAATGTGTCAAGGGTGCACTGCAGGCATAAGCGACGGCTTTCTACCAAACAATATTAGTCTATTTCCAAATCCAACAAACGGTCCAATTCACTTAACGACAAACGATCAAAACGAAATCATAAATCTGAAGATAATTAATTCAAACGGGCAAGTAATTTTAGAAAAGTCAAAGCTCGTCTCAAAGCAAATTATTCTTGATATTTCCACAGAGGCAGCCGGGATTTATTTTCTTGAAGTTACGATGGCAGATGGTATTTATAGAAGTAAATTCTTGAAAGATTAACGGCGACTGCGAACTTGAATTAATGAAACTAAACATCACTTCTATCTTATCAATAATTGCTATCGATCTACTCATTTATTTGGTGTCGGCTTACTAAACACCCACAACCCAAATACCCGCGTCTCCTAGTTGAGAAAAGTCATCTACAATGAAAAGCATACTCACAAATAAAGCAATAAAAAGATCTGTTCTGCTCATAGGACTTGTATCCATATTTCAGCCATATATTGTTTTGATTACAGAATATGGTCGATCAAACGAATGTTGGAATTGTCTGATTATAGAACAGACATTTATGACCTCATTGGTATATTTATTTTTACCACTGCTGGCGATTTACCTTTTATTAAAACTACTCGGCGCAAATTCGTTTTTAATAGGATTTATCGTAGCAGCATACTTTGTGCCTGTATCCATCGTAAAAATAACGGTACCACTATTTGATGATAGAATTGCATCTTGGAGTACCTTTTCCGACCAAGAAGTTTGGGACTATGCGATTTCTATGTCAATACCTTCAATGGGAATTCTAGCTTGTTTTATTGTAGTCTCATTAGGAATGATGAATAAAGAACCTTCTATGCTTAACCAAAAATAAAAGGCTATGACTGGTTTACAGGTAGATTATAAAAGCACAATGTATAAAACACTTTTAATCCTATTTTTCACGCTTTTCAGCCAAACTGTCAATGCGACAGAATGTGTGGAAAAGACATTCAAAGAAGAACATCTCAACATTTATTTGTGTCAGAATTACTCAAACTATAACGAGACACGAACGCTGCTATTTAAAGCACGTGCTCAAATTCTGAACGACTACATCGCTGAGAAAATCCAATCCGGACAATTGCAAAACAAAAAAATTGAAATTCAACTTTACGACCCTCTTTTAACCTACAATCATTTGAATATAAGTCAAGGAAAAAACGGTTATTTTGTGACTTATTCAGGTTTCGCTTCCATACAACAAC
>JACCDN010992857.1_pt1 | contig 23290 bp, 20 predicted proteins | sample 7441691 | NCBI WGS metagenome assembly JACCDN01 (sample SAMN15323439, study PRJNA562643) | freshwater metagenome | isolation source: river surface water | place: USA:Blue River Watershed | collected 2017-08-16 | reverse complement strand
CTCTTCGCAAGGCAACCAACAATGCAAACAATAGGAACGCCGGCAATGTAAACAAAGCATGTGGTTTCACCAAAGCGCTGAATCCAAGAAGTGCGCCCGTAGCCACCCACCAAGACAGCTTGTGCTTAGCACCAGCAATCAACGCCACATAAATAGTTGCGGTGATGAAAGCAAAGTACATTGCCTCTGGCATGAAGTATGAAACGTATACGTGAATTGGGCTGAACGCTGCAACTGTCGCAATCATTGCACCCCAGGTGACACTCAACAACCTGCGGGCAATCAAAAAGATAAATGTCAATGTTGCAAAGAAGAACAGAACGTTCAGTCCTTTGCCACAGCTGTAGAAATCTGCGCTGCAAGCACTTGTTCCCGAGTACAACCATGAGAACAAATAGTTTGGGTAGAGCTGCTCAGCAAACGGGGTGAATCGTGCCTGCATGCTGTAAACATATTCATCCTGCATAACCGCTGGTAGAACTGGCCAAACTCGACCGATCGAAATCAGGGCCGCAATTATTGGCACAACGAGCCAAAAGTAGGCACGATCAAAAGTTTTTGAAGCCATTTCAAACCCCTACTTTTTGTGCTTTACGCGCTTTGGAACGGATGCAATGTCATAGCTCAGGAAAGCCAGCACCAATTGGAAACCCAGGATAACCGGTACCGCAGACAACATCACTGTTCCAGCTGTTGCAGGCATGCCCGATTCAACTGACTCTGCAAACTTTGTCACACCAAAAATAAATCCAAACCATCCAAGTGCAGCGCCAAGTGGTAACTCCAGCGAGGCCGCGCTCATGTCGCGCAAGTAGTAGTTGTAGAACAAGCGCTTATGAAAACGCACAAAGTGCTTTCCGGGGAATTCAAACAAAGCCTTTACTACAGATAGATTGCTCTTCTCATTCCCATAGCGAGCTTCCATCGGAACATCCCAAACCACTGCACGCATTATGCTCAAGCGATACAAAACATCTGACTCAAAAAAGAATCGCTTGCTCAGCATGTCCAGCGGCATCGCCTTCAACACATCTTTGTGAATTGCAGTGAAGCCATTGGTTGGGTCGGTCACATTCCAGTAACCACTTGAAATCTTTGACATTAGGCTCAAAGCGCCGTTGCCAAGCACTCGAATACCAGGCATCTCGCGCAGGCCAACTAGGCTGTCAAATCGGTTGCCCTTGGTGTAGTCGGCCTTGCCATCAACAATCGGCTGAATTAAATCTGAAATCATGGCCGGGTCCATCTGCCCATCGCCATCAACCTTGACCACTATGTCAGCGCCACCTTCAAGTGCCGCGCGGTAACCGGTAACAACTGCTCCGCCAACACCTTGGTTCGCCGAGTGTGTCAGAACTCCAATTCGCTTGTCGGAGCACTTGGCCGATACCAGCGCACCCGAGCCATCTGGGCAAGCATCGTCAACTACATAGATCTTTGAAACCTCTGGCCCAATCTCAGCCAGAACCTCAAGCACATGGTCAGTCACGCGGTACGCCGGAATCACCACTGCGATTTCCAGTTTCTTATTGCCGCCTAGTGACATCAGTTCCTCCCGCGACGCCTAATACCCCCAGGCGCGCACTCCCTAAATTCTACTTAGGTAGAACTCCGCAGTCTCGGCTAGTTTCTCTTCAAAATTGCCGTGCTTTGGCTTCCAGCCAAGTTCAGCCTCGGTAGCCGATGCATCAATCGCATAGCGAAGGTCGTGGCCTGGGCGGTCGGCAATAAACTCAATGAAATTCTCAGGCTTACCCATAATCTTCAACAAAGCCTTGACCACCTGCAGGTTTGATCTCTGGTTATCAGCGCCCAATAGGTATGTCTGGCCCATTTCTCCGCGATCCAAAATTGCCCAAACGCCGTCGTTGTGGTCATCAACGTGAATCCAGTCACGTACATTCGCGCCGTTGCCGTAAAGCTCTGGCTTCTTGCCGGCGGCAATCAGACTAATCATGCGAGGAATTAGCTTCTCTTCGTGCTGACAAGGCCCAAAGTTGTTCGAGCAATTAGAAATGGTGGCCTTCAGCCCAAATGATCGCACCCACGCACGAACCAAGAGGTCAGATGCTGCCTTAGATGATGAATAAGGAGAACTTGGGTTGTAGGAGGTCTCCCGGGTGAACTTTTCGCTGCCCTCCAGCGGTAGATCACCAAACACTTCATCGGTAGAGATGTGGTGAAATTTCACATCGTGCTGTACACAGGCCTGAATAAGCTCGTATGTTCCAAGAATGTTTGTATCAATAAAAGGCTTTGGCGAATTCAAAGAGTTGTCGTTGTGGCTCTCGGCTGCAAAGTGAACTACCTGGTCAACACTGGAGATAAGCGAATCAACTAGTTCTGAATCAAGGATGTTTCCCTGAACAAATTCGTATTTACCCTCAAGCCCATCGAGGTTTTCGAGTGAACCGGCATACGTAAGTGAATCAAGCACAATCACCGAGACGTGAGGGCGAGTCTCAAGGGTGCGGCGCACAAAATTCGAGCCAATAAAGCCCGCTCCGCCCGTAACCAATAACTTCATTGGTCTGCCTCCTTTGTCTAAAGTAGGCTAGCAGTCATGAAGGGCATCATTCTTGCTGGGGGTTCAGGGACACGCCTACACCCGCTAACCATTGCTACTTCAAAGCAACTAATGCCGGTTTACGACAAACCCATGATCTATTACCCAATCAGCACACTGATGCTTGCCGGAATTAAAGAAATTCTGATAATCACAACGCCGCACGAACAGGAACAATTCATTCGCCTACTTGGTGACGGTTCTCAGTGGGGCATCCAACTTGAATACGCCGTACAGGCCGAGCCAAATGGTCTAGCTGAAGCTTTCTTAATTGGCGAGGCGTTCATAAACGGACAGCCAGTTGCCTTGATCCTTGGTGACAATATCTTCTATGGCCCAGGAATGGGTAAGTCTCTTAGCCGCATGGTCAACCGCCCTGGCTCAACAGTCTTCGCTTATGCGGTTTCGGACCCTGAGCGTTTTGGTGTCGTTGAGTTTGATGACTCAGGCAAGGTCCTCTCTATCGAAGAAAAACCGAAATCACCAAAGTCGAATTATGCGATTCCAGGCCTTTACTTCTACGACGAAACAGTTGTTCAAAAAGCTAAGACAATTAAACCCTCGGCTCGCGGTGAACTAGAAATTACAGATCTTCACAATGCTTACCTTGAGGAGTCTGCACTCAACGTGGAAATACTAGATGAAACTAAAACTTGGTTGGACACCGGAACTATTGACGCACTCCATGACGCAGCTAACCGGGTCCGCGATATCGAGTTGCAAGATTCAAGAAAAATTAATGCACCAGAAGAAATTGCGTGGCGCATGGGTTTCATCTCGGATGAAAAACTTCGTCAGCAAGCTGAACAGTTCATCAAGTCCGGTTATGGTTCTTACCTACACGGATTGCTAGGTTAAATTCCGCGCAACACCTCTGGTGCTGCTTCTCGCCATCGATCTCGCCAGTCACCAACCGGGCTTAGCGAATCACTTAAGTTATCAAGTACACTCCAAGCCGGGCGCCTGGCAGCCGTCGAAAATTTATCACTTGAAATTTCTTCAATGGAATTCGTAGTTAGTCCCATTGAGAGTGCAACTTCTTTTGCAAACTCCGCCCAACTGGCCTTACCAGAGGCGACTGCATTGACAACTCTTGGCATCTCTTCAAGTTGCACGACCTGAAAAACAATCTCAGCCAAATCACGAGTCCAAGTAGGTTGCCCATGCTGATCGTTGACGACTCGGGCGCTTCGGTCCCTCTTTAGTAACTCGGCGATGGCTCTTGGAAAGCACCTACCATTTGCTCCGTAAAGCCAAGCCGTTCTTATAATCGCAAAATCTGCTCCAGATTGGGCTACGAGTTTTTCTCCAAGTGCCTTCGATTTTCCGTAAGCCGTTTGTGGATTAATCGAATCTGAAACTGTGTAAGGAACACCAGACAAGCCATCAAAAACATAGTCTGTGGAAATTTGAATAAAGCGGGAACCTACCAATTCGGCTGCCTCTGCAAGAGCCCCAGCGTAAATACCGTTTACAAGATTGGCTTCGTAAACTTCGGCTTCAGCTTCGTCAACCCGGGTGAACCCAACACAGTTAACCCAAACATCGAATCCTGCAAGTTGTGGGGCTATTTCTTGCGGTTCGGCGCTTAGCTGCAGATTGGTGCGATTGAATCCTTCGCCATCCTGTCCATGCTCCATTAGGAAGGCCAAAAGGTCCTGGCCGAACAAACCAGTACTTCCAATCACAGCCCAACGCATAAATTCAATCTAAGTCGATTACCCTAAGTTTTATGCCATTACAAGAGATGAAGATTAAGGGTGCCTGGATTCATAGCCCGATTCGGCACAACGACGAGCGAGGCTATTTTGAAGAGCAATTCAAGCTTTCAGAGATTGCAGCAGAGCTCGGGCTCTCCTTTACTGTTAGGCAGGTCAACCAAAGCGTTTCTAATCGCGGTGTAATAAGAGGTATTCACTTCACCGATAGCCCTGACGGGCAGGCAAAGTACATTTCTTGCCCAAAGGGCCGCATTTGGGATGTCGTTGTAGACCTAAGAGTGGGTTCGCCCACATATGGACAATGGGACGCTGCTGAGCTTTCCCCAATTAACGGAAAGAGCATTTTAATTTCGCCCGGGCTGGGCCATGCTTTCCTGAGCCTCGATGACGACTCCGTGTCAACATATCTCTGCAGTACTGAATATGACCCAAAATCAGACAAAGGGTTTAATCCACTTTCAAGTTCATTTGCTATCAATTTCCAGGAAATTGCGGAGCAAAATGGGATTTCTCAGCTTGTTATAAGCGAACGAGATATGGGTGCTCCGAATTTCTAACCAAAATAAATTGGTGCTACTTCACTAGCAGGGCCGTCCATTTTGATTTGTCCATGTTCTAGCCAGATCACGCGATTGCACGTTGACGTAATTAGTTCTCGCGAATGCGAAGCGATAACTAATATCTTGGTCGAACTAACAAGTTCAGCTAGGCGTTCTTCAGCTTTTTGTTTGAAGCTTTCATCTCCAACAGACAGCCATTCATCCATCAAGAGTATTTCTGGTCGAACAATCGTAGACACAGCAAATGCCAGTCTTAGATGCATGCCGGATGAATAAGTTCTTACTGGCATTTCAATGAATTCACCCAGTTCTGAAAACTCTACGATCTCAATAAATTGTTTTTGAATCTCTGCTTTAGATAGTCCAAGTAATGCGCCTCGGATAAAAATGTTCTCACGGCCCGTTGCCTCAGGATTAATGCCAAGAGAAATATCGATTAACGAGCCTACGGAGCCGGATACTTGAACTTTTCCTTTGCTTGGGTAGTAGGCGCCGCTTAGTGCTCGCAACATTGTTGACTTACCTGCGCCGTTGTGACCAACGAGACCAACTCGCTCGCCTTCAAAGATTTCAATATTTAAGTCTGAAAGTGCTCTTACCATCACTCTGCCGTTTGGATCTGCGTCGAGCAAACCTCCAGTCGCAATCTTTAGCAGCCTTGAAGTCAATGACCGTCCCGTAGCATTAAAAATAGGGAACTCTATTGAAACTTTTTCAAATTTTATGTTCGACATTTTGAACTACACCCAATATGCAATCTTTTTTTGAACACGAGCCATAAGTAGTTTCGCCATTATCAATCCGCTGAGTGCAAAAACTATTGATAACGACCAGTTTTCAAATGTTGGTAATTGACCCAATATCGGCAAACGCACAATCTGAAGTAAGTGGTAGAAGGGATTTAGTCCCAGTAGCAAATGAGCGACTTGATTGTTGCCGATTAGCGTCGGGTACCACATCACAGGTGTCACGTAAAAGGTAACAGTCAGCAGTGAAGCAACGATTTGGGGTAGGTCTCTGTATCTCGCACTTAGCGCACCTAATACAGTTGCCAACCATGTCAAATTGATAATCAAGATTGCCAACCCAGGAAGCACAAGTAGTAGTTGCCAAGAAACTCCATGCCAGATAACGAGAAATATCAAGGGCAGGATTACGAGGTTGTGACCAAAAGTAATTATGTTTTTCCATACGACTCTGACGACATGAACATAAAGAGGTATGTTCAGTTGCTTGATAATCGATTCCCCTGCAATAAAGCTTTGACAACCCTCAGAAATAACAGAAGACATGAAACCCCAGATGATAATGCTGGTCGCTAGAAATGGAAAGTAATTCTGAATGTCAGATTTAAATATCAGGCTAAAAACTATGCCCATTGTTGCGATTTGAATTGCCATGCCGCCGGTAATCCAAAATGGACCAACCACCGAGCGCCTATAGGCCTGCCTGACATCCTGCCAGCCAAGCATGGCTGCCAACCTAAGATTCTGTTCCATTTGAATTCATTCTAGGTTGAATTGATTGAATGGATTCTTCAAAGGATCTGAGGCTAAAAGAAAAATCTGGCTAGTTTTGGAGTAGATACAACTAGATACTCATTCAAATCTTCAATGTTCACGGATTCAGACTTTGGAATTGAAGGTTTTTTAGATCGCTTGCGATTTAGAACCCCAGCCCATACTGTCGATCCGTATTTACTTTCAGCGTCGACGAGAACTTTATTGATTGATTCATGAGCACCAATGCCGTTTTGATTCAGCAGTTTGTTTGCTTTGGCAACCCAGTCATCGAGCGTCTCACAATAGAAAGGAGAGGCATAAATTGCATCAAAGTGTCCTGTCGCACACTTTAGCGAGACAAAGGGAAGTTCGTTGGTAAGCATTTCTAGCACAGCGGTGCCCCCGCTCATTGGGAAACTATCCAAACCAATGTCAGCAGCCCCAATTAGAAGGCCAAGCTTTTCCTTTGGGATGTATGGAAGCACTCTAACTTGATTTGGAAAATCTGATGCCAGCTTCTTCCACTGAGCGTCAAGCATTCCTCCAGGGCCAACAGCAAACAATTGACGCTTGGGGAACCCCAGCAAGAGCGCTCTTACTGCTTCTGCGAAGTGAAGTTGGGTTTCGGCTAGGTACTTTCTAGGATGTCCCACGGTGAGTAAAACCTCCGTGTCTTCATTGATACCAAGCGTCTTCCGAGCCGAGCTTCTTTCTAATTTGGACCTCTCTGAGCGATCAGGAAGGGGAATGCCAACGACCTCTGAATCAAAAAGACCCCGCTTGATTTCAGAGAGCGACTTACCCCAGGACCGCATTTCAATAACCCGATCAGGCAAAGTCGATCCAACCCAAAATCGATGATCAGCATGATTGAAATGGAAAATTTCTGGCGAATTGACGTCTCGTGAAAAAGCCAATAGGGGCAAAATATCATCCATGTGGACGTGAAGCACAACCCTTGAGTAATTTGTGCTTATTTTCTGGATTTTCCGTGCTCGGCCGATCAGGCGCGAAAATCTTCGTTGAACAATTATTTCTCCTTGATGAGCAGATACGCCATCCTTGAGGTCTTGCGTAGGTGCTCCGCCCCGGGTTATTAGGGCTGAGTGCACCTCGTCTAGAGGGCTCGAACTGATCCATCGTTCGACGACTCTTGTGTGCCCCCCTCCTTTCAGCGCTCGACTTAGAATATGGAGTGTCGATCCTCGCTTTATCTGGGTTTCTATCGCTTTAGAGCATACTTTTTTAGCTGAAATGGCCGATATAAATTCGTCTAATTCAACCGATGCGAAAAGGCCGGTGTGCCTGTATGTGGCGAAAGTGCTTGCCCTCTGGGCCATAATTGCTGCCAATTCGGAAAAGCCGTATTTCTTTAGGTTTGCTACTTGACGATTGAATATTCTTAGGTTTTTTTCGAGCTGCTCTTTTGACGTAGAACTTGAACGCAAATTGATCCCCAATCGACTCGACCCAACACCTAATTCTTTCAGCCTATCGCTGACACACCGTGGCACCGGCTAACTAGAATAGGCACAACGAATAAGACTTTGGGGTGAATCTTGAGCTTTCCTGCAACACTGATTGACATCCCCACGCACGGTCATGATCTTGGATTGCTCGGGGTTCTTGAATCTAACTCTGCAGTACCCTTCGAAATCAAAAGGGTTTACTTCATTTATGCAGTACCTTCAGGCGTCAGCCGAGGGGCCCATGGTCATAAGAAGCTTCGCCAGCTGATAGTCCCGGTTTCTGGTTCTTTTGAAGTTGTCCTTCATGATGGCTCCAATGAAACGACTTTTATACTCAACAGCCCGTCAAAGGGGCTGTTGCTTGAACCTGGTCTTTGGAGAAACCTAATTAATTTCTCAGAGGACGCTGTATGCATGGTCTTAGCAAGTCAGCACTTCAGCGAATCTGACTACATCCGTGACTTTACGGAGTTCATCGAATGGGCGGGTAATCGATGAAAGTGCCTTTTTTTGACTTAGGTTCATTTGTTAGAGAGCACAAAACTGCAGTTATGGCTGCAATTGAAAGAGTGATTGACAGTGGAATTTACATCGGAGGGGAAGAAGTCCAGCGTTTTGAAGCGGAATTTGCCGCAAGCGTGGGTGCTAAGCATTGTGTGGCTGTGGGAAACGGCCTTGATGCAATTCGACTTTTGCTCGAAGCACACGACATAGGCCCTGGCGACGAAGTTATCGTCCCAGGATTTACGTTTTACGCCACTTGGTTGGCTGTTTTGCAAGTAGGGGCCATCCCCGTAGCAGTGGACGTCAAGCTCGAGGATGCAAGCATTGATGTCTCAAAAATAAATGAAGCCATAACAACAAAAACCAAAGCAATCCTTGTCGTACACCTTTTTGGCATTTCAGCGGACATGAATGCAATCAACAGGATCGCCAAGTCACACAACTTGCTTGTTTTTGAAGACTGCGCACAAGCACACAATGGAAAAACGAATGCCGGCCCAGTTGGAAACTCGAGTGATGGCGGTGCGTTTTCCTTCTATCCCACAAAAAATTTGGGCGCTCTTGGCGATGCAGGTGCCATAACTGTGAATGACTCCGAGATTGCAGAGAAATTGAGGTCCAGGAGATCATATGGTGTCGGCTCGACAAAGTATGAGCATGTTGATACTGGCTGGAATACGCGGTTAGACCCTATTCAAGCGGCAGTCCTGTCAACTCTTTTACCTGAACTTGGAGAAGTGTCTAAAAAGCGAATAAAAATTGCTGAGAAATATGCTTCCGCTCTTGAAGACCCATCTAGCAATCTAGTTAGAGCCTCAAGAGCCGGAGAAAATGTTTTTCACCATTTTATCGTTCGAGCAAATTCGCGAAGTGTCCTCCAGAAAGCGATGTCCGAACAAAATGTGATGACTGATATTCACTACCCATATTTTTTTAACTCACTTGCGCCAATATTGAATTACTACCAAAAACTTGGTAAAAACCTTCCTTGGCTCCCAAATTCAGAGACTCTTGCTCGCGAAGTTATCAGCTTGCCGATTGGACCTTGGATGAGCTCGCAACAGGTAGAAGTGGTTTGTAATGCACTGAGAAAAACAAAGACTTAGTTTAAATGAATAGGTCAAATCTGGCTAAATTTGAGATTCAGTTATCTGCGCTATGGAGACTTTGGTCCCAATCCCGAAGATATTTTAAGTTGGTGCTAATGACTAACCCACTGCACATACTTAAACTTTTACAAATCGCCAAGTTATTTTTGTCAAGCCGACAGTTCTGGGCAAGTAACAATCCAAAATACCTATCTCGTGCGCTATCGGCTTACTTTTCGCTTAGATCGGAGTGGCTGAAGGCAAGCAATAACGATAGAAACACAGGGCTTGAAATTTCTGGCTGGGCCAGCCGGGAAGCTCTAATCCAAATGAAAGAGGCGCTTTCAGGTTATCGGATTCGAAAAGTATTCAGGCCTGATGTCTGGTACTTTCGAGGTTGCCAGGGTGGTTTCTTTGCTGGGTTCACGTTTGAAATTTCGATCTCAGATTTTCCCCATGTAATTAAGGTTCTTGAGAAGTCAGTAATGGGTTTTCAGAAGCAAATGCCGACAACTGTCAAAGACCAGTTTGTTGGGAGTCCGTCCAGTCGTTTGGAGTCGATAAACCCTCTTCAGAGACAGCGGGGTCTAAATTGGTTTTCAACTCATAGTGTTTCGCCTCGTGAATTTACGTGGTTGGTGGAAATTGCTGCTGACAAGGAAGTAGCGGGTCTAGCCATAAACTTCTTTAGACAATTTGAGGGGTATGGGTTCGAGGGTGAAATTTTGCGTTGTATTGCAAAATACTGTCTTGTGATCGATGAGGTGCCATCCGGGATTGATATGCAAGGTTGGCAGCTTACTAACATAACTAAGCCAGCCTGGATAGATCTGGATAAAACTGGGAATCAACAATCAGGCATGAAGTCTGCAAAAACAAATCCAAAGTACTTTCAAGCCGCTGATGTGAGAATAACGAATGGTGGTCTTGTTCAAGACGCAAAAGGTTTTGTTAATTGGGACCTGGCGCAGTTTCCAGCTTTAGATTTCGTAGCTGGAAACTACGATGCCGTCATTGGATCGCCATCAAACCTTGCGAAGTGTTTCGTTAGAGAATCCGAGGCGGGTGAAGTCATTGATACAGGAATAATGCTGAGTAGTAGGGCTGATTCGAACTGGTTTCACTTTCTAATTGAAACCCTGCCTCGAATTTTGTGGATCGATTCACTTGTACCACCTGATGTTCCAGTTCTGGTTTCAAATCGAGTGCCTCTCACTGGGATACAAGCACTGCAACTTGTAACCCAAAGATCAGTCAAGGCCATAGATCCCTCGAAGAGCACTCTTGTACGCCGGGCCTTCGTTCCGGGTCCAACCGTTTACCATCCGGACACACAATTTCTCTGGAATCGTGAAGATCAAATAGAAATAAACCTGGAGGTCGTGCGGGCCCTTCGAACAAAGGTTTTTGAGGCTCTCGGCATTACCGAAACCCCCCCCACTGAATCTACTTTCTGGATGAGGGCGGGTGAGCAAAGAGTCGTTTTGAATTCCAGGGCGGTAGTCACATTCCTTGAGGGACTGGGTTTTACGAAGAGTAATCCTGCAGATCTGGATTTTGTTGATCAAGTCAGAAGTATATTTCTTTCCAGGCACTTGGTGACATCTGGCGGAGCGGCAATGTCTAATTTCATCTTTGCCAACTCGCAAGCTACGATTTTAGTTTTTGTTTCAAAACTAGGCCTCTCATACCCAGTACCAAAATTTTTGACGCAAGTGTCGGGTGCGAGATTAGTGCTCATAGATGGTCGCAATCGGATTCTAACTTTTCTCTCGACGGTTGTAGAAAAATCACATACTTCTTTTCGAATCAAAATAAGAAAGTTAAAAAAGGCACTTTTTTCGGAGCCGCCTCCCAGCGGACTAAATTAAAAGCTGTTTTTAGTGGTAAAGATTGTGGGCAAGAAGTCCGGTATCAATGGCACGGGTGGCCTCTCTTTTTCACTCATCATGTCTAATTAGTTCTGTTGGGCTGTCTAATTCATATCTTCGATTGGTGGCTGGACATTCAAAAAAGCCATCTTTTTGAAGGAGCCTTTTACCAGCCTCCCCCACCCAGCCAATCTGTCGGGCGGGCACGCCAGCGACTAGGGCATATCGAGGCACATCAGTTGTCACGACCGAACCAGCTGCCACCATGCACCAGGCTCCCAGGTTCACTGGACCAACGCAGATCACACCGGCGCCGAGAGACGCTCCATGTTCAATTGTCGCAGCTTCTGATTTCCAATCTTCTGATTGCTTTGGTTGATCGCTATTGTTTAGGGCGCGTGGATGTAAGTCATTTGCTATCACAACATTAGGACCGATAAAAACACCGTCTCCTAGTCGAGCTGGTTCATAAATAAGTGCGTGATTTTGAATTTTGCAGTTTTTACCGATGATTACACCCGGGCCTACATAGCAGAATTGCCCAATTGTGGTGGCTACTCCAACTTCCGCGTTTTCTCTAACTTGTGTACCAGCCCAAATCTTTACGTCTGCCGCGATTTTTGCCGACTCACTTATTTCAGGTTGTGGATTTATCAAGTTAGCTCCCAAAGTTGATTACGCTTGCTACATGCCAGCAAAACAGAGAAAAGCTAATAAGACAATCATTTCATCGTTCGTGTTTTTTAGCTCAGTTTTTCTTTGCGTCATGTTTTCGATTTTTTGGGTTGCCCAATGGTGACTATGATTTTGGAAAAAATTCTTGTGGCACGGCAGCACCCACTAGTAAACATGATTTCTATATTTTTAGTGTCCGCTACTTTAGTCACCTTGACTGTATTTCCATTTGGGCTCGAAACCGTCCATTTCAATGTCAAATTATCGGATTCGCCGGAATTGCTGTCAACAACATTTGGCTACTCTGATGCGGGTAGCTACCTTAAAGCGGCCCTGGAGCTAAAACAAATTGACATGCTTTCGCAAAATCAACTCTGGGTCATTAACCTTTGGCCGCCTGGAATGGTTGTCCTTGACGCAGTTATTTTGAAGCTGTTTGGAGGCTCGTTTGCTTTCGTATACGCACTGCTGATTTCTTTTCTTTGGACAGTTTTAGGGGGGGTGTTTGCACTCGAGGTAAAAAAGTATTTCGGCACAGTCACAGCATATTTGTCGCTATTTTTTCTAGTGCTCAGTACACCCCTCCAAGGCTGGATTCTAGGTGAAGGACTTTTTTACGCTGAGGGCATCTCGGTTTGGGCTTTCCTTTTCGGTCTTGTTTTCCTAATACGAGGCACCCATGGTGTCCTAAAAACCGAAGTCGTTGCAAACGGTGTGCTTGCGGGAACTTTCCTCGCAATTTCTGCATATTTCCGTTCGGCGTTTTCAAGCCTCGAGTTATCGCTGCTGCTTCTATTCCTTATTTTTGGGGCTTTCCACCAGGTAGCTAAACGTCGGAGTCAAGGCACAGGAAGCACCTCTAAAACAGCTAACGGTACAATCCTGCTTTTTGCTACATGGGGGTCGATGTTTGCCCTTATGGAGCCCTGGTTACAGTTCACGACACATTTTGTAAGGGGTGTACGTGTGTGGAGTGTGGTTGGTGCCAATTTCTTCAGAAGTGTTTGGGTGGATAGGCCTTCGTCTCCTGATTTTCTGAGTGCGGGCGGTATCGGTTGGGGGTGTCAAATTGACCCTAACTTCTGTGCGGTTGTTTCAGAATCTGAAAGAAGCTCTGGGATGCCTTATCCGATTCAAGACCTGGTACTTATGGCAGTCCAAACAATTATTGCCAACCCTCTTGAATACCTCAGCGATAGATTTCATTTCCTGGTTACCGGATGGTTTTCAAATGAAGGCGCCATGGGAGCTTTTGAGTTGGCTACCGGCTTCATTTCGCTTCTAGTTTTTGCTTATGTTCTGGTTCAGTTAATAAAATTGGCGATTCGAGGGGACGCTGCTTCCATTTTTATTCTTGTTGCGTGTGCTCTGATCGTCGCTCCAATAATGGTTGGTCACATCGAACCTAGGTACTTTATCCCACTCAAATTACTATTTGTAATTTTACCTTGGCTACGTTCAAGAGATTTTTTTCAGTCAAACAAGGTCACTGTATAACCCAGGGAGCTTTGTTGCTATGCCATAGGCTCTCTAATTCTCGCTTTTCACGAAGCGTATCCATAGGTTTCCAAAAACCAAAGTGCTTAAATGCCTCGAGTTGACCGCTTTTGGCCAGTTTCTGCAATGGATCTCTTTCCCAAAAGGTCAGGTCGTCCTCAATCAAGTCGATGACCTCAGGTTCTAAAACAAAAAACCCGCCATTAATCCAGCCAACCTCATCTTGAGGTTTCTCCCTGAAGTCCACCACCTTTTCATTTTCGTCAAACTCCAAAGCCGCGAATCTACCAGGCGGCCGAACTGCTGCTACTGTCGCTTGCTTTCCGTGGCTTTTGTGAAATTCAATCTCTTGCGAAATATTTATGTCCGACACTCCGTCACCATAAGTGAGACAAAAGGTCTGGTTATCCAGGTATGGGCGAACTCTTTTTAGACGGCCTCCGGTTTCAGTTTCTAGCCCAGTTTCAATAAACGTAATCGTCCAGTTTTCACTGTCCGAGCTTAAGACCTCGTAATCACCAGTCGCCAGATTTATTTTGAAATCAGAAGTGTGGCGGTAATAATTATAGAAATACTCCTTGATCATGTATCCCTTGTAGCCAAGACAAATTATGAAGTCTTTCACGCCGTGGTTTGAATACATTTTCATGATGTGCCAAAGAATGGGCCTTCCTCCGATTTCAACCATTGGCTTAGGGCGCAGGTCTGACTCTTCAGAAATTCGAGTTCCAAGACCCCCAGCAAAGATTACCGCCTTCATTTTCACCCCTGTTTTCTTGATGACGCTAGCCAAGAGTCTATTTGCTCACTGCACAATTCAAATGCGGTTTTCCCCCCCCCTAAGTGGGCCTTATACCAATCTGCTGTTTTTTCAATTACGACAGTTGTTGCCCAGTTTGGGTTCCACCCGAAGGTGTTTGATGCAAGTGTGCTGTCTAGAGCGAGCTTCCTCGCTTCAACTAGGTTTGCCTTTTCAAATTCAATTTTTACTCCATGTATTTTGCGTCCGAGACCGTTAATTACATCGGTAACGGTAAATGAATCTTCTTCGATAGGGCCTAGGTTGAATGCGCGAGCAAATTGTTTCGAATCTGCGCTCATAAGGCCAGCTAAAATAGTGAAATACCCTTCAACTAAAGCAAGCACGTGCTGCCACGGCCGAGTTGAATCGGCGTTTCGAACAGTCATAGTTTGTCCAGACACGTGAGCCCTAATAAAGTCTGGGACAAGCCTGTCTTCTGACCAATCACCCCCGCCAATTATGTTTCCACCTCGAGCAACGGCAATAAGGGGGCCCCTGCTAGCTTCAAAGGAGTCACGAAAGCTCGAAATAACAAGTTCGGCGGCGGCTTTGGAAGCAGAGTATGGGTCTTCCCCGCCAAGTGCATCGGATTCCTTATAGTTGTAATCAATTTCAAGGTTTTTGTAAACTTTGTCAGTAGTGATGCAGAGAATTCCCTTTACGGACGGGGTTCTTCGCGCTGCTTCAAGCACATTTGCCGTTCCTTGGGTGTTGATGTCAAAAGTTTCACGCGGAATTCCATAGCTGCGCCTCACCAGAGGCTGAGCTGCAAGGTGAAGAACTAAGTCGGGTTGAAAGGTGCACATGACATCTTGCAATTTGTCAAAATCCCTTATGTCCGCCTCGACGCCGGCGGTGAAATCGCCAACTCTGGCTTCTGCGTAAAGATTGGGGGTCGTTTCAGGGGCTAGCGAGTATCCAAGAACTTCAGCGCCCAACCTGTGAAGCCAAATAGATGCCCATGATCCCGTGAAACCCGAGTGGCCAGTAATGAAAATGCGTTTGTTCGCGAGCTGTGATTCATAGTTGTTCATTTATAGTTTCCCGAAGATTAGAATTCTCGACCCCCTTTATTACTCTACCTAGACACACTGTCTGTCCGTTTCGCTTAGAGAATTAAAGCACTGCAGAGGATAGTCTTAGGGTCTAAACAGTGGCCACGGGGGCATATTGAACGAACAACTAGACACGCTGAGAGCACAGGCGCTCGAGGCCACCAAAAGATACGCCGACGAATTCTTGGCCAATCAAAAGTTTATGCCGGGTGAGACACCAGTGCCGGTTTCCGGAAAGGTGCTGGATTCCTCAGACTTTGTATCCCTTGTTGATTCAAGCTTAGATGGATGGCTGACGGCTGGCCGATTCACCGAGGATTTCCAGAGGAAACTTGCCAAATATGTGGGTGTCCGAAAAGCTCTTTTTGTGAATAGTGGTTCGAGCGCAAACCTCGTGGCTCTCAGTGCTCTGACTAGCCCAAAGCTTGGAAAACGAGCCCTTAAACCAGGTGATGAAGTTCTTACTGTAGCAATGGGGTTTCCAACAACCGTAAATCCTATAATTCAAAATGGTCTTCAGCCTGTGGTCGTAGATGTAGAACTAGGAACGTACGACGCGATTTCGTCCATGTTGCGCGAAGCAGTATCTTCGAAAACCAAAGCGATCATGATGGCCCATACTCTCGGAAATCCATTTGACTTGCAAACAGTAAAAGAGTTGTGCGAGGAGCATGGTCTGTGGCTTATCGAAGACTCATGTGACGCTCTCGGCTCTACTTACAAAGGACAGCGCACAGGAAGCTTTGGAGACACGGCTACGGTTAGTTTCTATCCTGCGCATCACATCACTACTGGTGAGGGTGGGGCGGTCTTTAGTAAATCACCTCTCGTTGCAAAGCAAGTTGAGTCCTTCAGGGACTGGGGTCGGGATTGTTACTGTGAGACTGGCCATGACAACACTTGTAAGAAAAGGTTTGAGTGGCAACTCGGGGATCTGCCGCTGGGATACGACCATAAATATACTTACACTCACATTGGTTATAATTTAAAGGCCACTGACATGCAGGCTGCCTTAGGCGTTACCCAGCTTGCAAAGCTTGATACTTTTGTTGAAGCTAGAAGAAGTAATTTTGACTACCTTTATGAAAAATTGAAAAATGTTGAAGGGTTGATCCTCCCAAGGGCTACGGAGCATTCAGAGCCGTCCTGGTTTGGATTCCCGATTACTATCGAGCCGGCACACCCAGCGAATCGTGAAGACTTATTGCGTCACCTGGAATCTTTGAAGATAGGCACTCGATTAATGTTTGCTGGGAATCTTCTAAAGCAACCTGCCTACCGAAGCATTGATTTCCGAGTAGTTGGAAACCTAACAAATACTGACATAATAATGAACCGTAGTTTTTGGGTTGGTGTTTATCCCGGGCTGACTGTGGAAATGCTTGACTACATCTCTGAAGGCATTAAATCCTTCATGACTCGACACTAGATAGTAAATTCTTGCGACTAAAAGGCCCGAAATGAAAGCTGCAAATTTTTCCAAGAAGGATTTTGAGTGCCAATGTTGATTTACAGGGGTTTCCAGCGCCTTGTATCCCATTGGAATTCTGGAAACGCCCTTGAGAAAAATGATGGCAAGGGTGAATGTTGAAACACATGGCGTACTGTTGGATGTCGGAAAGGATAGGAAAATGTTTGATTCGGTTGAGGTGTTTGGCGAACTAGCCAAATTCTTAAAGAAGTCTGAGAATTACTTGGAAAATATGGGGCTCTCAATACCCATAGTTCATCATGACGAAAATGTTGGCTACCTGGTTCCTGTCGGCAAGCACCTAGCAGAAGATGAGAGTCTCGCTGCGGATTTCTGTCGATGGAGGGCCAATAACCAACATGCCTTTCCGTTAAGATTCCATGTGACCATGGACGGAACCAAGAACTGGCTCCGAGACGTTGTCTATTTAAATCCAAACAAACTGATATTCCTAGTTTTAAATCACTCTGGCGCTCGAATCGGGCACATCGGGCTGGCCACCAACGAACAAAATGGCCGAGTTGAGTTAGACAGCGTCCTTCGAGGGGAGGATTCAGACCCGGGTCTTATGTCACTTGCAACACTGGCAATTGAGAATTTCGCAGAGAAAGAACTTTCGCTTGAGCAAATCTACCTAAGGGTTCTTGCCTCAAACTTAAAGGCAATCGCTTTCTACGAAAAACTCGGGTACATTGCTCACTCTAGGGATGAGGTGATTGTCATCGACCTAGATGCCCAGGGAAACAAGGTCAAGGAGGCCCGAGACCAGTATGTAACTATGGTGAAGGCTCTTGGTTCCACTTCTTCCCAGGGTGAAATTCTAACTGCCGGTCCACTTGTGGGGTCGCTGGAAAGACTTTATGCCATGGATGCGTCCGTTAACGGATGGAATAATCAGCATTCAAAGTACATCCTCGAACTTGAACAGGAATTTGCCCGACTTGTGGGAAGCAAGTACGCAATGGCGACGAGTAGTTGCACCGGAGCCCTACACCTCGCTCTTCTCGCTTGCGGAATTGGGCCCGGTGACGAGGTGATTGTGCCTGACATAACCTGGGTCGCAACCGCATCTGCTGTTTTATACGTCGGTGCAACGCCAGTATTTTGTGATGTCGACGAACATTCGTGGACCCTAGACCCCGAATCAGCGCGCAAAGCAATTACCTCAAGAACAAAAGCCATAATGCCCGTGCACCTCTATGGTTTCCCAGCCAAGATGGACTCCATAGTCAAACTTGCTGGTGAATACGGTCTGCGAATCATCGAGGATGCTGCTCCAGCAATTGGAGCTAAATTCTCAGGCAAATCAGTCGGAACTTTCGGAGATCTTGGTTGCTTCAGCTTTCAGGGCGCCAAGTTACTGGTCTCTGGCGAAGGTGGAATGTTAGTTACAGATGACTCTGAGCTTTTTGCTCGTGCTAAGAAGTTGCAGGAGCATGGAAGGAAGCCGGGAACATTTTGGATTGAGGAACTAGGCCACAAATACAAAATGCCAAACATTGCCGCCTCGATAGCCTTGGCGCAGCTTCAAAGGGCTGGCAACCAAATACATAGAAAATCTCGGATAAGGAACTGGTATGAAGAAGACTTGGGTGGAATTTCGTCACTGACATTTCAATCGGAGTTGCCTAGTTCCGAATCAATTCATTGGATGACCTCTGTTGTTCTTGGAGAAGACCTTCAAATATCCGTGGATGATTTCCGTGCCAAATTGCTTGAAAAAGGAATAGATACAAGACCAGTCTTTCCGACAATAAGTCGTTATTCATTTTGGCCTGAAAAGAAATCCTCAGGACCAAAAGCGGGAAAAATTGCCGAGCGTGGGGTCAATTTACCCAGCGGCGTGAATCTAAGCCGAGCCGATATTAGGCGTGTGTCAGACGCGATTAAGTGGGCTTTGGGTCTGCACTAATTGGCAACTTGATCTTCATCAGCTCAGGTGGAATTTGAAAATGAAGAACCTGAGCGTGTTTCGGCAGGATCCAATAACCCAAAAATTGGAGCCTTGGGGGTAAAGAACGCCATTGTCCTTAGAAACCCGAGATAGTCGTTCACGCGATAGGCTCTTTCCATGGGTAATTTGTCGTCAAGGGCCTCGCGCCTGACCGGCCAACCGATGTTTAACCTAATAGACAGGGCAAAAAAGCTCGAAGCGGCGGGAAAAAGCATCGTCCACCTAGAAATCGGTGACCCGGACTTTAGTACACCACCGAATATTTCGAAGGCTGCAATAACGGCAATAGAGTCTGGCGACACACACTACGTCAGTAGTTGGGGAATTCCTGAGCTAATAGAAGCAGTGCAGGCCGCGACTCTTAGGTCGCGAGGTTTCGAGCCTGAGACTCGACAAGTTCTGATTACTCCAGGTGCCAACATTGCTGTCTATTATGCAGCGTTTGTAGTTGCTAATGCCGGTGATGAGATTTTGGTTCCAGATCCTGGCTTCCCCACTTACCTAGCAGCGATCGACATGTGCGGAGCAACCGCAGTTCCATACCGACTTGACAAAGCTAACGGTTTCTCAATTGACGTTGAGCAGATTAAGAAAAGCATTACAAAAAAGACAAAAATGATAATTGTTACAAGTCCGAACAATCCGACTGGCAGCCTTGCGGATGAACAGCAACTGCGTGCAGTTTTTGAGTTAGCTGCTGAACATGACTTAGTCATTTTCTCTGATGAAATTTACTCAAGGATGATTTATAGAAAGCAAGACTTTTTCTCTATTTCGTCTCTTGACTCGTGCAAAAATCGGGTAATTCTTTCAAATGGATTTAGTAAAGCATTCGCGATGACAGGCTGGCGGCTTGGAACTGTAGTTGCACCAGAAGAAATCGCTGAAAAGATGATGCTTGTTCTTCAAACGACGTCGTCGTGTGTTTCACCGTTTATTCAAAGAGCAGGTCTAGAAGCAATAACCGGTGACCAGTCTGACACTCGGAATATGATGGGCGAGTACAGAAGGAGACGAGACCGGGTAGTCGACACGCTGAACTCCATAGATGGTGTAACGTGTCCTGTTCCTGGAGGTTCCTTTTACGCCTTTCCCGATATTTCTGGGATTGGTCTTTCGTCTCAGGAGTTTGCGGAAAGGCTCCTGGAGGAGCAGGGGGTGGCGCTCTTGCCCGGAACAGACTTTGGCGAAAATGGTGAGGGGCATGTAAGAATTTCCTTTGCCACCTCCCAAGAGAATCTGAGTGAAGGTCTTACTCGAATCAAGCGCTTCGCATCAAGAATAGGAATCTAGACAGCATGGGATACCGTGTAGCCGATTACTTATCAGAATTCATTTCTGACACATTGAAATGTAAGCATGTTTTCCTTCTGACAGGCGCAGGAATCATGCACATCACGGATGCCGTTGCTAGGAACGACAAGTTGACGCCCGTACCCGTTCATCACGAACAAACATCCTCGATGGCAGCAGACGCCTATTCCAAGATCACGGGCGGCGTCTCTGTCTCCATTTACTCAACAGGGCCTGCGGCTACAAACGCGCTTACGGGCCTAGCTGGTGCATGGCAGGACTCTGTGCCTTCATTGTTTGTATCGGGTCAGGTCAAGACGAGCGAGACAACGTTTGGTAAAGGTTTCGGTAGTGAGGTTCGTCAATTTGGCGTTCAGGAGCTCGACATAATGCCGGCTGTGAATAGCTTTTCCAAGTATGCCGTTCAAGTATCTGACCCGACACAAATTAGGTTCGAGCTGGAAAAGGCCGTTCATATTGCTAAATCAGGAAGACCGGGGCCTGTGTGGGTTGAGATTCCAATGGATGTTCAGTCTGCTCTGATCGATAAAAAATCTCTAGTCTCTTACCTATCAGAAGATACGGAAGGGGCCCCGGCTAGTGAGACTAGGCAACAGATTGAAGTCTTGGCAGATGACCTAGAGAAGGCACTGAGGCCAGTGATTCTTGTTGGTCAAGGCGTGCAACTAAGCAAGAGTACTGGTGTTTTGAAAGATTTAGTTGAGTCACTAAATATTCCGGTCGTGACCACTTATCTGGGAATTGATAGTGTCTCAAACATAAGCACTCAGTTCATCGGTCCTGTAGGCGTCAAAGGCAGCAGAGCAGGCAACTTAGCGATGCAGAATGCAGATTTGCTAATTGTTATCGGCTCAAGTCTCCACGTCTCCGTGATTGGCTACAACTACGAGGAGTTTGCTCCCGGTGCTAAGAAGTATGTCGTTGACATTGATGCTCGCGTCCACTCGAAACCCACTATCAACGATATTAACGTGATTGAAAGTGATGCCAAGAAAATGCTCTCAGTCCTCGCTGAAGTTTGCCGAATTAAACAGGTGCAAAGCTTCGCGTCTTGGCTAACGCACTGCATTAGCTGGCGGGGTATGTACCCAGTTTGCCTGCCAGAGTATTCAACCGGGACCAAGATAAATATTTATAAGGTGGTCGACGCAGCGTCTCGCTTGGCAGGACCAAATGACATTTTTATTTCAGACGCAGGGTCTGCCTACTACGCTGTTTCCCAGGCGCTCTCACTGAAAGGTCGAAACCAAAGATATGTTACCTCGGGCGCTATGGCCACCATGGGGTACACAATTCCTGCCGCAATTGGAGCGAGCCTAGCATCAGGCAAAGAATCATCGGTTTTGGCGTTTACTGGGGATGGATCTTTCCAATTTAATTTGCAAGAACTCCAGACAATAAAGAGCCTGGCTCTGCCCATAAAAATTCTTATCTTGAACAACGACGGGTATCTATCTATCAGGGCTAGCCAAGATAATTATTTTGGGGGGCTGCGCATTGGCTCCGGTCCAGATACAGGGGTCTCTGTTCCAGACGCTATCGCAATTGCGGGAGCTTACGGAATACCATCTGCTCGAGTGGAGAACTTGGAAAAACTTGATGAGATGCTGGAGCTCGCTCTAGAATCTGAGGGTCCATTTTTGCTGGACATACTCACAGATCCTGATCAACTTATTGTTCCAACTGTTTCATCTCGTCTAAGAGAAGATGGGTCGTTGGAGTCAAGACCACTTGAAGACATGTATCCTTTTCTGCCTCGTGATGAATATCTCGGCAATCTATTTGGGAAAGCGAAATAGAAGTTGTTTTTGAATTTACAATTTACGTTTACTATCTCGAGCGTGAACTTTTTCGCTCCTCAGTCGTCAGGTAGAAAAAAAGAGGTTCAAAATGGCGAACGTAATTAAGAGAATTGATGTAGTAACAAGTGCACGCAACGAAGAAGGAAATATTTCAAAGCTTTATGAAGGTGTAGTCAAGGCTGCTAGTTATGCGAATGTTGACTACAGATTGATTGTTTGTGACAATCGCTCCACTGACGGGACGTGGGATGAAATTGTTGGGCTGCAAGCCAACTACCCAGGAAAAGTGATAGGTCTCAGAATGTCTAGGGACTTTGGTTTCGAAGGATCAATTCGTGCCGCACTTGACATTGCTGAGGGAGACGCAATCGTCGTCATTGCGTCTGACCTGCAGGACAATCCTGCAAGGATTGCAGACTTCGTTTCGGAAATGCGCTCTGGTGTAGATCACGTGTACCAGGTCGTTGAGCAGAGACCGGACGAATCCAAAATCCGCATTCTCCAGTCCCGGTTGTTTTATGCCGTTGCTATAAGAATGACTAGTGGTCTCATCGTTCCAAATTCAAGCACCTACAGGGCTTTTTCGTCACGAGTCCTCGACGCTATTCGATCCATGCCCGAAAAAGCTAGCTTTCTGCGCGCTCTAACTATGTATGTTGGTTTCTCATCCAAGGGTTTGCCGTTCCCCAGGGAATCTAGATTACTGGGCAAGTCGAAGGCTGCAGGCTGGGTCGTGCTGAAACTCGGACTTCGAGGTATAGTCTCCAACTCCACAAAACCCCTTGATTTCATAGGTGTTTTTGGAATTGTGCTGGGCCTACTTGCGATAGGAACAACAGTTTGGTTTTCAATTCTCTGGATTACTCTAGGAGTTCCTTTCGCTGGCTTTGGAACTCTAATGGGGGTGATTTTGCTTGCATTCGCGGGATTATTCTTTGCTCTCGGAGTGATTGCTCAGTACTTGTCCTTAATTTTCGAAGAAGTTAAGTCCAGGCCCAGCTACGTAGTCGCCGAAGCGATTGGGCACGAGCGCTTCATCAAGTAGAAATTGGTGAAAGCCCCGGGAGAGTTGGCTCGGCGGGTATCTGTCAGGATAGTCGTCTCTAAAGTTCGAGAGCGAGCAATGCAGTGTGCTGCGTCTGCACCCTACTAGGCAAATAGTGAATAGTACCCAAGCATGTGCATTCGGGCTGTCTCGAAACATGACAATGGTGGAGATTAGGGGGGTCGAACCCCTGACCCCCTGCTTGCAAAGCAGGTGCTCTACCAACTGAGCTAAATCCCCGGGTCTTGGTGCACTTTGTTGCTGTACTTCTACGTTTGGATCCCTTGTCTCAGTTGAGAAAGGCTTCCTGGTGGGCCTAGGAGGACTTGAACCTCCGACCTCTTCATTATCAGTGAAGCGCTCTAACCACCTGAGCTATAGGCCCGTAGAACCT
>JACCDN010361552.1_pt1 | contig 23335 bp, 19 predicted proteins | sample 7441691 | NCBI WGS metagenome assembly JACCDN01 (sample SAMN15323439, study PRJNA562643) | freshwater metagenome | isolation source: river surface water | place: USA:Blue River Watershed | collected 2017-08-16 | reverse complement strand
GCCGCGCCGTTGGCGGTGTAGCCGGGCGCGCAATCCTCGGCGAGCGTGCCGCAGCCACCACCGGGCGCGCTGATCGCGGTCTGCACGCCGATGTTCGCGTAATCCGCATTGTCGCCATCGATGCTGTGCGAGGTCACGGCCAGCGCACCGTTGCAATTCGCCGGCTGGTTCACGCTGTCGTAGCCATTGTTGCCGGTCGCAACCACCACGACCGCACCGGCCGCATTGACATCATTGATCGCGCTCTGGAAAGCCGCCGAGCAGTGTCCCGTCGAGCCCAGGCTGAGATTGATGATGCGCGCGGGGTAGGGATTTCTCGCCAGTCCCGGCACTGCGAGACCGGCGGCCCAGCGCATGCCATCGACGATGTCCGAGGTATAGCCGCCGCATTTGCCCAGCACCCGCACGGGCAGCAGACGCACCTGCGGGGCAACACCGGTGCCGAACAGCCCGTTGTTCATCAGCGCGGCGATCGTACCCATCACATGGGTGCCATGCCAGCTTGAGCGCGCGGCCGGTCTGCCGCTGCCGCACTCGTTGGCCGCCACATGGTCACCGGGATCACGCGCATCGGCATCGCGGCCATTGCCATCGTTGGCCATGCTGGTGCTGCTGATGAAGTCATAACCCGGCAGCATGGCCTGCAGATCGACATGCGGACGAAATCCGGTGTCGAGCACCGCCACATTGACGTTGCCGCTGCCCAGCGTGATGTCCCAGGCGGCCGGTACATCCGCACCCCCCAGGTTGGCGCCGGCCGGGGCCAGATAATGCCACTGCCCCGGCGTTCCGCCATATCCCGGATCATTCGGCTGCATGGCCTCGGCGTGCATCAGCAGATCGGGTTCGGCAGACTCGACTTCGGCGCTGGCGCGCAGTCTGGCGGCCAGCGCACGCGCTTCCTCCAGCGGGATGGGTTTTTCCAGTCGTATCAGATGCGAGCGGCCGGAGATTTTTCGCTCCACGCTGAGCGGCACACTGGCCATCGCCGCGAGCCGGCCATGTTCGTCGTTGGCCAGCTGCGCACTCAGCTTGCCGCCGCGTACCGGGTGGGGTGTGATGATCAGCCTGTCAACGAAAGTCTCGGCCGGCGTGACCGCAGAAGGCGCGCGCTGCGAACCGGCTTTCAGACGGGGGGCCGCAGTCTGCGCGAAGGACGACGAGCCACACAATGCCAGCACAACGGTGACCGCAGGAAGGAAGCCGAGCCGGCTACGCCTCGACAGAGAAATGCCCATGAAAATTTTTCCGCCACATCAAATGAATGCGAGGCACTGTAGCAGTGAGGAAAAAAATTTCAGACCGGCAGTGAGAGGTAAATCAGGTTCAGTTCTGCGAATAAAAAAGCAGGCTTGCGATGCAAGCCTGCCTGTTGGTCGGGCGTCGGGCGTCCGGCGCGTGCGGGCAGATATCAGAGACCGGCAGCCGCCTTCAGTGCCGCCGCCTTGTCCGTGCGCTCCCAGCTGAACTCGGGCTCTTCGCGACCAAAGTGACCGTAAGCGGCACTCTTTCGATAGATGGGACGCAGCAGGTCGAGCATCTGCACAATGCCCTTCGGACGCAGATCGAAATGCTCGCGCACCAGCTCTTCGATCTTCTCGTCACTGATCTTGCCGGTGCCGAAGGTGGTGACCATCACCGAGGTCGGTTTGGCAATGCCGATCGCATACGAAATCTGGATCTGGCATTTCTCTGCGAGGCCCGCGGCGACGATGTTCTTCGCCACGTAACGGCCAGCGTAGGCGGCCGAGCGATCGACTTTCGACGGGTCTTTGCCCGAGAACGCGCCGCCGCCGTGCGGAGCCGCGCCGCCGTAGGTATCAACGATGATCTTGCGCCCGGTCAGGCCGCAATCGCCCTGCGGGCCACCGATCACGAAACGTCCGGTCGGGTTGATCAGGTAACGGGTGTTCTTCAGCCACTCCTTGGGCACGACCGGCTTGATGATCTGCTCGATCGCCGCTTCCTCGATCTGCTTGTGTTCCATCTCCGGCGCGTGCTGGGTGGAGAGCACGATGGTGTCGATCGCGACCGGTTTGCCATCGACATACTTGAGCGTGACCTGCGATTTGGCATCCGGACGCAGCCAGGGCAGCCGGCCATCCTTGCGCAATTGAGACTGGCGCTCGACGATACGGTGCGAGTAGTAGATCGCAGCGGGCATCAGCTCGGGCGTCTCGTTGCAGGCGTAACCGAACATCAGGCCCTGATCGCCGGCTCCCTGATCGAGATCGATGCCCTTGCCTTCGTCCACGCCCTGCGCGATGTCGGGCGACTGCTTGTCGTAGCAGACCATGACGGCACAGCCCCGGTAGTCGATGCCGAAATCGGTATCGTCGTAGCCGATGCCCTTGAGCGTATCGCGCGCGACCTTGATGTAGTCGACATTGGCGCTCGTGGTGATCTCACCTGCCAGCACGACCAGACCGGTGTTGCAGAGGGTCTCTGCCGCCACGCGAGCGCGCGGATCCTGCTCGAGGATCGCATCAAGAATGGCGTCGGAAATTTGATCGGCGACTTTGTCCGGATGGCCTTCGGACACCGACTCGGAGGTAAACAGGTATTCGTTTGACATGCAAGCTCCCCTGAAAAAAAGATTGACACAGTGTCGCGGTCAACCTCGTGAGCCTGCGACGCTTTAGCGAAATTTGTATACCGCCTCGCAAGTTGTCTAATTAACTCGGCGGTGAAAACTTCGTGTTATTTTACGCGTCTTGCCGGAATTCAGCAAAACCTCCCTTTCCCTCCCCGGATGCTGCTTCGCCTTTTCCAGATACTTTCCTGGCTACCGCTGCCGCTGATGCACGCGCTCGGCGCAGTCGCCGGTTGGATCGTGTACGCGTCATCACCCAAATATCGCCAGCGCCTGCGCGCGAATCTGGCGCAGGCGGGCCTGCAGACCGTACGTCGGCAGGCCATCGAAGAAGCAGGCAAAAACCTGCTCGAACTGCCGTTCATCTGGTGCGGCGATCCGCAGCGCGTGCTGCGCGCGGCGCAGGTGCACGACTGGCAGGTTGCCCAGTCGGCGCTGGATCAGCACCGGGGCGTTGTCTTCCTCACACCGCATCTGGGCTGCTTCGAAATCATTGCTCAGGTGATTGCGAGCCGCACGCCGCTGACCGCGCTCTATCGACCGCCACGCATCGCAATGCTGCAACCTTTGCTCGAACAGGCGCGCACGCGCACAGGCCTCAGCCTTGCGCCCGCCACGCTGTCGGGCGTGCGTGTGCTGTTGCGAACCCTGCGCGACGGCGGCTCCATTGGCCTGCTGCCTGATCAGGTGCCGGGCGCCGGTGAAGGCCTGTGGGCCGAGTTCTTCGGCAAGCCCGCCTACACAATGACCTTGCCCGCAAAACTGGCGCAGATGAGCGGCGCGCCACTGGTGCTGTGCTACGCGGAGCGTCTGCCGCGCGGCGCAGGCTATGCGGTGCGCTTCGTCCGTTTCGACGGCGACCTCTCCGGGCCGCCGCTCGCGCAGGCAAGGACAATCAATGCAGCGATGGAAGCGCTGATCGCGCGCTGCCCGGCGCAGTACTTCTGGAGCTACAACCGCTACAAGGGCAGGCCACCCGCTCCCGGAGTGCCCGCATGATCACCCGCCTCCTGCTCGCACTGATGTGGGTGCTGCACTGGCTGCCGTTACCGGTGCTGGGTCGGCTGGGCAAGTTGATTGGCAGCCTGCTGTTTGCTTTTGTGCGCAAGCGCCGCGACATTGCGCTCACCAACCTCAGGCTCTGCTTTCCAAAGATGAGCGAAGCGCAGCGGGTGGCGATCGCTCGTGCCCACTTTCAGGGCTATGCGCGCAGTGTGCTGGAACGGGGGATTCTCTGGTGGGCGCCGGTCTGGCGGCTGAAGCACCTGATCCGCGTCACCCCTGCCGTGCCCACAAAAGCGGCTCAGGAGCGTCCGACGATCTTCCTGTGCCCGCATTTCGTCTGTCTGGAAGTGGCGGGTGTGGCGATCACCATGGCCGGGCCGGCCTGCTCGATCTACATGCGCCAGCGCAACGAGATCTTCGACGAAGTGCTGCGCAAGGGCAGGCTGCGCTTCACGACCGACGAGCGCAACCTGCTCGCCCGCGATGCCGGCATCAAGCCCATCATCCGGGCCATGCGCAGCGGGCGGCCTTTCCTGATGCTGCCCGACATGGATTTCGGCCGCAAGGAATCCGTGTTCGTGCCTTTCTTCGGCGTGCCGGCCGCCACACTGACCGCGCCAGCGCGGCTGGCGGCGGCAACGGAAGGGCAGGTGATCCCGGTGATCACGCGCTTCCTTCCGGGCTACCGCGGCTGGGAAGTGCGCTTCTATCCCCCGTGGGAGAACTACCCGGGCGCAGATATCGACGAGGCGACCCGGCGCATGAATGCGTTTATCGAGGAACGCATCAAGGAAGCGCCTGCCGAGTACTTCTGGTCGCACAAGCGCTTCAAGACGCGGCCCGAGGGCATGCCACGGCTGTATGATGATCCGTCGCGCTGAATTTCTTGCGTGCGACGGTTAGTGCGGACTGAACGGTCGCGACCGAACGCCGTCGACTGCTGACCAGCACCACCGGAATTTTTTCTTTCTCTGCCAAGCACACAGCATGACACTCAAATTCACAAAAATGCACGGCGCCGGCAATGACTTCGTGGTGATCGATGCGATCAACCAGCCTGTCAATCTGACACCCGAACAGTGGCGCGCAATCGCGGATCGTCGGTTCGGGGTGGGCGCAGACCAGATCCTCGTGGTCGAAAAGCCCGGCAACAGCAACGTGGACTTTCGTTACCGGATCTTCAATTCTGACGGGAGCGAGGTCGAGCAATGCGGCAATGGCGCGCGCGCGTTCGTGAAGTTCGTTGTCGACAAGGGGCTGACCGAGCGCCGCGAGATTCGTGTTGAGACCATGTCAGGGGTGATCGCTCCCCGGCTGGAAGACGATGGTCGCGTCACGGTGGACATGGGTGCGCCCGCCCTCGATCCTGACAAAGTACCTTTCGACGCTGCCGGGCTGCATGCGTCGCGCGAGCAGGCGGCCAGCATCTGGCCGCTGGAGGTGAACGGCAGGGCACTGGCCGTGGTGGTGGTTTCCATGGGCAATCCGCATGCGGTACAGATCGTTGATGACGTTGATACCGCCCCCGTGGAGACCGATGGCCCGGCGATCGAATGCCACCCACGCTTCCCTCGTCGGGTGAACGCGGGATTCATGCAGATTGTCGATACGCATCACATCCGTCTGCGCGTGTTCGAACGCGGCGCGGGCGAGACGCTGTCTTGTGGCACCGGCGCCTGTGCGGCAGTGGTCTCGGGCATCCAGCGAGGCGTGTTGTCGTCTCCGGTGGCCGTCGCCACCCGGGGCGGTCAGCTATCGATTGCCTGGGAAGGCGAGGGCAGACCCGTGATGCTGACCGGGCCGGCTGTCAGCGTCTATGAGGGCAGTATCGATCTGTGATCTGTCGCGATTGCGGTGGGTGTGTGATGCACCGATGTGATCGCATGGAGGCAGTCTGATACGTGCGCGCTTATGGGTTTTAGCTTGAGGGTTTGGGCTTGTGCGTGTGATCGTATTCACGCCGAAGGTCGAGCAGCCTCCCGTCGCAGACTCATCAGGCTCCTGAAACGATAGAGACGCTGACGGTAGTTACCTTCGGCGCCGACCGGCGATCCGTCGACCGTGTCAAACACCCGCGCCGCGCGATCGATGGCCTGCCGTTGCTCTCCTGTCAGGACAGGGATCAGCCTGCGCTTGCTGCGCGGATGCTCATTACGAATGTCGATTTCGAGGCAATGACCATGATCCGCTGCCTGCACATCGATCAGCAAGGCCTCGGCGCGCGATAGTCCGAACCAGAACCCCAGTTCGATTCTCGCAGCGAGAAACGGATACTGGCTGACCATGTCGCGGGTGAACGTGGCCTTGGCTGCATGCGCCCACTCTGCCTTTCGTACGGGCGGCACGATCTTGTTCAGCAAGGCGCTGGCTTCCGCATCGCCCTGACCGGCCGCCTTCAGCAACCAGTACACCGCCTTGATATCTGCCTGCGGGTCGAGCCGGCGATTGCGCCACGCGACTACGCCGAGCTCGACTTGAGCGCGAACATGTCCGGCTTCCGCTGCCAGTTCGAGATAGCGGCGTGCCTCCGCCACGCTGCGCCGCGAAAACTCCGGCTTGAGAAAGATGCGCGACATCGCGTACCACGCGTTTCCCTCCCCCTGCTCCGCCGCCATCGACAGCCAGCGAATCGCTTTCTTGTAGTGTGCAACACCGGGGATCGCAGGTATGCGCACACCGCTCTTGTCCATTCTGGCAATCCACAAGCCATAGGACAGCTGCGCCTGACTGTGCCCGCTTTCGGCAGCCGTACGCAAATATCGTTCGATCAGCTGGCTGTTCGGATCCGACGTTGCCAGCAAGGCCTGCGCGCAGCGCCCCAGTAACTGCATCTCGTACACCGAACACTTCGCCTTGCCACCTGCCGTGGCCGAGCACCGCCGTTCAATGTCCTGCGCAAGCGGGAGCGCCCACAGCAGGAATTTCAGATGATCATTCGCAGCCCATGCGCAGTCGGCGAGTGCGCGCTGTGCATCGATCACGCCGCCTTTCGCTGCACGGGTGGCCCACTCGATCGCGGCATGCACCTGCTCGCCTGCTGCGGTCGTTGGTCGCGCGGGCAGCGCACGGCCCGCGTTGTCACGTATGCCGAGCTGCAGTGCAAGCAGCCACTGTGCATCGGGCAGGCCCGCTTCGGCGGCCGCCTGCAACGCGCGTGTCGCTTTCTGACGCAGCGAGTTGTCCGCCAGCTTCCAGCAGGCAAACACCAACTTGGCCAGCACCAGCCCGGCTTTCGCGATACCCCCATCGAATGCACGTTCGTACCAGAACGCGACGCGAAGCGGATCCTCGGATTGCTGCGCGACTTCATAGGGTACATGCGCACCGATCAGCATCCATGCATCCGCCTGATTGTTTTCAGCGGCCTTCTCGAGCCAGTGCAATGCCGTCGCGTGACTCTGCGGCAGGCCGGCGCCCCCGAACAGGTAGCGCTTGCCAAGGGCAAGCTGTGCGACCGCCTTGCCGGAGCGCGCCGCACGAATGATCAGTAGTTCCTCTCGATTTGCCATGAGGTGACGCGGCCGCCGCTTCCTGATCAATGGCATCGACGGAAGGGGCAGTTGCTGCCACCTGTGCCGCGGGGATCGCTGTTGCGGCCTGAGCCTCGCAACCCCTCTGAGCCTGAGCCCGCCACGCCTGAAGATGAGCGCCGTTCGTGTTATCAAATTTAAAACTGAACTTTGCGCTGTGAGGCACAACAGCGTCAACGGCGAACAGTGTGAATAAAACAACAACAGGCGCAGCGCCGAATCATTTTGTCCAATCCAGCTAGTGGCTACTCACCGAAGTTCTCGAAGTTTCCATTTTAGAAATTAGTGTTGACCCATCCGACCTGTGCGGATTCTCAATAAAACTTCGATGTGGGGATGCGAAAAATGAAAAAGCTATTCACTGCGCTGGCGCTCGCCGGCGCAACTGCCGGCGTTGCACACGCGCAGTCGTCGGTAGAGGTTTACGGTGTGGTCGATATGGGGTTTGTGGCTGAAAGCCGTGCGGTTCCCACTGCAACCACCACCACCACCCCGATCAACAAACTCACCAGCGGTGTGCAGTCAGGCACGCGACTGGGTTTCAAAGGAACCGAAAACCTTGGCGATGGCATGAAGGCTCTGTTCGTGCTCGAGACCGGGATTGCAGCCGACACGGGCGGCTTTAATCAGAGCAACACCGCATTCGCCCGCCAGAGCTTCGTGGGTTTGCAGAGCGATCTCGGTACCGTCACGCTCGGACGTCAGTACACCCCGATCTTCAACACCATGATGGTGGCCGATCCATTTGCCGCCGGTATGGCGGGCGCTGCACAAAACCTGATGCCGACCGGCGGCATCCGGATGAACAACGCCGTCAAGTACACGTCGCCCGTTGTGCTGGGTGGCTTTTCAGCCGAACTCGCCCATGGGTTCGGTGAAGAAGTCGACAATTCGACCCGTGCACATCAGTCCTCCGCTGCCATCCATTACAGCGCCGGCGACGCAAAGGTCAGCCTTGCTTACACAGACTGGAACGTCAAAGGCGGCACGACCGCTTCACCCACCTTTACGGACAGAAAAGATTGGTTTCTTGCAGCGAACTACAACCTGAAGTTCACGAAAATTTTCGCTGGCGTCACGGACACCGAAAATGATGTTGTGAAGAGCAACGACTACCTGATCGGCGCACAAGTCCCGTTGGGCAAGCACACTTTCATTGCCTCGTACATCAAGAAAGATGTGCGCAACGCCGCTGATCGCGATGCCAAACTGTTCGCAGTTGGATACACCTACGCATTCTCCAAACGCACCAACCTTTATGCGGCATGGGGTCAGATCGACAATGATCGTCTTGCAGGACCCTCCGCCGGCAGAAGCTTCACCGTCGGCAATAACTCCGAAGCCGGCAGTGGCGAAAGAGCCGTCAACCTCGGCATTCGCCACACGTTCTGATTACCGCGACTCACTCGCGTACAGCGTTCAGGGGCCGGCCCTCTGGCCGGCAGCTGGATAGGCTGTCTTCACAGCCTGCAGAGTTTTTTCTGCGAATTTAATCTCCTCTGTAGTCTTCAGGGCACCCGCGGGTGCCCTTTTTTTATTGGCCTCGGCTTGCCGGACACGGCTACAATTCGGTCTGTTTCCTGAACTCACCTACCGACCCAAGATCCCCGGACATGACCCAAGCCATTGATGCCAACGCCGTTGCCCTTTATCTGGAAGACCATCCTCATTTTTTCGACCAGCATCCCGACCTGATCGCCGGGCTGAGGCTGACGACTGCGCTGGGAGGACGTACAGTGTCGTTGCAAGAACGGCAGGTGGAAGTGCTTCGCGAAAAACTCCGGCAAGCGGAACTCAAGCTCGTCAATCAGGGACATGTGGCACGCGACAATGAAGCGATCATGGAAAAATTCCATCAGTGGGTACTCGCGCTGCTGTCCTCCAGCGAGCATCGTGCGCCGGCTGCCCTGCTGAGCTCGCTGCGCGAATGCTTCAACGTACCGGCTGCGAGCCTGCGCTTGTGGAATGCGGACAGTGAGGTTTCGGGTGACTGGCATCAGGGCCCGGGGCTGGAGCAGGCACGCACCCTCGCCGATGAACAGGAAACGCCCTATTGCGGCGCGCCCGCTGGCAAGCCCGGCACCGACTGGCTGGAGGATGCGGCCACGATGCAATCCGTCGCGCTGGTCGCGCTGAAAAAGCCGGGCGAGCGCGAGAGTTTTGGCCTGCTGGTACTCGGCTCTCCGGATGCAAAGCGATTTTCTGCCGATCTGGGCACGGACATTCTCAGGCGAATCGGTGAAACGGCGGGTGCTGCCGTACTCGGCTGACCCACCACCGTATGACCGACGCGGCAGACAATACAATCCTCGACAGCTACCTGCGCTATCTGCAGACGCAGCGAAAATTGTCTGCCCACACGCTCGACAACTACGAAAGAGATTTATCGCAGTTGCTGGCGCTGATACAAGAACAAAGCAAGGAACAAGGCACGCGCACGCTGACCAGCGTAAGCCCGCTGGAGATACGCCGGTTTGCTGCTCTGTTGCATGGGCGGGGTTTGGCGCCTGCGTCCATTGCCCGAAAACTGTCTGCATGGCGCGGCTTCTTTGGCTGGATGGCCATCCATCATGGCCTCGCGATGAATCCCGTCAGCGACATCCGGCCGCCCAAACGAACAAAGTCATTGCCCAAGGCGCTCGGTGTGGATGATGCAATCCGGTTGGTCAGTGCACGGCCAACCGCTGAGCATGACGGGCATGAAGAGCAGGAAGCGCCGGCCGAACAGGATGCCGCGCGCCGCGCGCAGCGACTGTGCAATCAGGCCATGTTCGAGCTGCTGTATTCGAGCGGATTGCGGGTATCGGAGCTGACAAGTCTGGACATGCGCCACGCGCAGACTGCCGATCATGTATCGGCTGGCTGGCTCGATCTGGATGCTGCGGAGGTGACAGTAACGGGCAAAGGCAACAAGCGGCGCACGGTGCCTGTCGGTGCCGCAGCGATCGATGCGATACGTGCGTGGCTTGCTCACCGACCGTCACCGTCCGCCGCCGGTAGCCATGCCGTAGGAGGCGCAGACCCGCACGCGCTGTTCATCACGGCGCGCGGCCGGCGAATGACGCCACGGGCGGTGCAGCAGCGCATCAAGGAGCATGCGCGCGCGCTGGGCGTGCCGGCCGATGTGCATCCGCATATGCTCAGGCATTCGTTCGCATCGCATCTGCTGCAATCCTCCGGCGACTTGCGCGCGGTACAGGAGATGCTCGGGCATGCATCGATTGCCTCGACGCAGGTCTATACCTCACTGGACTTCCAGCGGCTCGCGCAAGTGTATGATGCCGCCCATCCCCGCGCCCGAAAGCAGCGCGGTGACGACTGAGTGGCGCAAACAACGCACTTACCGCACTACACTTTTCACTCAACCCATCATGTCATTGATTCCCGCCACCATCATCACCGGCTTTCTCGGCGCCGGCAAAACCACGCTGCTCAACCGGCTGCTGCACGAGGATCACGGTCATCGCATCGCTGTCATTGAAAATGAATTCGGCGAGGAAAATATCGACAACGAGATCCTGGTTCAGGAGACGCGCGAGCAGATCGTCGAGATGAGCAATGGGTGTGTCTGCTGCACGGTGCGCGGCGATCTGATTGCCGCACTCGGCCAGCTGGCCCAGAAACGCCGCGATGGCGAACTGCAATTCGACCGCGTAGTGATCGAGACGACCGGACTGGCCAATCCCGGCCCGGTCGCACAGACTTTTTTCATGGACGAAGAGATCGCGACCAGCTATCTGCTGGATGGCGTGATCACGGTCGTTGATGCAAGCAATGCGATGCAGCAGCTCGACCAGTTCGAGGAAGCGCAGCGGCAGGTCGGTTTCGCGGACCGCATGCTGCTGTCCAAGACCGATCTGGTGACTGAGGATGCGCTGGGTGCGCTGGAGACCCGGCTCAGGCGCATCAATCCGCGCGCTCCGCAGGCGCGCACCGACTTTGGCCGCGCGCCGGTCGGCGAAATCTTCGATATCCGCGGCTTCAACCTGAATGACAAGCTGGAGATCGATCCTGACTTTTTGAAAGACGAAGAACCTCATCACCATTGCGACGAGCACTGCGATCACGAGCACCCTCATGCTGACGCACACGACCATGCGCATGGGCATGAACATCACCATCGGCACCATCACGGGCATCACACCGACGGCATTGCCGCCTTTGTTTTCAGGAGCGAAAAGTCTTTCGATCCGGAGAAGCTCGAAAACTTCATCGGCCAGCTGATCCAGATGTACGGACCGCGCATGCTGCGCTACAAAGGCATCCTCTGGATGGAGGGCGCATCCCGCAAGGTCATTTTCCAGGGCGTGCACCAGACCATGGGCAGCGACCTCGGCGCCCCGTGGCGGGATGATGAGACGCGCAGCAGCAAGATCGTTTTCATCGGACAGGCGCTGCCGAAGGAAATCTTCATTGAAGGCTTGCGCCAGTGTCTGGTATAAAGGGTGCGGAAACCACGGAAAGCAAGCCGTCACTCGCGCCGGATCATCGATTTTTCGCGAAAGCTTATCGGTTTGAGATTAAAAACAAGCAAAGCTTGTCTTCCGGGCCAACAATGCGATTAAAATAGCCGCCGATTTGCGCCGGGCGGCCGGCAAGCGACTCTGCCAGTGCGGCTTTTGCACGAGCGGCCCTGAACAGAGACAGCCCGACGAGACGACCCGCCATCCCTGCGCAGCGACAAGGGTAGCGCAAGCTTCACCGGATACAATTTACGGATTCGTAGTGACGAAAGTAAGCGACGTGGCAACCAATACAAAAACTCCGAAGCCAGCCGTCAGCGGCAGCGCCCTGCTGACCGAGGAACAGATTCTCGCGATGGGCGAGGGCGATTACATGAACCCGGCCCAGCTGGCCTTCTTCAAGGCGCGGCTGCAGCAACTGGAACGGGACTTGTTGCGCAACGCCGGCGAGACCACCGAACACCTGCGCGAAACCGTGCTCGTGCCCGACCCGGCCGACCGCGCGACCATTGAAGAAGAGCATGCGCTGGAACTGCGCACCCGCGACCGCGAGCGCAAGCTCCTGAAGAAAGTGCAGCAGTCACTGCTCGCGATTGATTCCGGCGATTACGGCTGGTGCGAGGAAACCGGTGAACCGATCGGCATTCCCCGCCTGCTCGCACGTCCGACCGCCACCCTGTCACTTGAGGCGCAGCAGCGGCGCGAGCTCAAGCAAAAGCTCTACGGCGACTGATTGCTCTGCGGAGCGATGGCGAAGGTCATTGTTCCGCAGGCCGTCGATCCGCAGGCGTACCGCCCCGGCCATCGCCGGATCCAACCCCTCTGCTTCCCAGCGCCTAGCCGTTCCGGCCCCCTCCGCGCCTCGTCAACACACCTTGCTCTTTTGCATGACAGAGTGGCACGATTGAAGTAGTATCAAGACAAAATCAACGTCGAACCGGTATGAAACCGGCACCCTGTCAGGCCCCAACCCGCATGCATTCGTCGACCGGCATTCAGCTAAGTCATTCTCACCGCAGCGCTGGTATTGCGCTGTGGATGATGCTTTGCCTGTTGTTCGCGCAATGGCTTGGCCTCACGCATGCGATCGCACACGCCGGACTGAAATCCGAGCCGCAGCCCAGCCAGATCAGCACCGCCACGTCGTTCAGCCCCACAGCGCAGACCGGGTGGATCTCGGGCGCAGTCGATCACCAGAAATCGCTCAGCGCCTGCGCGGCACTTGATGCCGCCACGCTCGGCGCCGGCCTGCACAGCGCGCCGCTGCTGCCGCTGCTGCTGACACTCGGCTCGGCTCAGGCGGATGCGGGCGTCATCAGCCTGTGGCAGCAGGCCTTCACTGCGTTTTTCTCCTCCCGCGCACCACCAAGCTTCCACTGACAACGAGACTCGTCGCCGCGGAACGCCTTGCACGCGTTGCAGACGTTCGCGGCATTCGCCTCATCCTCTGTGGAGTACCCATGAATTTTCAGCAAAGCCGTATCGCGCTGGCGATATCGTGCGCATTCGCTTGCGCCTCCCCTTTTGTCGCCTTGCCCGCCTCGGGCGAGGAAAACACCAAGACACTCGCCCCCGTCGTCGTCACAGCAGATCCCTTTGGCGCAGGAGAGAGCGCAATGATTCTCGCGCCCGCCCGGGTGCTTTCCGGCGATGCGCTGCGCGACAAACTCGGCAGTTCGCTTGGCGAGACCCTGTCCGGCGAACTCGGCGTGAATGCCTCGGGTTTCAGCACCGGGGCCTCGCGCCCCATCATTCGCGGACTCGAGGGCCCGCGCGTCAAGATGCTGCAGAATGGCATGAGCAGCGGCGATCTGTCGGCGATCTCCAATGATCACGCGGTGGGCAGCCCGCTCGGCAGCGCGCGGCAGATCGAGATACTGCGCGGCCCGGCGGCGCTGATCTATGGTTCTGGTGCCATCGGCGGCCTCGTCAACATCGTCAATGACCGCATACCCACCGCGCTCGAACCCCGGGCCACCGGAGAAACCGAAGTGCGTTACAGCTCCGTCGATCAGGGCAAGGTCGCCAGCTTTTCTGCGGATGCTGCCGTGGGACAGATTGGCCTGCATGCCGATGGCAGCGCACTCAATGCCGGTGACTACCGGATACCCGGCAACAGCAGTGTCGCTGGTGATGGTGACCAGGGCCGCCTGAGTTTTTCCGGCAACCGCGAGCGCAGCTTCGGCTTCGGCGGTTCGCTTGTGAAGAAGTGGGGCTATGTCGGCGCATCGATCGGCACGCTCGACCGGCTGTACGGCGTGCGCGGCGCCGATGAGCAATCGAAGATCGATCTCAACCAGACCCGCTTCGATGTGGACAGCCTGATCCGCTCGCCCTTCGAGGGCTTCGAGACGCTGCGCATCCGCCTCGGCAACACGGACTACAAGCATGTCGAGCTCGAAGACGGTCGCGATCCGCATGTGCGCTTTACCAACCGCAGCACCGAGACGCGCTGGGAACTGGCCCACCTGCCCCGGTCGGGCTGGCGCGGCAAATTGGGACTCCACACCGAGCACAACAACACCGAGGCGGCCAATCTCGAGGGTGGCAGTCCGACGGTGCCGCGAACACGTTCGCAATCGCTGGCGGGCTTTGCGATCGAGGAAAGAGATTTTGGCGATGTCCGCGTAAACGTCGGCGGCCGTCTGGAATCCGTTTCCCGCAAGCCCGTGCTCTCGCCTGACCGCTCCTTCAGCCTCGGCTCATGGTCAGCCGGCGCGTTGTGGACATTCACGCCGGGCTACGGACTGGGGGCGACCTACTCGTTTGCCCAGCGCGCGCCCACGGCCGAAGAACTGTACTCCCAGGGACCGCACCATCCGACCGAGACCTATGACATCGGCGACAGCCGCCTGAAAAAGGAAACCTCGAACAATCTCGAACTCTCACTGCAAAAGACCGCCGACAAAGTGCGCTGGAAGACCAATGTCTACCAGAACAAAGTGAAGGATTTCATTTACGGCGCGATTGGCGACGTGAATCTCGATCCCGATGGTGAGCTGCGTGACCGTAACTTCCGGCAGGCCGATGCGACATTACGCGGTGTCGAGGCCGAACTGAGCTACAACCTGCTCGAGCCCGGCTGGTTCGGCCGCGTATTCGCCGACAGCTCGCGCGGCAAGCTGGACGCGCTGGGCAACCTGCCGCTGCAACCCGCGACGCGCACCGGCCTGAGCGTTGGCTATCAGGACACGCGCTGGCGCTCGTCTCTGTCTGTCCTGCATGCGAATGCGCACCAGCGCATCGCCAGCAGCACGATCTCGCAAGAAACGCCGACGGACGCCTATACGCGCGTGGATGCCAGCCTGTCCTATGTACAGCGTTACGCGAATGCCGACCTGACGTGGTTCGTGCTGGCGCGCAATCTGCTGAATGAAGAGATCCGGCTCTCTACCTCTTTGCTGAAAGACTACGTACCCCAGCCCGGACGAAGTCTGATCATTGGCGTGCGAACACGTTTTTGATATGCAACGGCGCACGCCGCCAAAAGGAAGATGGCTTTGCGTCAATGTCAGCGATGCGCGACGTTGACCGCATCGGTGTTTGCGTCTGACCGCGTCGCAGAACCCGACCGTCATGGTTCAGATTGACTTGCCCGGCGCCGGTCGATGTAATCACGCCGGTCGCGCTGTCACTGTCCGCTGTGGCCGAGCGTCCGTTGTCTCCGAATCCTTCGCGTACCCGCTGAGTTTCCATGAAAAATCTAGGGCTGTTCGGAAAATCGGCAATGCGCCACATTCGGAACCAGCGCACCCGGCCTGAGGCAGATGCACGCACGACCTCACAGCGCATTGATGAGATCGAATCCGAACTGTCCGCCGAATTCGGTCATACGCCCTGGCTGCCCACCGAAACATCGTGCCCGTCGCGCGAGGCCTTGCCCACGCTGTCGCAATGTCTGGACGAAGCGGCGCTGCTCTACACGAATCACCAGATCGATGCCGCGAAGGACTTGCTGCTGGGCGCCGCCACGGCAGCGGGTGACGAGAACGAACGACTGCAGGCATGGTGGATGCTGTTCGAGCTGGCGCTGGGCGAGAACCAGCCCGCCTTCTTCGAGAAACTGGCGCTGGACTATGCGCGCACCTTCGAAACGTCTCCCCCCCAGTGGCAGCCGACGCTCGCGCCCCAGTCGAATGCCGGCGGCGCCCTGCCGATCGTGAATTTTCGCGGCAAGCTGTGCGGCAGCAGTCAGCCAGCACTGCAGCAATTGCATCAGGCCGGTAGCCGACATCGTCAGTTCTGCCTGCAGTTCGGCTCACTCCCGGACATTGATCTCGATGGCTGCGCGCTGCTGTTGCAGGTGATCGCGCAATGGCAGTCCCAGGGGTGCAGCGTGCACATCGCCGGCGGTGAATTGCTGGACGATGCGTTGCGACCGCTGATACAGCGCGGTCGGCGCGATCCCGACGACGCCGGCTGGCGGCTGCTGATCGAGCTGATGCGGCTGATGGGCCGCAGCGATGATCATGAAGCCCTGTGCGTCGACTACAGCCTCACCTATGACATGTCGCCGCCGATGGCGCTGCTGCAGCCCGGCCATCCTTCCGGGCAGAATGCGCCTTTCCTGCTGCCGGAGTGCATTGCACTGCCGGTCGATGAGCTCTTGCGTCAGATGGACCGGCATGCGCGCCAGTGTGCGGTGCTGGTACTCGACGGACAGCGGCTCAGGCGCGTGGAACTCAGTGCGGCCTCGCCGTGGCTGGCGGGTGTGCATCGTGTCGCAGCCGGCAAGCCGGTAGAATGTCGTAACCTTGGTTTTCTCGTCGCCCGGCTGCTGCATCTGGTGGGCGGGGGCAAGCAGCTCAACATCATTCACCGAAAGCCCTGAACCACCCGCCGGTGTGGCAACAGTGGCGGTGGCAACGTCAGTCATCTTTCCCTGCAAGCATGGAACAATTTCACGGTACTACCATTCTTTCTGTCCGGCGCGGCAACTGCGTCGCGCTGGGCGGCGACGGTCAGGTCACGCTCGGCAATGTCGTGATGAAAGGCTCCGCGCGCAAAGTGCGCAAGCTGTTTCACGGCAAGGTACTCGCCGGCTTTGCCGGCGGCACCGCCGATGCATTCACGCTGCTGGAGCGCTTCGAGTCCAAGCTCGAGGCACATCAGGGTAACTTGCTGCGCGCGTCGGTAGAACTCGCGAAGGACTGGCGCACCGACCGCATGCTGCGCAGGCTCGAGGCCATGCTGCTGGTCGCCGACCGCGATGCCACGCTGGTCATCACCGGCAATGGCGACGTGCTCGAACCCGAGGATGGCATCGGCGCGATCGGCTCAGGCGGCAGCTACGCGCATTCGGCCGCCAAGGCCTTGCAGGAGAACACCGAATTGTCGCCTGCCGAGATTGTCAAAAAATCGCTGACCATCGCCGGCGAGCTGTGCATCTACACCAACCTCTCGCTGACCATCGAGACCCTGGACTGAGCCCCGCGCCCGTCATCGACCCCACACCGCAATGAACCTCACACCTTCACAAATCGTCGCCGAACTGGACAAACATGTCGTCGGGCAGGGCAAGGCCAAGCGCGCGGTGGCGATCGCCCTGCGCAACCGCTGGCGCCGCCAGCAGGTGCCGGATCCGCTGCGCCATGAGATCACGCCGAAAAACATCCTGATGATCGGGCCGACCGGCGTCGGCAAGACCGAGATCGCACGCCGGCTGGCGAAGCTGGCGGACGCGCCCTTCATCAAGATCGAAGCAACTAAGTTCACCGAGGTCGGCTATGTGGGCCGTGATGTGGACACCATCATTCGCGACCTGACCGAGATCGGCATCAAGCAGACCCGCGAGCAGGAAATGCGCAAGGTGCGCGCGGGCGCCGAGGATGCGGCCGAGGACCGCATCCTGGATGTGCTGCTGCCGCCGGCACGCGACTTCGGTTTTTCTTCGGGTGCACAGCCGGCCGACGACAAGAACGCCAACACCACCCGTCAGACCTTTCGCAAGCGGCTGCGCGAAGGCGCGCTGGATGATCGCGAGATCGAGATCGATGTCGCCGAAGCACGGCCGCAGATGGAGATCATGGCACCGCCCGGCATGGAAGAAATGACCGAGCAGATCAAGTCGATGTTCTCCGGGCTGGGCGCGGGCCGGAAAAAGTCGCGCAAGATGAAGATCGCCGAGGCGATGAAGCTGCTGATCGACGAAGAGGCGGCGCGGCTGGTGAATGAAGAAGAGATCAAGCAGAAGGCGATCGCGAATGTCGAGCAGAACGGCATTGTCTTCCTCGACGAGATCGACAAGATCGCGGCGCGCGGCAATGTGCAGGGCGCAGACGTGTCGCGCGCCGGCGTGCAGCGCGACCTGCTGCCGCTGGTCGAGGGCACGACCGTCAACACCAAGTACGGCATGGTGAAGACGGATCACATCCTGTTCATCGCGTCGGGGGCCTTCCATCTCGCCAAGCCCTCCGATCTGATCCCCGAGCTGCAGGGACGTTTTCCCATTCGCGTCGAACTCGAATCACTGGCGATCGCGGATTTCGAGCGCATCCTGACCGCGACCGATGCCTGCCTGACGCGCCAGTATCAGGCGCTGCTCGCCACCGAGGCAGTGCATGTCGACTTCACCGCCGAGGGCATTCGCCGGCTCGCCGAGATCGCATTCTCGGTGAATGAAAAGACCGAGAACATCGGCGCACGCCGGCTGTACACCGTGATGGAAAAACTGCTCGAGGAAGTGTCATTCACTGCCGGTGCGGACGCCGACACGCAGGTGACCATCGATGCCGCATATGTCGACGACAAGCTGGGCGCGCTGGCGGTCAACGAGGATTTGTCGCGTTACGTGCTCTGAGACCGGCGGGCGCGCGGGCTGAGGGCCCGGCGTCGCTGGTACCGGGATTGCCGCCTCCTGCACTGCCTGACCCAACTACATTGCCTGCTGCATTACCTGCGGCATTGCCCACCATATTGCCCGCATTACCGCCCACGGCGCTGGTGCCTGCCGCCGGCTGAGCGGGCGGCGGTGACGCAGGCGCGGGTGCAACCTGCACCGGAGCTGCGGGCGGCACGGCCCCGGGCAGTCCCTGCGGTGGCTGAGCCTGCGCCGGCTGAACAGGTGGCTGAGCCTGCGGCTCCTGCGCAGGCGCCGACATCTCTTGCGACATCGCCGGCAGCGCGGCAAAGGGCGGCAGCACCAGTTCGCGCTCGGTGCCCTGATCCGACACGATCACGGTCTTCGCGCGTACCTCCGTGAGCTTCATGCCGGGCACCACCTCGGCATTTCGCCGCAGTGCGCGGGGCGATTTGCCCTCGATGGCAATGATTGCCACGCTGTCCGCCGCGCGGCCTGAGCGAATGATGCCACGCAGCTGCACGCCCGGCGCACTGCGCTCGGGATTGCCCCCGAACAGCGCATAGGCTTCCGTCAGCGGCGGCACACTGCGCTGGGCTGCGGGCGGCGCCGCGACCGGGCGCGGCGCAGGCGCCAGCCACTGCAGCAGCCAGTAGGCGAGCGACGCGCACAAGGCCAGAAAGAGCAACAGGGACAGCACGGCAGGCAGGCGCTTCATCGCTTGTTTTTCACCTCAGTTGTCTTTCACCTCAGTTTTCTTTCACCCCAGTTTTTTTCACCTCAACACGCTTTCCCTCCACACCACCTCCACCCACCGCCGGGCAGGTTAGCGCACCAGTTGATTGATCTCGATGATGGGCATCAGGACCGCGAGCACGATCAGCAGCACCACCACGCCCATGGCCAGAATGAGCACCGGCTCCAGCAGCCCGGCAATGGTCAGCGCGCGCCGCTCGAGATCCTGTTCCTGCATCTGCGATGCCCGGTTCAACATCGCCGGCAGCTCACCGGTCACCTCGCCGGCGCGAATCATATGGATCAGCATCGGCGGAAAATGCGGATGCGCCGACAAGGCACGCGCCAGACTGACGCCTTCGCGCACGCTTGCGGTCGCCTCTTCCACCTGCTCTCGCATCGCCACATTCGACAAGGTGTCGCGGCTGGTCTGCAGCGCGCGCAGAATGGGCACGCCCGAGCTGATCGTGATGGCCAGCGTGCTGGCAAAGCGCGATGTGTTCAGGCTGCGCTCGAAGCGTCCGTACAGGGGCGCGGTCAGCAGCCAGCGGTGCCAGCGCATCCTGACCGCCGGATCGCGCAGCGCGCGCCGCCAGGCAATGAATGCCAGCACCAGCAGCACCGCTACCAGCCAGCCCCAGGTTTTCACGAAGCCCGACAAGGCCAGCATCGCCACGGTCAGGAAAGGCAATTGCTGCCGGGTGTTGGCGAAGACCGACACAATCTGCGGCACCACATAGGTGAGCAGGAAGATCACGATCGCAAAGGCCACCGCCGTGACGATAGCCGGGTAGGTGAAGGCCAGCCGCACTTTCTGCACCAGCGCATTGCGCCGCTCGACAAAGTCCGCCAGCCGGGTCAGCACGCCCGAGAGCTGACCAATGTGTTCGCCCGAAGCCACCAGTGCGCGATAGATATCGGCAAAATCACGCGGATGCCGCGCCAGCGCATCTGACAACGATGCGCCGCCCATCACCTCAGCGCGAATCGATGCGATCAGGTCGCGCACATACGGCCGCTCCGCCTGCTCCAGCAATGCGGAGAAGGCCTGCTCCAGCGGCAGCTTGGCCTCGAGCAGCGAGGCAAGCTGACGGGTGAACAGCGCCAGCTCGGTGGTGGACAAGCGATCGCCGAAGCTGCGCGCCAGCGCGCTGCCCTGCGCCGCGGTATCGCCGGTAATCAGGTCAATGACCAGCGGCACCAGTCCGCGCGTGCGCAGATCGGAGCGCGCCGCGCGCGGGCTTTCCGCATGCACCACGCCCTTGCTGCTCGCGCCAGTCGCATCGACGGCTTCGTAACGGTACGCAGGCATCGCTTATTCCTTTGTCACCCGCAACAGCTCGGCCTCGGTGGTCGTGCCATCGGCGACCCAGCGTTCACCGTCCTCGCGCAAGGTGCGCATGCCATCGCGCTGCGCGCTCACGCGGATCTCGGCCTCGGAGGACTGGTTGTGTATCTGCGCGCGGATCTCTGGTGTGGTCCTCAACAGCTCGTACACGCCGACCCGGCCGTGATAGCCGGTTTGCCCGCAATGATCACAGCCGACTTCGTGCCAGCGCTCGCCATCAAAGCGGCGGCAGTGCGTGCAGAGCTTACGCACCAGTCGCTGCGCGACCACGCCCAGCAGCGACGACGAGAGCAGGAACGGCTCGATGCCCATGTCCAGCAATCGGGTGACGGCGGCGGCCGCATCATTCGTATGTAGCGTGGCCAGCACGAGGTGGCCGGTGAGCGAGGCCTGCACCGCGATCTGCGCAGTCTCGAGATCGCGGATCTCGCCGATCATGATCACGTCCGGGTCTTGCCGCAGGATCGCACGCAGGGCTTTCGCGAAGCTCATGTCGATGCGCGCATTCACCTGCGTCTGTCCGACGCCGGGCAACTCGTACTCGATCGGATCTTCCACCGTCAGGATGTTGGTGGTGGAGGCGTTGAGCTGAGCGAGCGCGGCATACAGCGTGGTGGTCTTGCCCGAGCCGGTCGGCCCGGTGACGAGCACGATGCCATGCGGCTGGGCGATCAGGTGCTCGAACTGGCGCCGGTCGGTCTCGCTCATGCCGAGGTATTTCAGGTCGAGTCGCCCGCCTTCCTTGTCAAGCAGGCGCAGCACCGCGCGCTCGCCATGGCCGGTGGGCAGGGTGGAGACGCGCACATCGACGGGCTTGCCACCCACGCGCAGAGTGATGCGCCCATCCTGCGGCAGGCGCTTTTCGGCAATGTCGAGCTGGGACATGATCTTGATGCGAGAGATCAATGCGGCATGGATACCCTTTTTCGGGCGCACGATATCGCGCAGCCGGCCATCGATGCGAAAGCGCACGACCGACACCTGTTCGAACGGCTCGATGTGAATGTCGGAAGCACCTTCGCGCAGTGCCTGCGTGAGCAGCGCATTGATCATCCGGATCACAGGTGCATCATCGGCTGATTCCAGCAAGTCCTCGACCGCGGGCATCTCCTGCATCAGTCGGGCGAGATCGAGGTCGGACTCGACCTCGTCCACGACCTGCGCGGCGTCGCCACCGCTGCCCGCGTAGGCGCGGGCGATCGCGCTCTCGAGCTGCTCGCGCGCCATCGTGTGCAGGCGCAGCCGGCCGAAGCGGCGACCGACCTCGGCAATCGCGAAAGGCTCGGTATGGTCGGATACCCAGACATCGACCGCGTCGTCCCCACCCGCCTGGGCGAGCACGCCGAAGTCACGCGAAAAACTGAACGGCAGCAGCCGCGGATCCTGCATTGCGCTCACGGGCATTCCCTCCACGAATGACATGCGCTCCGGCGCTCGGGTCGGCAGCGGGTTCAGCGCTGGTTGATCACCGGAGGTTCCACGGGAAAGACCTCGGCCGGCGCGGTTGGTTGCATAGTCTCGGCGGGCTGCGCGGGTACGGATGACGCGCCTGATGACGGTGATGACGGGGACGCCGCTGAAGGGCGCTGCTGCAGCAGCTTGCCGCCGACGGGACGGCCGTCGATCAGGGGCGGCAGCGACGGCGTGTCGGTGCGTGGCAGCAAGGCATTCGGCTCCGGCTGGATCGCGAGCTGCGCACCGCGGATGTAGTCGTAGCGGTCGCTGGCCACGGCAATGCTCTGCGCGTCGCTGCGCACGACGATGGGCCTCAGAAAGACCATCAGGTTGGTCTTGCCGCGCCGCTTGGACTGGTAGCGGAACAGATAGCCAAGCACGGGAATGTCCCCCAGCCCGGGCACTTTTTCGACCGTGTCATTGACGGTATCTTCGATCAGCCCGCCCAGCACGATGATCTGGCCATCGTCCACCAGCACATTCGTCTCGATCGAGCGCTTGCTGGTGATCAGGCCGGAGGTCGTGGACTGCTGGATGCTGGACGTCTCCTGATAGATCGCCATCTTGACCGTGCCGCCCTCGGAGATCTGCGGCCGCACCCGCAGCGACAGACCGATGTCGCGGCGCTCGATGGTCTGAAACGGATTCACGCCCGCCGCACCGGCGGACGCTGCTGTGGTGAACTGGCCGGTGATGAAGGGCACGTTCTGGCCGACGATGATGCGCGCCTCTTCATTGTCGAGCGTGATCAGGTTGGGCATGGAAAGGATGTTGGCCTTCACGTTCTTCTCCAGCGCGCGCGCCAGCAGCCCCAGTCCCAGCGAGCCATTGCGCTGTCTGAACAGTGCGGCGGTCAGGCCGTTGCCGGGCGGGAGCGGTGCATTGTTCGGCCCGATGACGGAGGCGGCCTGCGAGATGAGGTTGTTGCCGTCGCTGGCAAAACCCGTCAGCACGCCGAAGCGATAGCTGCTGCCGCCATCGCCCGACACGCCGGCCCACTGTATGCCCAGCTCGGCGGCGCGGTCGGCGCTGACTTCGACAATCAGCGACTCGACATAGACCTGCGCGCGTCGCGCGTCGAGCTGATCGATGATGGTGCGCAGGTTGCGGTACACGCGCTCATTGGCGGTGATGATCAGGGTGTTGGTGGTGGGGTCCGCCTGAATGAAGCCCGCTGCGCCGCCCGTGGGCAGCGGCCCCTGCTGCGGCGCGGGTGACGACGGCGGTGCCTGCAGCCCGCCGCCCTGCGGAGGCGCGGCCTGCGGCGAACTGGTCTGCGTCGGCGTGCCGGGCAGCGCGCCGGATTCACTGGCCATCACGGCGCGCAGCACCTGCGCGAGCCGCGCGGCCTCGGCATTGCGCAGATAGACCACATGCACATTGCCGGGCAGGGCGGTGGGCTGGTCG
>JACCDN010524901.1_pt1 | contig 23337 bp, 24 predicted proteins | sample 7441691 | NCBI WGS metagenome assembly JACCDN01 (sample SAMN15323439, study PRJNA562643) | freshwater metagenome | isolation source: river surface water | place: USA:Blue River Watershed | collected 2017-08-16 | reverse complement strand
CCATCATCTGGATCCGGCCATCGCAGAAGACTTGGCCTTTGCCAAAAGTCGCATCCGCAAAGAAACCATTGCCGCCGAAGACATCCTGCACGACCTGGGCGCCATCAGCATGATGAGCAGCGACAGCCAGGCCATGGGCAGGGTGGGCGAAGTCATCATTCGCACATGGCAAACCGCCCACAAAATGAAGCAACAACGCGGCAGCTTGCCCGGCGACACCGATCGCCATGACAACGCCCGCGTAAAACGCTACATCGCCAAATACACCATCAACCCTGCCATTGCCCATGGCATGAGCCACGAGGTGGGCAGCATTGAAGTGGGCAAATGGGCCGACTTGGTGATTTGGAAACCCGCATTCTTTGGCGTTAAACCCGCCATCATCATGAAAGGCGGTTTCATCGCATTGGCAGCGATGGGCGATCCGAATGCCTCCATTCCCACACCACAACCTGTGCACTACCGCCCCATGTTTGGCAGCTTTGGCGGGGCGCTATCGCGCAACTCGCTGACCTTTGTCTCTCAAGCGGGCTTGAATGCGGGCATTGGTGAGCGCTATGGTTTGTCCAAAACCTTGTCAGCGGTCAAGAACATTCGCAGCGTTGGCAAGCGCCACATGATTCACAATGACTACGCACCCCGCATGGAAGTCGATGCACAAACCTATGCGGTGCGCGCCGACGGGCAACTTTTGGTGTGCGAACCTGCTGCCAGCTTGCCCATGACGCAACGCTACTTTTTATTCTGATGCTTCATTGTTCGAAACTCATGCCGCAAGGCCGTGGCTTAGCCCGCGTGCTGGTGCAACGCGCCAGCACCATCACCCTCGATTGGGATGTGCGCCAAAAAAGCCGCTTTGATGCCACCGACAGCCAAGGGCGCAGCCTGGGCATTTTTTTGCCACGCGGCACGGTGGTCCGCGGGGGCGATGTTTTGGTCGCCGAAGACGGCTCGTTGATCTTGGTAAAAGCCGCGCCGCAAGCCGTGCTGCGCATCTCCGCTTGTGCCCAACATGGCAGCCCTTTTGACCTGACCCGCGCGGCCTACCACTTGGGCAATCGGCACGTGCCGATTGAGCTTCAGGCAGACCACCTCAAAATCGAGCCCGACCATGTGTTAGCCGACATGCTGCGCGCCATGCACATGACCGTGGTGTCGGTGGACGAACCCTTTGAGCCGGAAAACGGCGCCTATGGAGAACACGGTGGGCATGGACATGGGCACGGGCACGGGCACGGGCATGTGAACACACATGGACATGAACACAGCCACGATCATGGACATGCGCATAGCCACGAACATGGGCATGGACCCGATTGCAAGCATGAGCACTGACACCGCACCTTCCGGCCTGTTGCAGCTGATTTGGCTGGCCTCGCCTGCTCTGCCCATTGGCGGGTTTTCGTATTCCGAAGGGCTTGAGGCTGCCATCGAACAAGGCTTGGTGCATGACGCCGACAGCAGCACCGCATGGATCGTGGACCAGCTTCACTTGACCCAATCTCGCGGCGACATGGCCGTCATGGCACAAGCGATCCCCGCCTGGCAAAGCGGTGATGCAGCACGCTTGAAAAGCCTGAACCAATGGGTCATGGCCACACGCGAGAGCGCCGAAATGCGCTTACAGACCGAACAGATGGGCCGCTCATTGCTCGACTGGTTGCGCAACTTGCAACAAGCCAGCGAAGCGCAATTGACGCTCTGCGCACAACTGCCCACCACCTACCCTTTGTCTATGGCTTTGGCGTTGTCTTTGGCACCTGCACCTTTAGAGCAAGCGTTGCAAGCCTATGCTTTTGGCTGGGCCGAGAACATGACCCAAGCCGCATTGAAAGCGGTGCCCTTAGGCCAAAACGCAGGCCAACGCATGTTGGCTCGCTTGGCACAAGAAATTCCGCAGGCGGTGCAAACCGCCCTGCACCTCTCAGACGATGAACGACAAGCCTTCAGCCCTATGCTGGCGATTTTGTCTGCGCGTCACGAAACCCAATACTCACGCATCTTCCGATCATGACCACTGCACTGCACCACATCCCCAACCGCACCAAAAAATTGCCGCCCTTGCGCGTGGGCATCGGCGGGCCTGTTGGCTCTGGCAAAACCACCTTGCTCGAAATGCTGTGTAAAAACATGCGCGAGCGCTGGGACCTGATCGCCATCACCAATGACATCTACACCAAAGAAGACCAGCGCTTGCTCACCGTGAGTGGCGCACTTCCCGCCGACAGAATCATGGGCGTTGAAACAGGCGGCTGCCCACACACCGCCATTCGCGAAGATGCGTCTATCAACTTAGAAGCCATTGACCGCATGCTTGAAAAATTTCCCAACGCCGATGTGGTGTTCATCGAAAGCGGTGGCGACAACTTGGCCGCCACCTTCAGCCCCGAGCTCTCCGACCTCACGCTTTATGTGATCGATGTGGCCGCCGGTGAAAAGATTCCGCGCAAAGGTGGCCCAGGCATCACCAAGAGCGATTTGTTTGTGATCAACAAAACCGACTTAGCCCCTCACGTGGGTGCCAATTTAGATGTCATGCGCACCGATACGCAACGCATGCGACCCAACCCAGAAACTCGCCCATGGGTCATGACCAACCTGAAGACACTGGACGGACTGTCTGAAGTGGTGGCCTTCATTGAAAAAAGAGGCATGCTGCAGTCGGCCTGAGCACTTTGAGCCTGACACGACTCAAAACCAGGGTTTTAAGTCGTTACAATCTGGCTCCAAGGAAGCGTGGCAGAGTGGTCGATTGCACCGGTCTTGAAAACCGGCGACTCGAAAGGGTCCGTGAGTTCGAATCTCACCGCTTCCGCCAAGTCAAATACAAAACGCCACCCATGAGGTGGCGTTTTTGGTTTCTAGACAAATCTTCTTGATTTTTTCTAGCCTTTGGCTTTAAAAAACAAGTGAAGGCTGCTCAATCTCGCTGTGCAAAACAGAGTGCCGTTGAGCTATCCAACAGCCGATGGTCTTTGTCAAACCAAGAGCCGACTTCAGTAGTCGTAACCCCAAGTCAAACGCACGGCCTCAAGGCCATGGTTGGGGTCTTTGTAGCCGCCATTGCTGATGTGCATCAGGCCCAGACCGATCTTCGTTTTGTCGTTGAGGCGGTACATGACATCGAACGTGGTTCTGAAGTTAAAACTTCCGCTCAGGGAGCGAATGCGGTCGTCCCCTTTGATGGCCGAGTACGAAGGGTAGATGAACAACGTCATGTCAAACCCTTTGGCATCGATCGTTTTGCCAACGCCGGGACCAAACATGTAAGTGCCCTGGGCATTCAACATGGCCGAAGCGCCATAACGCAAACCATAGAACGAGGTGGGCTTGGACTGATATGAGACGTCAATAACGCTCTTGTCTTTGGTCAACGACAGATCCCACTCTTTGTTGTGCACATCGGTCATGTAAGAAACCGTGACAGTTTCTTTGTTGACCACTGTGGGTTCTGGCACCAAGGTGAACCAAGCTGAGCCCAGGATGACCCCAATGGCGGCTGCGCTGTCGAACATGTTGAATCCTTCTAAAGTCAAATTGGAAAATTTGATAATTATTATAATTTACTGATTCACAGTTCGACCATTTTTTTGTATTTTTAATGCCACTTCGACAATGAAGTGATTTCTAGCGAATTCGCCATTAAATCTATAAAATCCATCGGTATGGAACTATCAAAATCCCCATTTGCTTCGGCATATTTGCGTTTTTTACAACTGGCAAAGGTCATTCAAGCCTTGCCGGGTGGTCTGGAGATGGACGCCAACGAACACGCTTTGCTGGAAGCCGTGGTCTTGCGTTGGTACGAAAAACAACCCATGACGGTTCGCGAAGCGATTGGGTTGGCCGACTTAGGGTCGCCGGCTACCTTGCACAAACGCATCACGCGATTGCGTGAAAAAGACATGCTGAGCACTTTGAATTTGGAAGGTGACCGCCGAGCCAAATTCTTGATTCCCACCGAGCGAACCTTGGCCTACTTCAGCCACTTGGGGCAATCCATGCAACAGGCGAATCAATCTCCATTGGCATGAAAGTGGTTGTTCAGAAAGCCCTGGAAACAACCGTACTGACCTTGGGCAGTGCCGTTTTGTTCGCGGTTTTCTTTCATTTCAACGACTGGATTTTTTCTGAGCTGACCTACACAAAAGGGGTCAATTGGATCTTTTTGCCTGCCGGATTCCGAATCATCTTGGTCTTGATTTTGGGACTTCCAGGTGCGGTCGGCATCACCTTGGGGACCTGGTATCTGGATGGCGTCAATTTCTTTGAGGAAATTGATCCCATTTTTCTCAATGGCATCGTCTCGGGCATGACGCCTTATCTGTTGATGAAGTTTCTCGCCAAAGGCCAACCCCCCTTCACGCTTTTACAAGGCCTGACCACGCAACGGCTGCTCAATTTCACCTTGCTGTTTGCAGCCGCCAACGCCATCACACACAATGTTCTTTGGCTTTTTGAAGATCAAAGTGATCTGAACATTTGGGTTGATGTTTGGCCCATGTTCATCGGCGATGCCATCGGCGCCCTGATGATGATGTACGCCTTCAAGTTGTTGCTCAGTCGGTTCAAGCTCAAAACTTTTTAACGCCGTCTGCCGAAGTTCAGTCTGCTTCGGACAAAAAAAGCGCCTGCAGGTCGCTCAAAAAATCAAACCCTTTTTCGGTGGGCCAAACGCGGTGCAAGTCGCGGCCAATCAGGCCCTTCTTTTCAGCCTCTTGCAAGTTTTGCTGAATGCTGGTCATGGCCAGGCCCGTGCGCTCCACAAAGTCTGTCAGGTTGAAGCCGTCCTTCAGACGCAGCGCGTTCAGCATGAACTCAAAGGGCAAATCTTGTCGTGACACCTCGGTGTTTTGCGTGACAGGCTCACCCTTCATGGCCTGCTGCATGTACAGCGCAGGCTCTCTGTAACGCACCTGCCTCACCACACGGTGCGCAAAGCTGAGCTTGCTGTGCGCACCAGCGCCAATGCCCAAGTAATCACCAAACTGCCAATAGTTCAAGTTGTGCGCGCAGGCATGTCCTGGCTGGGCATAGGCTGACACTTCGTAGCGGTTCAGGCCAGCAGCGGCCGTCAACTCGGTGATGCGGTCCATCATCTCGTAGGCCAAATCGTCTTCAGGCAAGACCGGCGGAAACTTGGCAAACACCGTGTTGGGCTCAATCGTCAGGTGGTAAATCGAGATGTGCGGCGGCGCAAAGGACAGCGCGGTTTGAATGTCTTGGGTTAGCCCTTGCAAGGTCTGGCCTGGCGAGGCGTACATCAAATCCAAATTGAAGGTGTTGAAGACCTGTGCCGCTTCGCTCACGGCCGCCAGCGCTTGGTCTCGGTCGTGCACACGCCCCAATGCTTTCAAGTGCGCATTGTCAAAACTCTGCACCCCAATCGACAAGCGGGTGATACCGGCCTGATGAAAAGCTTTGAAACGGTCCTTCTCAAAAGTGCCTGGATTCGCCTCCATGGTCAGCTCGGTATCGGGGGCCAGTCGAACCCGAGCGCGAATGCCCGAGACCAATCGGTCAATGGCTTCTGGAGAAAACAAACTCGGTGTTCCGCCGCCCAAAAAAACGGTTTGAATGCTGCGTCCCCAGATCAAGGGCAGGCTGGCTTCAAGATCGGCAAACAACGCTTCGATGTAGGCGTCTTGCGTGCTTGGCGCATCGGTGCCGGTTCGAAATTCGTGCGAATTGAAATCGCAATAAGGGCACTTCTTGATGCACCAAGGCAAATGCACATACAACGACAAGGGAGGCAATGCACTTAACTGCAACAGCCCTGGCCGCATGGCGTGCAACGGGTCCAACATGTCGCTCATGGGCAATTCAAACGCCGGTCATCCAGCGTTCGCGCATCATGGCCAACATGGCTTGCGCTGCACGGCCTCGGTGGCTATTGGCGTTTTTGACCTCGGTGGGCAGTTGGGCAAATGTTTTGCCAAATTCGGGCAAAAACATCACCGGATCAAAACCAAAACCGTTGGTCCCCAAACGCTCTCGCGTGATCTCGCCCACCACACGGCCCACGGCAATCAAGGGCTCGGGGTCATCGGCACTGCGCACAGCCACCAAGGTGCTGACCATGGCAGCGCGACGCTTGTCGATGTTTTGCATTTGTTGCAACAAAGCGGTCACGTTGTTGTCGTCGCTTTTGGCAAATCCAAAACGGGTGGCGTAGTAAGCCGTGTCCACGCCGGGTTGGCCATCGAATGCATCGACGCACAACCCTGCATCGTCGGCCAAAGCGGGCAGCCCACTGTGCAGGGCGGCGTGGCGCGCTTTAGCCAAGGCATTTTCGACAAAGGTTTTGAAGGGCTCCTCAGCCTCCGATATGTTCAGCTCAGACTGGCGCACCAGCGTCATGTGCAAGGGTGCAAAAAGCGTTTGCAACTCCGCCAGTTTGCCCGCGTTGTTGGAGGCGAGAACGATTTTCATGGGCCAGTCAGCTCAAAAATTAAACGCTGAACGTCAAAGTTTTGCGCTCTGCATCCGCTTGTTTTTGGAGGCTCACCAACTGTGCAATGCCCTTTTCGGCCAAGGCCAGCATGCGGTCCATCTCAGTGCGCGTGAAAGCCACACCTTCGGCTGTGCCCTGCACTTCAACAAAATGGCCCGCACCCGTCATGACCACGTTCATATCGGTGTCGCAAGCGGAGTCTTCGGGATAATCCAAGTCCAACAAGGGGGTGCCATCTTTCAATCCGACCGAGATCGCGGCGACACGATCCAAGATGGGCGATTCGGACAATTTACCGTTGGCCATCAACCAGTTAACGGCGTCTTGCGCCGCCACAAAAGCACCCGTGATGCTGGCGGTGCGCGTCCCGCCGTCGGCTTGCAGGACATCGCAATCGAGGTGAATGGTGCGCTCCCCTAATTTCTTGAGATCAAAAACCGCCCGAAGCGAGCGACCAATCAGTCTCTGAATTTCTTGTGTGCGACCACTTTGCTTACCGCGAGCGGCCTCGCGATCGCCGCGGGTGTGGGTTGCGCGCGGCAACATGCCGTATTCGGCGGTGACCCAACCTTCGCCGCTGCCTTTTTTGTGGCCCGGCACTTTTTCTTCAACCGATGCCGTGCACAGCACACGGGTTTGGCCAAATTCAATCAGCACCGAACCTTCGGCATACACGGTGTACCCGCGGGTCAACCGCACGGGGCGAAGTGCATCCGTGGCGCGTCCAGATCGAACATAAGGAGTGGTTGGCGTGTTCATGGTGCGGGTAGAAATGAGTTGAAAGCGTGTCTGAAAGAGGGATCGGTCAGAGAGTTTGCGATAATCGTTGGCTGGGTTAACGCACTCTTTGCGGCCCATTTGCAGCGTTCTAGCCCCATTCTTGCTGTTGAAGAAGGGCTGTGCTGTCCCAAGGAATTTGACCGATGCCAGTTTACAGTATGACCGGGTATGCCAGCGTGCAGCACAGCCCACCGCCCACCGATGGCGACGCCGCTGCCAGCGCAGGCCCCACTGCCAGATTGGGCCTCGAGATCCGCTCGGTCAACAGCCGGTTTTTAGATCTGAGCTTTCGTCTCCCTGAAGAACTTCGCCAACTCGAGCCCGGCTTGCGTGAACTAATCACACGTCAAATTAAGCGCGGCAAAGTCGAAGTTCGTGCCAGCCAAGACGCAGGCGATGGCGCTGCATTGCAAGCCCCCAACCACCAAGCGTTGCAAAAAATTGCGGCCTTGCAAGACAAAATTCAAGATTGGTTGCCCAACGCCAAAGCCTTGAGCGTGGCCGATGTCTTGCGCATGTCCGCTGGCAGCTCTGGCCAATCCTCGCCCGATGAAGCAGCATGGATGCAATTGGCCCACGCCGCCGTAGACGCCCTGCGCGAGGCGCGAGCCCGAGAAGGCGCCCGCCTGACCGACATGCTGCAAGGCCACATTGCGCAATTGCTCAGCTTGGCCGAACAAGCCATGCCCTTAGTGCCGCAACTGGTCGAGCAACAACGCCAGCGTTTTTTGGAGCGTTGGAAAGAAGCCATGGCTTTGGCCGATGGCAGCCACCTGCCCGAAGTTGCGCAAGACCGGGCGCTGACCGAGGCTACGGCTTTTGCCATCAGAATTGATGTGGCTGAAGAGCTCACCCGCCTGCGCTCGCATTTGGACGAAATATCTCGCCTGCTGGTCAAAGGCGGCGACGTGGGCAAACGCTTGGACTTTTTAATTCAAGAATTGCACCGTGAAGCCAACACCTTGGGTTCAAAATCAGCCGTTCTCGAGATGACGCGCATCTCGGTGGACATGAAAGTGTTGATCGAACAAATGCGCGAACAAGTCCAGAACATCGAATAAAGAGCCTGCCATGGATTACCCCGGAAACCTCTTCGTCGTGGCCGCTCCCAGTGGGGCGGGCAAATCCAGTTTGGTCAAAGCCCTGATGGAGCTGGACTCCCGAGTGCAACCCACGGTGTCGCACACCACACGCGCCCCGCGCGGCCAAGAAAAGCACGGTCGCGAGTACTTTTTTGTCTCGGCGGCTGAGTTTGATGCCATGGTGCAGGCCGATGCATTCGTGGAATGGGCGCACGTGCATGGCCAGCGTTATGGCACCTCCAAGAAGATGATCGAAGATCGCATGACCCAAGGGTCCGATGTGATCCTTGAAATTGACTACCAAGGGGCTTTACAAATCAAAAAAATGTACGCCAATGCCGTACTTATTTTTATTTTGCCGCCCAGTTGGGAAGAGTTGCGCTCACGCTTGGAGCGCCGCGGCGAAGACACGCCAGAGATCATTGAGCTGCGCTTGCAAAATGCCGCCATCGAGTTGGCACAGGCCCACGAATTTGACTTCGTTATAATCAATGAAGTATTTGATCGTGCCCTGTTTGACCTCAAAGCGGTTGTTCACGCCCAACGGCTCAAGTACCACGTTCAGCGCCGAGCCCGGCCTGACACCTTCCAAGCGCTCAAAATTGCTTGAATCACGCTCAGAATTTCTCAAGGAAAACATCATGGCCCGCATCACTGTTGAAGATTGCCTGGAACAAATCCCCAACCGCTTTCAGTTGGTTTTGGCCGCCACTTACCGTGCCCGCATGTTGAGCCAAGGTCACACCCCCCGCATCGAGAGCAAAAACAAGCCTGGCGTGACTGCACTGCGCGAAATCGCTGCCGGCAAAGTGGGCATCGAGATGCTCAAGCGCGTGTCTTGAACGGCGCTTTGTGATTGCCGCCCGGATTTTGCCGGGCCTGTAAGAGCCCCTTCACTGGGGCTTTTTTTCGCCTGAACGAAAAGCCCCCTGCGCCTTGCGTTACATTGATGCCATGAGCACCGCCACGCCGTCAACTTCACATGCAGGAAACAGCCGAAAGCAGGCTGTGGCACCGGCTGCAGCCAATGCGGCAGCGGCCAGTTTTGCCGTGCTCGAAGCCGAACTGGGCTACTTGAGTGCTGCCGACATTGACATGGTGCGCAAGGCCTATAAATTTGCCGACGAAGCCCATTTGGGCCAAATGCGCAAAAGCGGCGAGCCCTACATTACCCACCCCATTGCGGTTGCCGGTTTGTGTACCGAATGGAAGCTGGACGCCCAAGCACTGGCAGCCGCTTTGCTGCACGACGCGATGGAAGACTGCGGCGTCACCAAGATCGAGTTGATTGAGCGATTTGGCTCACCCGTCGCAGAACTGGTGGATGGACTGACCAAGCTGGACAAGCTGGAGTTCAACACCCGCGAAGAAAACCAAGCCGAGTCTTTTCGCAAAATGCTGTTGGCCATGGCGCGCGATGTGCGCGTCATTCTCATCAAGCTGGCCGACCGAACACACAACATGCGCACCATGTCGGACATGCCGCGCAGCAAGTGGGGCCGAATCGCCTCAGAGACTTTAGAAATTTACGCCCCGATCGCGCACCGACTGGGCCTGAACCAAATCTACCGCGAGCTGCAAGACCTTTCATTCAAGCATTTGCTGCCTTGGCGCTATTCCGTGTTGACCAAGGCCGTATCACGTGCGCGCAACCGTCGGCGCGATTTGATTCAAAAAGTGCAAGCCGATGTAGAGGCCGTTTTCTCTCAAGCCAACATCCCTGTGCGCATCAGTGGACGCGAGAAAACACTTTATTCCATCTACAAAAAGATGGACGAAAAGCACCTGAGCTTTGCCCAAGTGACCGATATTTACGGCTTTCGCGTCATCGTGCCGTCCGTCATTGATTGCTACACCGCGTTGGGTTGGTTGCATCAAATCTACAAACCGGTTCCTGGCAAATTCAAAGACCACATTGCGATTGCCAAAGTCAACGGCTACCAGTCACTGCACACCACTTTGGTGGGGCCCTCGGGAGTGAACGTCGAGTTTCAAATGCGCACCGAGGCCATGCATTTGGTGGCAGAGTCTGGCGTGGCTGCGCACTGGCTTTACAAAGAACATGAGTCGGCCAGCGCCCAGTCTGAACGCTTGGGCACACAGTGGCTGCAGTCGCTGCTGGACATTCAAACCGAGACCCGCGATGCCGCCGAGTTTTGGGACCATGTCAAAGTTGATTTGTTCCCGGATGCGGTTTATGTGTTCACGCCCAAGAGCCAAATCATGGCCCTGCCCCGCGGCGCCACGGTGGTGGACTTTGCCTACGCAATTCACAGCCGAGTGGGTGACCACGCCATGGCAGCCCGCATCAACGGCGACCAAGTGCCTTTGCGCACTGAGCTCAAAAACGGCGATGTGGTCGAGGTGATCACCGCCCCCGTTTCTGCCCCCAACCCCGCTTGGTTGGGTTTTGTCAGAACTGGCCGCGCCCGATCCAAAATTCGCCATCATCTGAAAACGATGGCCCAAACCGAGTCGGTGGAGTTGGGCGAAAAACTCTTGACCCAAGCACTGCGTGCTGAAGGCATCGACAAAATGCCCGATGACGATGTCGCACACCAAGCACTGTGGGAAAAGTTGTTCCGCTTTACCGGCAACCGCAACCTGCAAGATCTGTTGATGGACATTGGGCTGGGCAAGCGCATTGCGTCCATCGTGGCTAAACGCCTGACCGCTTTGTTGTCTGAACTGGGCCAAAAACCCGATGCCTTGTTGATGACCCGTGAACGTTTCACAGCGCATGAAACGGTGTCCCAAGGTGCCATCACCCTCGACGGCAGTGAGAACGCATCGGTGGTGTACTCACGCTGCTGCCGACCTTTGCCGGGCGACGACATTGTGGGCTATTTGGGCCGTGGTGAAGGCTTGGCCGTGCACACCCGCGACTGCGCCGCTGCCCGCAAGTTAGAGCACAAAGACAGCGAACGTTTCATTGGCGTGGAATGGTCAGACGAACTCAACCGCAGCTTTGAGACCGCCATCAATGTCACTGTCGTCAACGGCAAAGGCGTGCTGGCCCGGGTGGCTGGGGCTTTGGCCAGTGCAGAAACCGATATCGTTCATGTGGACATGGGCCATGAGTCGCCACAAGACATGGCCGAGTTGAAGTTTGTGGTGGCCGTGCGCGACACGACCCACCTTGATCAGGTGCTGCGCCACTTGAAGCGAACACCTTCGGTGGTCAAGGCCGAGCGCCTGACCAATCGTGGCAATGCGGTTTCTTGAGCACTCAAGCTGCTTGCGCGGGGTTTGAACTTTCCCGCCCTCAAGCCTTCAAGCCTTCAAGCCTTCAAGCCTTCATTCTGGGGCGGGGTAACTCACTTGCAAGACCTCAATCTCCAGCACGCCAGCAGGCGTGGGCAGTTTCAGCTGGTCACCCTCACGAGACTTGAGCAAAGCACGGGCAATGGGCGAGACCCAACTGACTTGACCCTGCAAACTGTCGGCCTCGTCGATACCCATGATGGTGACCGTGCGCTCTTGGCCTGAAGCCTCGGCATAGGTGACCGTGGCACCAAAAAAAACTTGGTCACGACCATGGTGCACGCTGGGGTTGACCACTTCGGCCATTTCAAGCCGCTTGGTCAAAAACCGGATGCGCCTGTCGATCTCGCGCAGGCGTTTTTTGCCATAAAGGTAATCACCGTTCTCAGAGCGGTCGCCATTGCTGGCGGCCCAATGCACGATTTCAACGACTTTGGGCCGCTCGTCGTCCATCAGCGCAAACAACTCAGACCGCAAGCGGGCATAACCGGCGGGCGTCATGTAATTCCGTGCGCCTGCAGGCAAAGCCGGCAGGGCCAGGTCTTCGTCGTCCTCAGTGGCGGGGGTGGAATTTGGGGTCATGAATAGAAAAAGCCCACAACAAATGTTGTGGGCTTTCTAATTTTTGGTGCGGCTGGCAGGAATCGAACCCACGACCCCTTGGTTCGTAGCCAAGTACTCTATCCAGCTGAGCTACAGCCGCATCATGCACGGAATTATAGCAAGCTTTTCTGGCCGGTTGAGAGCCGTTTTTGATTTTATTGCCAGGAAACAGCCGACATGTCATTGGCAAAAATAGGCGAACTGGACCACAGGCCTTTGAGGCCTTTGCGGTAAACCGCCGTGTTGGTGGGATTGAACAAAAACACATTAACGGCGTCTTTGGCAATCAAGCGCTGCATGTCGCCAAACAATTGTGTGCGCTCTTTGGCGGTGATGGCCGCAGAGTGCTTGGCCGCCATATCGCGGAAAGCCTTGCTGTCGTAACCCCAGTAATACTGTGGGTTGGCATAGTTCATGTAGTCCAGCGGTTCCACGTGGTTGATGACCGTTAAATCAAAGTTGCCTTTGAAGGTACCACCCAACCATTGGGCCCATTCAACGTTTTCAATCTTGGCGATGATGCCCACTTTGGCCAGTTGGGCCGCCAAAATCTCGCCCCCTTTTCTGGCATAAGGCGGTGGTGGCAAAGTCAAGGTCACATTGAGCGGGGTCTGAACGCCGGCTTCTTTCAGCAACGCTTTGCTTTTTTCAGGGTCAAAAGGGTACATGCCACTCAGCTCGACATAGCCTGCATCGGTGGGGGCCATGTGGCTGCCAATGGGTTTGGCCAAGCCTTCATAAACGCCATCAATAAAGGCTTTTTTGTCGATCGCATGTGACAAAGCACGACGCACCCGCACATCGTCAAAAGGTTTTTTGCGGTTGTTGATGGTCATGATGCCCTTACCCGCGGTGCTGCCCAACTCGACCATGAAACGCTTGTCGGCCTGAAATTGCTTCAGGCTTTGAGGTGATTGAAAACGCGGCATGCCATCGATGTCGCCGGCCAACAAAGCGGCCACTTGCGCCGCTGAGTCGTTGATAAAGCGGAAGGTCACCTTTTTCAATTTGATGGCATTGGCCTCCCTGAACCCGTCCCATTTGGTCAAGGTGACCGACGAGCCTTTGGCCCAGGTGTCCAACTTGTAGGGGCCGGTGCCGACGGGCTTGGTGGCGGCGGTTGCTGCACTGTCGGGGTGCAAGATGACAGCGGTGTTTTCACCCATGCGGAACAAAAAATTGCCATCGGGGTTGTTCAGCACCAAGACCACGGTGTGGGCATCGGGCGTTGAGATGTGGCTGATGTTGTTGAACACCGCGCCCTTGGCTTTGTTCGTGCTCTTGGGGTCTTTGGCACGCTCAAAACTGAACTTCACAGCTGCCGAGTCGAACGTGGCGCCGTCTTGAAACTTCACGCCCTTGCGCAACTTAAAGGTGTAGGCCTTGCCATCGGCGTCCATTTTCCAACTCTCGGCCAACAAGGGGCTGATGGAGCCGTCGGCATTGATCTTGGTGAGTCCTTCCAAGATGTTGTAGTGCACCACCTCGCCAATGGCTGCCGCTGGCGCCATGGTGGGGTCTAGGCTGGTGGGCTCCAAGATCATGCCCAAAATCACGCTGTCTTTGCGCGATTGGGCTTGCGCTTGAGCGTGGGCTCCAATCAAGCTGATGGCCAACAATGCAGCACCGCCGTAACCGACTAAGCGACGGGTCATGTTGAAGGATGTATTCATAGTCACTCCTGCTTTTAAAAAGCGTTCTGATTGCCCGGAACGGCTGAGATGAGCGCCTGGGTGTAAGGGTGCGCTGCATGCTCGAATATCTGCTCCGCGGAACCGTGTTCTACCACATGGCCATTTTGCAAAACCAGGATGTCGTCACACATCAAATTGACCACCGCCAAGTCATGGCTGACAAACAAATAACTCAGGCCATAACGGTCTTGCAAATCCATCATCAGGTTGAGCACTTGCGCCTGCACCGACACGTCCAGCGCACTCACCGGCTCGTCGGCCACGATCAATGCGGGGCGCGTGATCAAGGCCCGTGCAATCGCGATGCGTTGTCGTTGTCCACCTGAAAATTCGTGGGGGTATTTGTCTAAGTCAGCCGATCTCAGCCCGACCTCGCTCAAGGCTTGCGCGGCACGGTCTCTGAGTTCGGTGCGCCCATCTGAGGGCTTGAAGCCACTTTGAACAGGCTCGGTCACGATGCTCAGCACTTTTTGTCGCGGGTCGAGCGAGCCATAAGGATCTTGAAACACCATCTGAAAACCACTGCGCAAAGTGCGCAATGGGGCAGGTGCCAATTGGTGAATGTCTTGCCCCTGAAACAACACCTGACCTTCGGTGGGTGTGTCCAAAGCCATCACCAAGCGGGCCAGTGTGGACTTGCCAGAGCCCGACTCGCCCACCACGCCCAAACTTTTCCCCGCCTGCAAAGTGAAACTCACTTGGGACAACGCCTGCAAGCTCGGTGCAGCATCCCAAAAACGCGTGCGCGGCAGGGCAAATCGGCGGCCTAACTGCTGCACATGCAACAAGGGGGGGTCGTCCGAAAGAGGCAGGGTCATGACGACCTCCAATGTGGACAACTGACCGTGTGCGGCTCAGACGATGGGTACAAAGGGTCGACTCGTTCTGGCCGGGGGGGCGTTGTGAAACAGGTCTCGGTGGCCATGGTGCAACGGTCAGCAAAGGCACAGCCCGCCGGGAAATCGACCAATTCGGGGACACGCCCGGGAATGGTGACCAAGCGTGTGCCACGGGCCAAGCCAAGTCGGGGTCGGGCAGCGAAAAGTCCTCGGGTGTAAGGATGCGCGCGTTGCTCAAAAAGCTCTGGCGTTGAAGCGCTTTCGACCACTGCACCGCCATACATCACCATCACCCGGTCCACTTGGTCTTGCATCAGGCCCAAATCGTGGCTGATCAGCAGCAGGCTCATGCCGTCTTCTTGCACCAAGTGTTTGATCAAAGCGAGCACTTCTTTTTGCACCGTCACATCTAACGCGGTGGTGGGCTCGTCTGCAATCAGCAAATCGGGGCTGCATGCCAAAGCCATCGAGATCATGACCCGCTGGCGTTGTCCGCCTGAGAGTTGGTGCGGGTAAGCGTCTAAACGCTCACTGGCCCTGGGCAACTGCACCCGCTCCAGCAACTCGAGTGCGCGCGCCTTGGCATCGCTGATGGGCATCTTTTGGTGCAAGCACAAGGGCTCTGCAATTTGCTTCCAAATAGGGTGCAAAGGGTTGAGAGCGGTCATGGGTTCTTGAAACACCATCGCCATGCGAGGCCCACGCAACTCGCACAACGCAGATTCAGGCAAGCCCACCAACTCTTGCCCCAGCAGCCGGATTGAGCCACTGACCTTCGCTTGCTCGGGCAACAAACCCATCAGGGCCAAAGCGGTCAATGACTTGCCGCAACCACTCTCGCCAATCAAGCCCACGGTTTGCCCGCGGTTCATTTGCAAAGAAACGCCGCGCAATGCCTGGGCCCACCCTCGCGCCGTCGGCAGCGAGACCCGCAGGTCTGACACGTCGAGCAAAGTTTGTGGCGAAGCACGTTCGGTCATGGTCATTCAGCGCTGTCTGGCCAAGCGGGGGTCGAGCAAATCGCGCAGACCATCGCCCAACAAATTCAGCCCCAACACCGCCAAAGCAATGGCCGCACCGGGGTACACAGCCAGCATGGGCGCTTGAAACATTTGTGACTGCGCTTCGTTCAGCATGCGCCCCCAACTGGGCTGCGGCGCTTGTGTGCCCAAGCCCAAATAAGACAGCGCCGCTTCGGCCAATATGGCGATGGCGAACTGAATGGTGACCTGCACAATCAACACACTGACCATGTTGGGCAACACGTGCACCAGCGTGATGGCCAATGGCCCCTTGCCCGCAGCACGGGCGGCAGCGGTGTAGTCTTTGGCCCAAATGGCGTTGGCTGCCCCCCTGGAAATGCGCGCAAAAACCGGAATATTGAAAATGCCAATGGCCACGATGCTCACCACCAAACCGGGCCCATAAATCGCGGTCAACATGATGGCCGACAGCAACGCCGGAAATGCAAATGTGAAGTCCGACGCCCGCATGATGACTTCCTCAAGCCAGCCGCGGCGGGCAGATGCCAGCAAGCCCAAGGGCAAGCCCACACCCAAGCCAATGCCCACCGCAATGAACCCCACCAACAAAGAGTTTTGACTGCCCACCCACAGCATCGAGGCGATGTCGCGCCCCAAGCTGTCGGTGCCAAACCAATGCGCCGCGCTGGGGGCTGCCAATTTGTTGGGAATGTCAATCTCACCCACAGGGTAAGGCGACCAAAACAAAGACAGCACGGCACAGCACACCATCAGCACCACCAAGGTGCCCCCGGTCACAAAACTGGGGTGCCGAGATGCTCGGCGCCAGAACGACAGTTCAGGCTGCATTTGCAGCCTTCAATCGGGGATCAACCCACGCGTACAACACATCCACCAAAAAGTTGATCAAGATCACCAAGGCCGCCAGCAACATGACGACATCGCGCACCACCACCAAATCGCGGTTGGCAATGGCCTGAAAAATCAGCCGGCCCAAGCCGGGCAATACAAACACGTTTTCAATCACGATTGCGCTGGTAATGAGGTTGCCAAATTGCAAGCCCATCACCGTGATCACCGGAATCATGGCGTTGCGCAGCACATGCCCCCACAGCACTTGCGAGCGGCTCAAGCCCTTGGCCCGTGCGGTGCGCACAAAATCTTCGCGCAAGGTGTCGAGCACCGCCGAACGGGTCACCCGCGTCAAGATGGCCGTCTGCACTGCCGCAAGCGCCATGGCGGGCAATATCAACGCCTTAATGCCTTGCCCAATGCCGCCGCCGTTGTCTTCCGACCAACCTGGAAACCCACCGGCACTGACCCACTCCAAATGCACCGCGAACAACAAAATCAGCAAAATGGCCAACCAGAAGTTGGGCAAGGCCAAGCCCAGTTGGCTCAGCGTCATCACGCCAATGTCTCCCGCTTTGTTTTGCTTTGAAGCCGCAAAAATGCCCAAGGCCAGAGCCAACGCCACAGTCAGGCCCATGGCCATGACCGCCAGCGGCAAAGTCACCTGCAATCGCTCCAGCATCAACAGCGCTGTGGGTGTGTCATAGGCGATGCTGACCGCCGTTTGCCCTTGTAACCAGCCGCCAACCCAAGCCCCATAGCGCTGAAAAGCGGGTTGGTTCAGGCCGAGTTTTTCTTCCATGGCGGCCAATGATTCTGGGGTGGCGGTTTCGCCCAAAATCACCTGTGCAGCATTGCCCGGCAACAACTCCAGCACGGCAAAAACCACGGCCGAGGCGGCCAGCAAGGTCAATGCAAAACTCAACAAGCGTCTCAAAAGAAAGAGGGGCACGCGCTATCCTCGAGTCTGTGAGCATCAATGAAGAAAGATCCAAATGGCATACAAAATGATTGTAAACAGTGGTCAAGGCGCCATTGTGGATATTCCCGGCTTGCTGGTAGGACACTTCACGCTTTCTGAACGCCTGACGGGCTGCTCTGTGGTACTGGCGCCCGCTGGGGCCACTGGAGCGGTGGATGTCCGTGGCGCCGCGCCCGGCACCCGTGAAACCGATTTGCTCGACCCAGCGAATTTGGTGGACCAAGTGCACGCCATCGTGTTGAGCGGTGGCAGCGCGTTTGGTCTGGATGCCGCCAGCGGCGTGGTGCGCTGGTTGGCCGAACAAGGCATTGGCTTTGAAACCGGTTATGGCCGCGTTCCCATCGTGCCTGGGGCGGTGTTGTTTGATTTGCCCATGGTGCGCGAAGGCGATCAACCGCAAGCCCGACCCGGTGCTGATGCTGGCTACGCGGCATGCCAAGCGGCCAGCACACAAACGCCGGCTGCTGGCAACGTGGGCGCAGGTGCTGGGGCGTGTGTTGGCAAACTCTTTGGACTAGACCGCTGCATGAAAGGCGGCATTGGCAACGCCAGTGTGCGCGTGGGCCCTTGGGTGGTTGGCGCCCTGGTGGCTTGCAATGCGGTGGGCGACGTGATCGATCCGGCCACAGGTCAAGTGCTCGCAGGTGCGCGCACGGCGGATGGGGTTGGCTTGCTCGACACCCAACGCGCTTTGCTCAATGGTGAGCGCGGCAAGCGCCCCCTGTCGGGCACCAACACCACGATTGGCGTTGTGGCCACCAATGCCACCTTGAACAAAGCCCAAGCCAAACGTCTGGCCATGAGTGCGCACGACGGATTGGCGCGCAGCATCCGCCCGGCCCACACACCGCTGGACGGCGACACCTTGTTTGCCATGGCCACCGGCTCAGAGCCAAGCCCTGCCGATGTGATGCTTCTCTCTGTTATGGCCGCAGAAGCGACGGCGATGGCCACGGTCGATGCCATCCGACAAGCGCAAAGCGTGCACACCCTCATGGGTTGGGTGCCTGCGGCCCAATCGCTCGGGCATTGAACGCCGGGGCCGGACTGACCTGCCCCACCCTGGCGAGTCTTCGCCTTGCATCAACCCTCGGAGATGCCCAACTTTCTCACGGCCACGGGGTAGTTGGCATCGTTTCTGTCTAACTGCCAGCCCGACACCAACAAGCGTGTCATGTACTGCTTGTTGTAGAGCAGGGACATGATCCATTGAAAAATGCCGAAGGTCACGGCAGTCAGCACGAAGTGGAGCAAGCCAATGCCGATCTCACCTCGGATGATGGGCACAAACCAGCCGAACAGAAAATAAGTCCAAGACCAACCGACATAACCTGATTTGGTCAAGCCTGACTGTGGGTGGCGGAGCATCACCTTTTTCTGCAAACCCATCAACATCACACCGATGAGAACCGGGCCAAGGATCACCAAGAAGATCAGCCAATGCCAAATGGAAAAAGATCCCACAACGAACTCCTTAAAACAACGGGATCATTCTGCACCATGCAGGCAGAGCTGATGCTGACCTGCCAACCTTTGCAGGCGGGATCTATCGGCCTCTGAGCCGGATCAAAAAAAGGCGCTTCCTTTGCAGAAAGCGCCTTCAATTTATTGATGAATTGGTAGGGCGTGACAGACTTGAACTGTCGACCAAAGGATTATGAGTCCTCTGCTCTAACCAACTGAGCTAACGCCCCAACCGAAGCGTTGATTGTAGTGGCCCCTTTGTCGCTTATTTGGACTGGCTCAGCGCGTTGCTGACCAGTCGCGAGGTGATGTTCACGATCTGGATCATGCGGTCATAGGGCATGCGCGTGGGGCCAATCACACCCAAGGTGCCCACCACTTGGCCGTCGACTTCGTAGGGCGAGCTGACCACTGACAACTCTTGCATCGGCACCATCTGGCTTTCACCACCGATGTAAATGCGCACCCCTTCGGCTTGGCTGGACACGTCCAACAAGCGCATGAGTTGGGTTTTTTGCTCAAACAACTCAAACGCGCGGCGCAGATGGCCCATGTCGCTAGAAAAATCACTCACCGACAGCAGGTTGCGTTCGCCCGCGATGACCACCTCATTTTGGTCCTCGGCCAAGGCCTCGGTGCTCACCTGAACAGCGGCCTGCATGAGGGTGGCAATTTCGCTTTGCAGGCGAACCAAGTCTTGTTGCACACGGCTGCGCACTTGCTCAATCGCCATCCCGGCAAAGTGGGTGTTCAGATAGTTTGAAGTCTCCAACAACTGGCTTTGGGAATAGTCGGTTTCGGTGAGCAAAATTCTGTTTTGCACATCGCCTTCGGGCGACACAATGATGACCAGCAAGCGGCGTTCAGAAAGTCGCAAAAACTCGATATGCCGAAAAACCGATGGCCTGCGCGGCGTCATGACAACGCCCACAAAGTGTGACAAATTTGACAGCAAATTGGCTGCGCTGGCGATGACTTTTTGGGGCTGGTCTGGGGTGAGCGCCGGCGTTTCAAGTCCGTCTCTCTGCACGGTGAGCATGGTGTCCACAAAGAGGCGATAACCGCGGCTGGTGGGAATGCGCCCTGCTGAGGTGTGCGGGCTGGCAATCAGCCCCAACTCTTCCAAGTCGGCCATGACGTTTCGGATGGTGGCCGGCGACAATTCCAAGCCCGAGGCTTTGGACAGCGTGCGCGAGCCCACGGGTTGGCCGTCCGCGATGTAGCGTTCCACCAGGGCTTTGAGCAATAACTTGGCACGGTCGTCGAGCATCTGGCCATTTTAATGATGTAATTTGCACATGAGATCCAAATTCCGTCACGCTGCGCTCTTTGGCAAGTACCACACCACCGCCCACGGCGGGGGGTTGGAGAGCTCACGGCGGGTGCTGGACGATGTGGCCCAATTTTTAACGCGGCAAGGCTGCGATGTCGTGCTGGATAAAGAAACAGCCCTGCACACCGGTCTGAGCCAGTACCCGATGCTCGAGATGCAAGAGATCGGCAAGCAGTGCGATTTGGGCATCGTGATTGGTGGCGACGGCACCATGCTGGGCATTGGCCGCCAAATGGCCCGCTACGCCCTGCCCCTGATCGGCATCAACCAAGGGCGCTTGGGCTTCATCACCGACATTCCTATCCAAAGTTACCAAGATGTGTTGCAGCCCATGCTGCAGGGCAACTACCAAACCGAAGACCGGAGCCTGCTGCAAGCCCACGTGGTGCGTGATCAGCGCGTGGTGTTCAGCGCCTTGGCCATGAACGATGTGGTGGTCAACCGAGGCGGCACTTCGGGCATGGTGGAGTTGCGCGTTGAAGTCGATGGCCGCTATGTGTCTACCCAGCGTGCCGACGGCCTGATCATCGGCACACCCACGGGCTCGACCGCTTATTCCTTGTCCGTGGGGGGCCCGCTGATGCACCCCTCCATTGGTGGCTGGGTCATGGCACCTATTGCCCCACACACTTTGTCAAACCGCCCGATCGTTTTGCCCGAATCGTCTGAGATCAGCATCGAAATTGTGGCGGGACGCTATGTCAGTGCCAATTTCGACATGCAGTCATTGGCCGAACTCATGCTGGGCGACAAAATCAAAGTGCAGCGCTCTGAACACCAGGTGCGCTTTTTGCATCCCGCAGGCTGGAATTACTTTGACACCCTGCGCAAAAAAATGCATTGGAATGAGGGCTTGTAAACCGTGGCACTGACGCACATCACCTTGCGCGACTTTGTGATCGTCCAAGCGCTGGAGTTGGATCTGCAAAGTGGCTTCAGTGTGCTGACCGGCGAGACCGGTGCTGGCAAATCTATTTTGATCGATGCTGTGCAACTGGCACTGGGCGCACGCGCTGAATCGGGCGTGGTGAGAGAAGGAGCTCAGAGGTGCGAAGTGTGCGCAGAATTTGAGCCTACGCCAGCGATACAGGCATGGCTTGAAGAGGCTGGTTTTGAAACTTCATCCGAGTTGCTGCTCCGCCGCACGGTCGACAACACCGGAAAAAGCCGTGCTTGGATCAATGGCAGCCCTGCCACCGCCGCACAACTGCGCGAGCTGGGTGAGCAACTGATTGATATCCATGGGCAACACGCTTGGCAAAGCCTGACGCGTCCAGAAGCTGTGCGCGGCCTGCTGGATGCTTATGCGGGCATTGACGCCAAGCCGCTCAAAGCAGCTTGGCAGACCTGGCGACAGGCCTTGCAAAATTTGGCCGACGCGCAGCAAGCGCAAAGCACTTTGGCCAACGAACGCGAGCGACTGGCGTGGCAAATTGGCGAGCTGGAAAAGCTCAACCCGCTGGATGGCGAATGGCAAGACCTGAGCACCCAACACAGCCGTTTGGCCAATGCCCAAGCCCTGATGGATGGCGCCAACCAAGCGGTGATCCTGCTTGAAGGTGACGACTCGGGCGGTGCAGTGCGCCATTTGTCGCGGGCCATTCAGACGCTGCAATCGTTGGGCCAGTTTGAGTCCGAGTTCAATGCCTTGGCCGATGTTTTGTCCTCGGCGCAAGCCCAAGCCGAAGATGTGGCCCACAGTCTGAATGCCTATTTGCGCAAGACCGATCTGGACCCAGATCAATTGAGCCAACTCGACGAGCGCATGGGTCTTTGGCTGTCCTTGGCGCGCCGCTACAAAAGAACCCCAGACGAGCTGCCCCACACACTGCAAACGTGGCGACAAGAGCTGGCCCAACTCGATGCGGCTGCCGATTTGGAGGGTTTGCAAAAAACCGCCTCATCCGCCGAAGCCGCTTTCGTCAATACAGCCAAAGCTGTATCTAGGCAGCGTCAGCAGGCAGCACAACCCTTGTCCAAAGCCATCAGCCATGCGATGCAACAACTGGGCATGCAAGGTGGGCGCTTTGAAGTGCAGATGCAAGTCTTGGAAACCCCTGCTCAGCATGGGCTTGAAGACATCGGTTTTTTGGTCGCTGGCCACGAAGGCAGCACACCACGACCGGTGGGCAAAGTTGCATCGGGCGGCGAACTCTCGCGCATTGCGCTGGCCATTGCGGTCACGACCAGCGAACTGGGCCAAGCCGGCACCCTGATTTTTGACGAAGTGGACTCGGGCGTAGGCGGCGCCGTAGCCGAAACTGTGGGCCGCTTGATGAAACAGTTGGGACAACACCGGCAAGTGCTGGCAGTGACGCACTTGCCCCAGGTTGCCGGGTGTGCCGACCAGCATTTGTTGGTCAGCAAAGCAGCTGTTCAGGGGCAAGTCAGCAGCCAAGTGCGATCCGTCAAAGGCGAAGAGCGCGTGAGCGAAATTGCCCGCATGTTGGGTGGCGAAAAGCTGTCGGCCACCACCTTGGCCCATGCCCGCGAAATGTTGGGCCAACACGTTTGACCATGGACATTATTCTGATCACCGGCATGTCCGGATCTGGCAAATCAGTCGCACTCAACGCGCTGGAAGACGCCGGCTATTACTGTGTAGACAACTTGCCGCCCGAGTTGTTAATTCCATTTGTGCGGCTCGAAGAGCAACAAAAAGAACAACGACTGGCCATTGCGATTGATGTCCGCAGCGCCAACTCTCTGCATTTGTTGCCTGAGCAAATCGTCTTGTTGCGTGACATGGGCATGACCGTGAAATCGGTATTCTTGGATGCCAACTCCGACACCTTGCAAAGGCGTTATTCAGAGTCGCGCCGCAAACACCCGCTGTCGGGTGGCAGCAAGTCGCAAAGCGACAAGGCGCTGCTTGAAACCATTCAATTCGAGCGCGAACTGCTGTCTGATTTGCGCGAACGCGCACACGTGATCGACACCAGTTTGCTGCGTTCGGCGCAACTGCAAACCTATATCAAAACTTTGGTCAACGCCCCCACGGCGCAAT
>JACCDN010994343.1_pt1 | contig 23348 bp, 17 predicted proteins | sample 7441691 | NCBI WGS metagenome assembly JACCDN01 (sample SAMN15323439, study PRJNA562643) | freshwater metagenome | isolation source: river surface water | place: USA:Blue River Watershed | collected 2017-08-16 | reverse complement strand
CCGATGGCTGGAACCACTTCTCAGCCTTCGGCCTCGGCATTAGTGGCCTACCTATTCAAAGGGTGGGCTGATGAAAACCTACATGCGAGAACCTACGGGAACCGCATTGATTATCGCCTCAAGCTTGAATTAGTGGTGATAAAAAAAGAAAACTTTTTATTTTTCCAAGTTGATATAGGGCAACTCACGATTTACTTCGAACGACTTCCAGCAAGTCTGTTTGAAGGGCTACTGCACAGCGACAAGTTCTCCATCACCTCACCAGAAGGAATTGTAAAGGGGGTTGGTTGTGTTGTATGGAAAACTGGAATAGGCGGAAACTGGGAGGAATTTGAATTTAATGGAAGTAAACATCAAGACCTCATAGCGGACAACTTTGAAATTGGAACCCAGATTGAGGTCCTTACATGGAGGCACTCCCATTCATTTAAAATCCTTGAGCCACTTTCCAGCCCCCTCTATATATAATAGCCCGTCAAGAAACATAGGACCACCCAACCAGTGGTCCTATTTTTTATTTGAAAATAAATCAATCCCCTACCTCACCGCTGGTGGCGCGCAGTTTTTGAGCCGGATGATTGGCGCGGCAGGGTCTACAACGGGAGCAATACAATCGTGTACATAAATAACATGTGCCTCGGGCGAGTAATGCACTGGCCAACTGGTTTCTTCTTTTTCTATTATTATTTCGCCCTCTTCGGAACGATATGGCTTGGTGACCGTGCGGTATACAGTAACTGTCCAACCCTTTGCGCCACTGTGCTCTCCCGGCGAAGAATACATGGCCTTGTTGGTATCAAGAATAAATTTCACCCCCGGCTCGCGAATATTATAACGAGAACTAATAGTACCCGTAACCGCACGAGCCATTGCTCCGCCTGCATTTACTATATCAAGCACTGTTTTTCCATAGCGATGTTCACCTACTACGATACGTCCATCGTTATTGCCATACAGCTCTACTGTAATAGAGGTGTCTGTATAGTGGGTTTTGATAAGAAGACCCGAAACATAATCATTTTCAAAAATTAAATCTACTTCTGGCCACGACACCGTCGCTTCGATTCCCTCGGGATAACGGGAAAAGTACCAGCTATGGGCCTTGTGCTGTATATCTTTGTACCCACCCCAAAAACTCGCGTTGTACAGCGTCGTTGCAAATTGACTCACCCCACCGCCAAAATCATCAACCAGCTCGCCCATAAAAATCATACCTGCCTTTTTAAATCCTCGTCCCGGTGTGCGCTTTCCCACATAGGCATTTAAATTAAATTGCTCGCCTGGCTGCACCACAGCATTATCTACAATATCTGCAATACGATGAATATTGTGAACACGAGTCGCGCCAGCAGAATGATACGTAGTAAATGATGCGACCAGATGCTTAATGTTTAAGGCCTCTGCCATTACTGTCGTAAACGTGGGCTCTACAAAATGCGCATATTCGGGTTCTACGAATAACTTGCCCTCAGTAATTGCTCGCATTAATTTATTACTGATACTCAAATAATCAAGCACCGTACCTGCGCGCGACGGAACTATCGCCACTGATGCGGGATCGGTCACATCAAAAACAGCATTACGCACATCACTCGAACGAGTTATTTTGCGCAAAAGTTGTGTATTTATAAACCATTCATCTGTTGTAAGCATATCCCCACCGAGGAGTAGCGCATACAGGTGATCATAACTCAGCACGCTATTGTATCCATTTTCTTGATCAGTTTCATCGTATAGATATAACCGCTCTGGAATGGTAAAAGATGGTTTAGTAACCAGTCCTCGATCAGACGCAATCAAAAGTACTGACGGGTATGGACTGAATAAAGAATCTTCAAGTGATTGTCTCAGTGATGTTGGAGTAGTTATATGGGGCGTTTTTACTTTCTTTTCAAAATCACTCAAAATCTTTTCTAACTCAGTATGTATATCCCCTGTCCATTGCACTGGCACCGAAACGGGTACGTAAGTATCTTTTTGGATAAGCATTTTTATCCAACGAACAAACTGATAGGCAAGATTACCTTCGCTGTTCCATGTGTGCACCGCATCAACAACATCTTTTTCAAGAATAAAAGGCGCAAACTCAGAAAGTTGTAGCGTCTTTTCCCAAATCTTATCGCTATCTGTGGTTACTGTGCGTTTTTCACTCCGAGCACGAGCAACAACAGCAGAAACTTTTTCAAAAGCCTCGTGATACGTTAAACCACCTACGGGAATGAGTCCACCGATCATGATTCCATCGGGCACATGGGTCTTGGCACTACGCACATCAATACAGAAAAAAACTACTGCACAGAGCACTATAACCAGAAGACCTGAGCATATTGTATATACTATGTGAGGAAAACGCATAATCTGTGCCTATTTAAAAAGTATTGCGCTTTTGTATTATTTAGTTTTATAAATTATTTTTTGCTTTGGTTGGCCGCCTGTTTCAGCAAATACTTTTTGTAGTTCGCTTTGATATTTTTGCATCACCTGCATAGAAGCATACATTTGATTTTGCCCTGCATCTGTTTTTTCTTTAATTTCTTTTGCAATCTTTTCAAAAATCTCAGGATTTTTTTCTATCATACCCAAAATCATTTCCTGTTGCTCTGGAGGAAGATTTTTCATTTGCTGTTTGAGCAAAAGACCTACTGCTTTGTTTTTAACCCCTTTAAAAAAGTTTCCCAACATATATAGATAAATTTATTTAAAATAATTATTATAAATAATACACTGTTTATTTATTGATGTTCTGGTGAATTACAGGTACACGGTTCAAGTTCCTGCCCCACACTAGGGCAATTATCTGCCTGACATGTTCCAGCGTATGGCGAAACACCACCACAATCACCCGTACACACAAAATGATGCTTAGTCTCGTTCTCTTCTCCCCCTTCTTGTTTTTGTGTATCATTATTCATATGCTACTACTAGTATGTATATCACAATTATTTAATATGCCAACAGTATACACGCATATCCACCTACAAGCCATTTTTGCTATACTCATACTGTGAAAAATACCCAAGAAATTAGAAAAGAAAGGTTAACCCAGCTCCACACAGACTGGAATGAGCGCTGTGTCTGCAAGCTCAAAAATACCGCACTCTGCTTTGTGCCTGGGGTTGGCAATCCCGATGCTGATATTGTGTTTATTGGCGAGGCCCCCGGAAAGAATGAGGACGAGCAAGGCATACCCTTTGTGGGGCGTGCGGGTAAGTTTTTAGATGAAATGCTGGCAAGTATTAAATTAGAACGCAAAGATGTATATATCACCAATACGGTAAAATATCGTCCACCCAATAATCGCGATCCCTTTCCCCATGAAAAAGAGGAATGCTTTAACTGGCTCGCGGATGAGTTAAATTTTATTAAGCCAAAAATTATTGTTACCTTGGGGCGTCACGCACTTAACAATTTTCTCCCCGAGGCGCAAATATCAGAAGTACATGGACAGCTCTTAGAAAAATATATACAGCTCCCTCTTCCCCATGAAAAATTTGCCCCTCTTTCAACCTCATACTTTTTTGCACTTTATCATCCTGCTGCTGCGCTCTATAACGGAAGCCTCCGCGAAACGCTTTTGAGAGATTTTAAAAAAATTCCAAATCTTTTAAAAAAGTTAGCAGAGAAATAATATAAAAATAGTTTTTTTATATTTATACCTCTATAGAGTTAAGCAAATCATCGGCTCGCATAAGTAAAATATTTTCTCTATAACCCTCTTCACTGTCCAGCATTCTCTGCCCAGTTTCTTGCCTATCTATTAATATCCTATTAATAAAGTAGTATTTCCCCTCGAACACGAGATCAAACTGCGCATAGTCAAGAGTTCCTTCTTCAAAAATATACGGAAAGATCCCCTCTTTTTCATATACGTATATAAGATTTTCTTGATCATCAAAAAAGTATTCAGAATTTCTATTTCCCGTAGAGAGTCCTCTGAATTCTGTTATCTTTCTAATTTTTTCGCTTTCTGTATATATAATTACTTCTCCCCCACCATCTGTTGTATCATCAGAGAACTTTTTTACAGCGTACATTTCTTCGCTGTTATTAATCAGCTCAACTTGTTTGTCTATTGCAGCAACGCGTGAGAGTCCTTGCTGTTTAAAAATCTTTAAAACAGTTACTAATAAAGCTACTATTATTAAGATAAGAATTATTATTGTATATAGTTTTTTGTTCATATTATTAATTATATAACTAAACTAATTAATTCCAAAATCAACTATTTTATTTTAAGAATATCACCTTGTTCGGGAGCTGATTCTAACTCTTCACCCCTATCCAGAGAAATACTTTTTGGGTAAAGTTCATAATATACCTCCCCTGCGATATTTTCCTCAAACTGTACATCAAATACTGCTGTGTCGGGCGTAAATATAGGACTATGATACTCGCCATCTATCACGGGCGCACGGACAACAATGCCGTCTTTCTTCATATCTTCAAATTCGACGGGGCGTTCTTCAAAAACCACAATTTCTTTTTTAAAAATAAATACAAATTTAGGGCCAGCAAAACTATACTTTTCTGGCAATTTTACACCTTCTAAATGTAACTCCTTTTCCAATTCTGCACCTGATCCAATACTATAGAATGCGTCCCATGCAAACGGCGTAAAATCAGTCATGCGCACAGTGCACGGGTCAGTGTTGGCACATTTTTCTTTTATATGGGTTACGATACTTGCAGTAACAACACCCTCATGTTTTTTATTTTTCGAGATTAAATAATATACTACAACTGCTTCCAGTATAATTATTGGGATGACCATAAAGATAAAAATGTTGAGTAATGTGAGTGGTGGTTTTTTCATAGATTAAGCAGGGCCGTTAAAACTCATATATTCACAAGAATTATTTTCAAAGTTTAACATAATATGAAAGTATGCAGGACCACCACCACTCATACCAACTAATCTTTTTTTCCATTTTAAATTTACGCCGTTATAAATACTTCTTTCTAGTAAAGCATTTACATAAATATATTTTATATTATTTTTGCCCAATAAACCCACATATTGATAAATATACTCTTCAAATTGGAAAGGCGTCTCACCACTCTTTTCATCAAAGCACTTTTTGGAAAGAGCGTGTGCCTTTTCAATATCAGCTTTTTGTATATTCCATGCTCCTTCGACACCGTAGTCATCAAAAAGTAAGTGATTACTTTTGGTATGACTTTTATTAAAGATAACTATATTCCTTTCTCTCAATAAAGTTGTTTGACCTTTTATATAGATTAATAAAAGACAATTAAAAACTATCAATAACATTAAAAAAAGATTAAATGATTTACTTTTTATATTTTTTTTTACACTGAGAACCATAGGGCTTAATAATTATTTCTTAAACTTATATTATTTTCTAGTCGTAAATTATTTTCTGAAATACTTATATCTGAATACTTATCTAATCCAACTGTCCTAACTTCTTCAGCGCCAGCCGCGGTGTATTCAAGCCCATTTAAACCTAAATAATTAATATCTGGCTTAAGATAAAAAGAAGTGCCCGTGATATTATGCATTGCATGAATAAGTTCATGCCCAAGTTCTATAAAGGTTGGAGTACCCTCAGATTTAACACCATTTTGAGTAAAGATATTAACTGGAGTAATATCAGGATTAAAATACACAGTACTGTTGGTGCCCCTTCCATTTGTGGCGGGATACCAATTGGGGGCCTCTGTTCCTGATCTATTGGGATGGGGCCCGTTTAACGATACATCTATTTTAACCATATTATTATCTTGAATAATATTTTGCAACAATTCAGAACCGACAGGTTTGCTATTTGATAACGAACTACCGTTTGTAGAATTTAACTTAACTTTTATATTCTTTCCAGCCTGCTTAAATGTTAAATTAGAACTCAACTGTAAAAGTGAGCTGGCCATCATTTTTCCAAAACCTGATTCCAAAGATCCAACTATTTTCAATTTTTTACCATCTGGGTCCACATAAATCAATGGATTATTTCGTGCATAGGAGTAACTGTTCAACTGTTGCGGATCTTCCAGAAACTGTTCTGGCTTGTCGCGCGAGGCAGGATCAGCGCTGAAAAATCTTTTTACCTCCGGATTATAATAGCGCGCGAGCATATACGTGAGATTGGTGTCCTCGTCATGCTGATGTCCCGTATATTTGTGCTTACTATCATAGCTGGTGTTTTTATTATTAATTCTGGTTTGACCAAAAGGATAGTAATCCAGTAACTGGACCAGATTCCCCGCCCCATCAGTGATAACAGATGAAGAATTTAAATGATCAGTATGTTCATAGTATAGGATACCACTTCCACCAACAGTTCCCAAGCTCACCCCGCCTGCCTGTATAGTTATTTCTGAAACAGAATCACGCAGGAGATAACTTGGAAAGATGGTTAGCTCGTGACTTGCCACACCATTAGTTATACAAACAAGCGACGACTGGTTTACACAATTATTTGTGCGACGAAAACGATTGCCATTATGATCATAACTATAGCGCGTAATTAACGTACCGTCATTACTTTCCTTCATTTTATTATTCCACGCGTACTGATATTGCGTATTGCCAAAACTCGTAACATTGCCTCGTGTATCATAACTCAGTTGCGTTGTGCCTATGTTCGTTGCCGCATGGGGATTATTCATACCCTGATCAGTATACGTATACTGACCATTATCAGAAGTTACTAAAATATTTCCCACGGCATTATATACATATGCTTGCACATAGTCCTGATTATTTCCTGTACCCACAACGGCAGCTTGCACCATGCGATCTAAATCATCATACATGTAAAGTGCTATTTTAGATGTTTGCGTATTTGATTGATCATAGATACCGGTAACATTGCCTACGGAATCATAAGCATACTCTATATTTTGTAACGACACATTATTGCTGTTGAGCGTACTGGTCAGCGTCCTCCTGTATAGATGTGATGGATCATAGGTATGTGTAGTTGTTGTTCCGTTTGCATATTGAATAGTCGCCATTTGATTATGGGGCGCGTACGTTATCGTCGCCCAAACAACGGGTCGTAATCTACCGCTATTTCTATCTACTATAACAGATCCTACGAGCCCCCTCGCATTATAAAGATAAGAAATTTCTGTATTATTAGGATATCTCGTTTTCGTAATATTTCCCTGCCGATCATATTCTGTGGTCTGTGTGTAGTTTGTATTGTTGATCGTACGACGCTCATAGTTTTGTAGACCCTGTCGTGTGTAGGCATATTGTGTTGTGATATCAGGAGTTGTTACTACACACACTCGACCTACACCATATCCACACATATCATAGGCATATTGTATATCAGGATTATTCGGAGTACTGGAATCATTCACCTCTGCTGGGCGGTTAAGCTGATCATACACTGTTGTTGTGGTGGAATAGGGATCAGTTGAACTCACTCTATTTCCCACAAGATCATATACATAACTATACTGGGCATACTGCGCATCATTCGGCGCATGTACATCAGTCATGTGCGTACGCAACCCTCTCTTGTCATACGTAAATGTACGTATATTTCCCAGCGCATCAGTTATCTGTACAAGATTATTGTTTCTATTATACGTATACGTTGTGGTATAGATCTGACTGCCATTATGTTCACGCACGGTTTTTATATTTCCAAAAGCGTCATGGGTTACTTCTTTTATAATACCCTTTGCATTGGTAATTGTTTTATGAAAACCATTATACGTATAGGTATTTGTTCCTACAGCATGAGCAACAGATTTTTGCCTATTCAATACGTCATAAGTTGTTGTAGTTATGAGTGCCTGATTCATTGTTGGACTGGTGTAATTCATACCTGCCGAAACATAGGGCAGAGAAGATTTATAGACAAGTCCCCTATTGTTATATAGGGTGTCAGTCGCAATGTCGTCATTTCGCTCTTGTATAGGTCGAGCAAAGCCATCGGTATAGACACGTGATTCAATGGTATCATTCGCATTTACATAACGGGTTGTATGCACATACTGAGGCAAGCTCGAAATGTGATAGGTATTCTCTGTAACTTTTTCTAACTGATTATTATTGCCTGTTTGCCAAGAAGATATAGGTCTGTCGAGCCCGTCAAAAACTGTCTTTACCTCAGCATTATTGGCATCTATGGTTCGCTCTAGGGTGCCCGATGAATAATCATAATAATTTTGCGTTATCTGCCCTAACGCATTAGTGATAGACGCGGGATAAAGATTATAAGCATCATAAGTAGTTGTTGTTGTATTACCGAGTGGATCTGTGACCGTAATAGGCAAGCCATACTGATTGTACGTATACTGTGTATCAGCATACACCCCAGTGGTAATGAGTGTGCTTTCTTTACTTACCAAACCATTAGCAATTTGTCCGTAGGGCAAGTTATCAAAGTAGTACTTCTTCTCCGCATCAGGCAAAGAACTACCATCGTGAACATACATGCGTTTTGGTTTTGTAATATGAGCAGAGGCATGTACAGCATATTCAGTATCAGTATAACGATCATCACTCGTGCTGATATTGGTATATGTGCCATTTGTATTTGCATTAACTGCACCGCGCTCGAGCTCACGCGTTCTGCCACCATGATTTGTATCATACGTATATTCATTTGCCTGCGCATCTTGCACACTTGCCTGTCCGTCATAGTACATCACAACTTTATTCTCAGGATACACAAAGTAACGATTCGTGCCGAGGAGAAATTTTACCCACTTTGTTGTTTCTACTTTATATAGATTCTGATTAGTATCATATATTTCTGTTCTATATATTTGCCCTAATTTTGAAATATGATCATCATGCTCGCCAAGATTTACTAAGCTTGTATTGGCTTGATGATAATAATTTTTTGTAATATTGCCTTCTGGATCAGTAATGGTTACGCTCCCAAAACCAGCGAAGCGTCGTTCCTGTGTATTCTGAAAGTAAAAATACGCATCTTTATAATCGTAGTGCGTAGTAACTGGTGGCGCGCCCATACCCGCATCGAGTGTTATTGACTTTGTAACAGTAATATTTGATGAACTATTATTCTGGTGCAGGTTTGCACTATTCACTTCTTGCGCAGAGGTGCCGTACTCAACATGGACGCTTCCCCCTTGAGCAAGCGTGATATCTTTCAGTACTGCATGTTGCTCTTGTCCCTGATTAATATATACGATGTAATCGGACCAAATGGCATCTGATTTTTTGTCGCCATTAATATCCAGCATGGCTAATTTATTAGGACCCTCATTGTTGGGATTGCTACTGAAGTTATAAAATGTTTGAAGGTTATTATTATAATGAAAGAAACCTGTTGGCGCAGATGAATTATTCAACATACCATCGCCGGCATTAGAAAATACCCAGTAGTCATTCATGAGATCAATCATTCCATCACCATCAGTATCAGCAAGGCGCGCATTTTTAGACGAAGGAAGATATTGTTGGTTAGGTTGCCACTGGGCATCAAATACCCATCCTTGCGCTGGATTTCCGGTATTAATATACAGCCCCGTTTCTGGAATAAAGACATCAACATAACCATCATTATTCATGTCAATTAATTCTGCTGAAGTATTGCGGGAATAATTATTGAGCGCCGTGTTTATACGTATAACATAAAAATGCACAGTACCAAGTGTGTTTACGATAGCATTTGACCATGCCTGATTGTACACAAAACTTGACCCCGTATTTAAAAACACTGACTGATAATAATAAATCTGGGTATTAGAAATACGTTTTCGAGTATTATAAAGCAAATCATCGAGCCCATCACCATCAACATCAGCTAACTTATATCCCAAACATTCACCGCCCAAACCTGTACTCGACCACGCAACACTTTGCCAACCAATGCCAGTTGCGCCGTTATTAATATATGCAGTGTTAGGTTTCCAAAAATCACTATAACCATCACCATTCAAATCCGTCATAAATAAACATCGGGGACCATCTGTAGAATTATAAAAAGTATTGGTTCCCAAAACGCCAAGTGCGCTATTCCACTGCGTACTTTCTGAAAAATTCGTGCCGCTATTTATATATACCTTAGAAAGATTGATATTATTATTGTTGCCACTACTGGATCGTTGCACCATATCAATACGACTGTCCCCATTCACGTCCGCATACCGTGTTCCCCATGATGGGGCTACTGGCGCTGTTTGCCAATTTGCTCCCCCACTCCAACTAGTCGAGGCAACATCGCCATAATCAAATTCTATAGGGTTTTGTATAGTTGGCGTACCCTGAGTGTCATATCCCGTTTCTTGTATTTCTTGTAGGAGGTGGGTGTGCGAATTACTTGGCAAAGTATAATTAAAATCTACTTTTTTATATAACACATTATTATGCAAAATGCGTATGCTATGTATTCTCTTTTCTGTTATCACACGAAAACCGGGTTCTGATGAAGAACTTTCATACGGACTATTTTGCAAATCAAACAGCACTTCTGTGGGACCATCTACCGTACCATGTCCTGTATATACTATACGCGCAGGATAGATCTGACCCTGATGCTTTATATATTCGAAACGCACAACATTATCATGCACATCGCGTATTTCAGACAAGTGCCACGCATAAATATAATTTGCACTCACCTCATCAATGCGCGAGGTAGTACTTGCCCCATAGGTATACACCGTACCCGCATTATCAACCACCTGCCATACATTATTGGCACCAAGAGTATAGCTAAGAAATTCGCCTGATTCAGTGCGTGCACCATACGTACCATGTTGTGTTCCTGTTAACACCGTAACGGGTTCCAGCTCGCCAGAAACTGTAGATTCGAAACTCGTATGATTTGCTTGGCGCAAGGATCCCACGCCGCTTTTATTAATGCGCCGTATAGAAGGAATAGAGATAGACCACCCCCGCCCCACAGGACTGTTCGCACTGTTATTTTGAGAAGAATACTGTAATGCAATTGAGGGTAACAAATTTTGACGCGATGGCGGTAATGGTAAGGAATAATTATAAGTAAAGGCACCCGATGATCCATCAATCGTATGGGCATCTTGCCCCTTGGCAACATCTCCTGGGTCATTTTCTATATTTATAGTTGGAGGCAACAGAGCCAGTGATTCATCGTCATTTTCTAACTTTAGATCTGGTGGAAGAATATTTCTGCGTTGAGGATTACTATCAGGATCACTTTTCTGCTTTGGTTTATTACTGGGCGCTGGATCTATTGCTTCATGTGTAGTGATTTCTTGTATTGGTGTATTCTGGATATCTCTACTTTCTTCCTGTGCAAAAGCAGGGGTACCTGATGTGACTACCATGACAGGTAAAAATAGCCCGATAATAACAACAAGGGTACATGACTTTATATAAAGTTTTCTTCGTAACATATGTGGCGCAATGCAGGGCATATCCTTCAAAAAATATGCAGAGCAAAAAAAATTAACAGTCTTTTTATAAAAATATTTAATTTAATCTTATACCATTTTAAAATAGGGTCAAGCGCGTCGCAATTAGCTTTTGCACAGTTATACTGGAGATACTAGACCAGCAATTTAATTATTAGCCTGTACTTTTATCAACTTATCTTTCCTATACCCCGACAAGTCCATGAATTTTTTGCGTATCTCGTCCACGATAATTACTGAAAATCCAACTAATAATGCGATCAGCCAATCTCGCAGTGAGAGTGCGGTCGTATCAAAAATTCTCTGCATAAAGGGCGTGTAGAGAATAATTATTTGCAATACAAATACACAAATACTTGACCCTACGAGCAAACGATTTTTAAAAAATGTAGCAAGATTCGTCATGATAGAAGCGCGCGAACGCACATTCCATATATTAAACCATTGGAAGAAGGTCAAGGTGAGGAGTGCCATACTGGTTGCCTGAACATATCCAATGGATAGGTATTGTGAAAATACTACCAATGTTCCCAGTGTCATGGTGAGCGACATAATAACCATGCGCCACAGATCATCACGCGCAAGCAACTGCCCCGCACGAACGCGTGCGCGATATAACAATTCACGCTCTTTGGGTTCCAGCGCAAGTGCAACTACAAGAAAGGTATCGGTAACCAGATTTAACCAAATAATTTGAGTAGGATTCAGTGGCAGAGGCAACAGCAGAATTACAGCAAAAATAATAATAATAAACTCTGCAAGATTTGTTGAGAACAAGTACACAAGAACTTTTTTAATAGACTCGTACATGTGTCTACCCTCTGCAATAGCCTCGGGAATACGCCCAAAATTATCATCTAATAAAATAATATCAGCTGATTCTTTTGCACTATCGGTTCCTATCTTGCCCATCGCAACACCCAAATGTGCCGCAACGAGTGATGGCACGTCATTAACCCCATCTCCTGTCATTGCTACCACACAATCACGCAATTGATATGCCTGTATAATTTTCATTTTATGTTCCGGTGCCATGCGACCAAATACGGTAACCTTGATAATACAACGGGCAAGTTCTGCTACACTCATAGCATCTATTTCATTGCCTGACAGCGCAAGATCCCCTCGACTATATATACCTGCCTCGGTTGCAATGGCAGTTGCCGTTTGCATATGGTCACCCGTAATCATTACGACGCGTATGCCTGCCTTGTGTGCCTGTCCGAGAGCCTCGGGCACCTCACTACGGAGGGCATCTTTCATATTCAAAAGCCCAACAAAAATCATATCTGTAGGTATCTCATCTTTAAAATTATCTAGAGAAGAAATTTCTTTATAACATAGCCCAATCACGCGCAGACCACTACCTGATCGTTCATGAATTAGATCTCTATATTGTTGCCTCATCTGCTCAGTCAAATCAATACTACCCGTATCAGTAAGTATTTTTGTAGCCGTGGCAAGTACCACCTCGGCAGCACCGGTTTGCACAGCAAATAATTCTGTGTCACTTTTTTTAAAATAACTGACGTAATACTTTTTTTTGTAATCAAAAGGAATATCGTATATCAAAGGCGAACGAGTGCGTAATTCATTCTGATCAAATCCAAGCTTCTTGCCAAAGGTACGTAACGCTGCCTCGGTAGGATCACCCACTATGTCATACCTATTCTCTTGTTCATTTTTTAATAGTGATGCATTCGCAGAAATTTCTGCAAAGTAAGCAAGTTGTTTTACCGTGTTGGGAATATTTTTTATTTCTGAAGAAGACTTGTCTGCATCACGAGCAGTAATACTACCCTCTGGATGGTAGCCAACGCCACTCATAAAAAATGCCCCACTGTGCGTAACAAATTCAGTAACTACTAATTCGTTGCGCGTAAGGGTTCCTGTCTTATCAACGGCAATGACGGTTGCCTGACCAAGGGTCTCAACAGCTTCGAGTCGCTTGACCAGAATTTGCTTCTGACTCATACGCTCTGCACCTACCGCTAAAACCAACGTTAAGATTACCGGTAGACCCTCTGGTATCACAGCCACCATTAACGATATGGCAATACGCACCATAGTGTGAATAGGTACGCCAGAAATAATGCCAATTAAAAATAATACTGCTACTGCAATAGACAATGCAATGGAAATAAACTTTGCCAGACGACGAATAGATTTACGGAGTGGCATTTCTACATCAAGAGTATCTACCATATGAGAAAGCTTTCCCAGTTCGGTATCAGCGCCCGTTGCAACCACTATTGCGCGCGCACTACCCGCAACAACACTGGTACCAGCCCATAACATATTCACCTGATCAGAAATATTCAAAGTATTACTGGAATCATTAGCACTAGCATTAGCATTAGAATCGGCAAGTACTTTATTTTCTTTAACCACGGGCAAAGACTCACCAGTTAAGATTGCCTCATCGATCGTAATTTGATTATCGATAATACGCATATCAGCCGCAATGCGATCTCCTGGGCGTAGCATGACCACATCTCCTGGCACCAACTCCTCGGACACCATCAAATGCTGCTTGCCCTCACGCATGACTACTACGCGGAACTGATTCATTTTTTTCAAAGCAAAAAATGTGTTCTGTGCTCGACCCTCTTGAAACATACCAATTCCCACATTTAACATACACACACTCGCAACAATAAGAGTGTCTACATATTCGCCAATACCTATAGTTATCGCAATAACAAAAAGCAAAATATAAACGAGGGGACTTTTAAACTGTCGTAAAAATAAGGCAAGGAGTGAGCTCGGTCTCCCCTCTTTTATTACATTAGTACCGTAACGCTCGCGCTGTTCTAAAACTTGGGTATTATTAAGTCCTGCATCAGTAACATGAAAAAATGCAGCCAGCTCACTATCTGACATATGATACCAATTTTTTTGGATCGCTACGGCCCCATCTCTATGCATATTTTCTTTTTTGTTTTTTATTTTTATTCTTGTCTTTATAAGATTTAATATATTCATATATTTTATTTCTTATGCTTTATGCTATTTTATTTTGAGTATCTTGAATATTAAATACTTTTTTACTCGTAAATATTTTCCATGCCTTATGAAAAGGCACTATAGACATATAAAATTTCAAATCAATAAGGTAGCGTATCCACCAACCGAATCGACCGTAAACTCGTAGAGAGCCGTACATAAAAATAGCCCAGCCCTTTCCAATCGGCACATCAAAACCATTTGGTTTCGGTAAATACAGTGGTAGAGGAAGACCTTGTATATCAGCACTGATAATATTCGCCACTGCTCGTCCATGGTACAGCGCTGTCTGTGCCAAACCACTGTACGGTGTATCAGCAATATCACCCGCAACAAATATTTGATCACATCCCTTTGCCCGTAAATAGGCGTCGACAATAACTTTTCCTTTTTCTGTATAAAAAAATCCAGAGATATTTTGAGAACTTGCATGTGGTTGTGTTCCCGCAGTCCATATCACCGTTTTTGCACCCAGCGTCATATCTTGCAAGAACACTGTCCATGATTCATTTTTTATAAGGCTTCTATTGAGAAGCAAGTTCACTCCCAATTTACGTAAACGCGCCTCGGCACGGAGAGATACTGATTCTGGAAATTTTGAAAGCACGTGCGGACCTCGTTCTATTAAATCAATAGTAATGAGCGTTTCATTAATATTGAATTTTTTTGCAAGTTCATGCACATACTGGGCAAGTTCTCCCGTCAACTCAACGCCCGATGGACCCGCGCCAGCCACAATAAAGTGGAGCGCCAAAAGTGTTTCCTCTATTGATCCGTGGGTATGATGCTCGAAAAGTTTATGAATACGTTGTTTTAAACGTAGTGCCTCTTGTGTTGATTGAAAATTATATGATATTTCATTAACGCCCTCTATGTTAAAAAAATTATTTTGACTTCCTAGCGCAAGGAGCAAATAATCACCCGCATATACCGTACCGCTTTTGCCGGTTACTTTTTTTTCAGTGGTATTAACATGTATAATTTCATCCTGTACTACCTGCACCCCAGTAGAATCAAAAATATCACCAAGAGGAATAGCAGTACGCTCAACTGCTCCTCCTGTTGCAACACGATACAATGCGGGATAATATTCAAAATAGGTATTCTTGCTTATTAATGTAATGTCAATATTTTTTCCTAATTTTTTAGAAAGATCTAACGCAGAGCGAATACCTGCGAATCCACCTCCTATAATGAGTACTTTGGGTATGTTTACAGTTTTTTGCATATATGCCATTGTATCAAATAAATTATACAAATACTGATAGTGTATTATACTAATCAATATAAAATCATTTTTGAAAAGGGGTAATAAAAACAATCCACAAACGTCATACTCTATGAAGCGCACTATGTCACCCGAACAAGCTGTATTTTTAAAATATTATGAGGCATATAATGATGCTATTTTTCGTTTTTGCCTTACAAAAGTACGTAATCGAGATCTGGCACTTGACATCACTCAAGATACCTTTATAAAAACATGGTCCTATCTACAAAAAGGCAATACTGTAGAGAACATGCGGGCCTTTCTTTATAGAATAGCCCACAATAGTATCATTGATGCCGTGCGTAAAAAACACGAAGAATCACTTGATTCTATTTTGGAAAGTGGTCTTGATTTTGAATCACAGCGAGAATTAAAAGATATGCACAATCAAGCAGATATGACGCTTGCCCTACAGATTCTCGATACGCTGGAACCGGCAACAAAAGAACTCTTGATTATGCGTTTCTTGGACGGCTTGTCTGTAAAAGAGATAGCCGAGTTACTCGATCAAGAGGCAAATACTATTTCTGTTCGCATTCATAGAGCCCTTGAAAGTATCCAAAAACGATCAACCCCTCGACAGGCTCGGGGCAAGCAAATAAAATAATATGAAAGATTTTCAGAAAACAATAGAACAAGTGCAAGAATTTCTCAAACTTTCTCCAGAAGAAAAGTTTAGTATGCGTGAAAAAATTAGCCACGCTCTACATACTTCTTCAGCACACCCATCTCCCTACATGTTAAAACATGCTTTTCGTTTTACACAGAAATTTATTTTTCGTAGTGCTGTTGCCCTTTTAATGGTGAGTATGATTGGTGGCGCTGGTATTGTTGGAGTAAGTGCACAGGCACTCCCTGGAGACACCCTCTATACTACAAAAATAAACATAGAAGACTTACGAGCAACCCTAAAAACATCTCCTGAGTCAAAAATTGCTTTTGATATTAAAAGAACTGAATCACGATTCAAAGAAGTGCGCCAACTCGTAAAAGACGGTGCTTTTGATGAGGTTAAAAAAGATATTATTACCAAAAATATTGAAAGCCATGTAATCAGCGCAACGGAAGAGGTCAGTAAAGTTGCTTTTTCAGAACCAGAACATCACAAAGTAATTACCGAACAAATAAAAGATCAGCTTGAAAAAGAACGTGAAAGTATCATAGAATTAGCAACAGAAGAAGCTCTTGATATTCATAAAGAGCACTCTCTTGTAGAAACAAAGAGTATTCTTGCTCTTACTGAAGTTGCAAAAACAACACAAGAACAAGTAACCAAAATTGAAAAAATTCAAGATACTATTACTGAAGTTATTGAAGAGTCAAAAGAATTACCTGTAAGTGAAACCCTGCCACTTACCTCCCCAACAGATGAGGAGCTTTTGGGCGATACTTTGACGCTCGAAAATGAAACTTCTCTTCCTAGTCCAATCAGTACACCCGAGGAGGATAAGCTCTTTATTGAATCCACTCTTGCTACATTAAAAAAAGATTTAGAAAAGTTAACACGAGCGCCAGTACTACAAGAAACTCTAAGTGTTGACCTAGAGCCCCTTACCCTACTGCAATCATCCACGCCCACACCCACAACAAATATCTCTACTGATATAACCATAGCCTATGATTTGCTTATTTCAGCATATGAAAGTGGTAATTACGCTGCTGCAAAAACATTAATAAAAAAAATACATATGCTTATTGATACGTTGACTCAACCAGCGCCAACGACTCCTACAGTCACCGTACCTGTTATAGAATTACTAGAAACTCCTCCCTCACCTGTGGTGGTAACGGATGCTTCCTATCCCACTCCTACTCCTGAAATAAAATCTGAAGAAAAATCCCTTAGCTCTGTTATAAGAGCCGACAAAATAAATACCACAACTACGCAAAGATAACATAACCATTCGCTATTCTTCTTTTTCTTCCCCCTCTTGTTCCTCCTCTTGCTCCCCTTCTTTTTGTGATTCTTTTTTGAAAAACCATTCTTGAGAAAGTACTACTGAGGCAATACTTGCAAGAATGCTCGCTCCCAAAATAATCCATAACCACCATGGCATATTGAGACTGGGCGAACCGTTGGTGTTACTCTCTTGAGAAAAGAGCGCAGCTGCCGAAAGATCACTACGAATAGGTGGGGCCGTTGTAATAGTTTGTGTTTCGTTTTCTATTCCAGACTCTGTAACGCTTTCTTCTTCATCCCCCATCTCATCTTGTACCTTTTGCGCCTCTACTGCTTTTTGTCTTGCAACAGCGACAGGATCATACACATGTAATACTTTACCGTTAGGATAGAGCAGCGACGAGGTTACTTTATTATTGAGCGTGTGTAAGTGATCGAATTTTGTAATAGCCCTTGGGAAGTACCTCGTCTCTCCTGCTGGCAAATAAGTTTTTGGGGGTATACGAAAAGTGATACCCATACTTTCAATGACCCAATCAGAAATATCAAAAGAAAACTTTGTATTATTTTTAACACCTATGCCGCCATCGGATGTATACTCGACAATCTGAATATCAGGCGCATGGACTTGTATTGTTTTTTCAAAAACCATCGTAGGCTCTGTAATGATTTCACTTTTCCCGGTATACCATTCTAAAAAGACAATATAATTCCCTGGATATTCATACGTATGATGTACAGGATCATTCCAAGTATACGCATACTGCATACCGTCACCCATATTCCATACGTAATAACCTTTATTTTTTTCAGTGTCTTCTTTCATATGCCTATGCCAAGTTATCTCAACAGTGTATAGCGTCTCAACACCCGCAACAATATTCTTTTGTGTGGTCATAGCGCCCGTATAATAGGGATCAAAGTAAGGCGGCACAAGGGCATTTGATTTAGGGGGAGGTGCTGTAGTGTTACCTGTTTGTGATGTTGATGTTGTTGTCGTTGTTCCGCCACTACTACTACCAGAACCCGTTCCCGAACCCGAACTTGTTCCTGTTCCTGTAGTACCATTATCAGTAGTAGTAGATTGCGTTGGTGTATGATTATTTTGAGCACCAGGCGTTACGCTCCCTACAGCCCATGATGCATTATGTAATTGGAGTGTATCTCCGGTACCATCAGCTGCTGGATCTGCGGCGTACGTATATGCATCAACAGTAACTACATTTTCATCAATCATTGCGATCAACTCGCCCGTATTATTTAATGAAAACGCACTATCAAAAAGTAATCCCGTATAATTAGGATATGCCAATAAAAAGTTAGCAGGATTATCTGCAATAATAGCAAACAACCCAGCACCGATCTGTGCGCCACCTTGAAATTCATTAACTCTATGATTTACACCATTTTCTAAAAGTTTCCACGCGGTCAAATTAATTCCTGATGCCGAAGTATTTTGTACTTCTACCCATTCATAGCCACCATCGGCCCCCGCAGGATCGTACATAATTTCAGAAATAATGACTTGCGCATGCGTAATGCAGGGAAAAATCAGGTAACAAAAAAACGCAAAAAAGAATGTTTTCATAAGTCTTCAAAACGTATGATTATATTATGATAATAATTGACGGAGCACGTCCTCAGGCACTTCTTTTATGTTTGGAGTAGAAGGGGCCTCTGTCTGCGCAGAGTCATGGTTATTATATGTATCTTTCGTTTTAGAATCAAGGGGCGGCGGAGGTGTTGCTTCTTGTTCTGTTTTAGCACGTCTAATAATCTCTTGTAGGGCATTTAAACTTTCTTTACTTGCGTCTTTATGTGCACTATGTACAGAGGGTGCTTTGTTTTTATTCTGAGCATTCTGAATAAATGATTCCGGTTTCTTTTCTTCTTTTTTATTTTTAAATTCTTTTACTTCTTTGATTTCTTTGAGTACACCAATAGTTGCCACATTATTGCGATTATCTAAAAGGGTTTTTAAATCAGTTTGAGATGAAGTCGGGGTTGAGCGCTCTTGCCTATCAGATGCTTTACTTTCTGAGACCATGTGGGTGATAGATTTTTCTACAACCACTGGTGCTGGCGATAGAGAAACCGTTGGCTTGTTCTGGAAAGCATCTTTTTTATTGGGTAGGTGTGTCGTGGGCGTAGGTTTTTTAGGCGCCGATGATGGTGTTGCTATGTGCGTTGTAGGCACCCATTGCTTTGTTCCTGTTACTGGTTTTGTCTCACTACTTTTTTTGCCATAGGTAGGCTTTTCTGGTTGGCGCTCAACATATTCCCGTTGTGGAGCAGCAAAAACTCCCGCAACACGCTCTGTCTTTTGTTCTTCGCCTTTTTCTAGACTACTAGGATCAGTCCATACTGCGCCCGTTGCTTCTACCTCTGCGCGTTTTTTGACTAAGTATTCTTGATGTTCAAGTTGTTTTTTATTTGGAATAGGATTGAACCATTCCTCAACGCTCGCCTCAACATCTTCGCGCCTGCGTGCATAGAGTCTACGAGAATTATGAAAAACTTCTTCTTTTACTGATACTTCAGGTGTTTTTACAGGGGGCAAGGTAGTGGCCGAAAAACCACGCGTGGTCATACCGTCTACAGAAAGCTTCAAATAAATCTGCGCAAATCCAAGATTAATAATATCTTGTTGTACAAATTCGGGTGCAAACTCTTGCTCAAAGATTTCAGCATCTTGCGGACCAATACGGAATACAATCATGGTGCCCACGTTTCCAAAAATAGCATCACGCACGGTTTCGGGTACTTGGGCGACGAACTGGTGGGCCATCGTAAGACCCAGTTTATATTTACGCGCCTCTGACAACACATCGGCAAAAGAATCATTCGCAAAGTTTTGAAACTCATCGGCATATAAATAAAACGAGGGCAAATCTTTCATTTGCTCTTCGGTGAATTCTGCGCGACTCATCGCTGCCAAATATACACTCGTAGAAAACAAACTTCCCAAGAGCTGCGCGTTTTGTTCACCCAAGAGCCCCTTGGAAAAGTTCGCCAGAATAATTTTCTTACTATCCATAGCCTTGCGCAAATCAAAAGAAGATCTCGGCTGTCCAATGATATTTCTAATGATGGGATTCGATGTAAACTGTCCAATTTTATTTTGAACGGCTGCCCCCGCCTCGCGACGGTATTTATCATCCCATGTTGCATATTCATCAATCCAAAACGATCGCACCGAAGGATCGCGCAAATTATCAACAATAATTTTACGGTAGTCCTTATCCGTCAGCACACGATTAAAACCAAGAAGTGTTGCATCAGGATATTCCAAAAGCGCCAAAAGCACGTTCTGTGTAATATATTCCATACGCCCCGAAAAGGCATCTACCCAGATCTTTTTCATAACGGACAAAATGCCGTTTGCAGCATGGTGACGTTTATCAGGTCCTGGATCCTCTAGAATATTAAAGGCGATAGGATATCCAACATCAAAGGGCGCGAAATAGATAACATCATTAATACGACTTTCTGGTACATAATCCAACATTTTTTCAGCTGAGGCACCGTGGGGATCGAGGAAGGCCAGGCCATTGCCATTTAAAATATCCTGAGCAATCATGTTTTCCAACACCGTTGACTTTCCTACTCCGGTTTTTCCAATAACATAGACATGCTTTAATCTGTCTTTTGCCTTGATACCAAAACGCTTCCGTTCGTTACGGAAATCAGTTTCAGCAAAATATGTAATTGCAGCAGGATCTTCACGCATACGTATATTCCAAATTATAGCATTAAATTGAGATTAGTTTAAAACTTTTACAAGACTTTTGAAGAGGCGCTCTCAATAAAGTCTTGCATAAGACCTGCATACGTATCTATACATAACCTTAATTCAGGGGTAAATATTTCAGGAACTTTTTGCATTTCTAAGCGAAGTTCATCGAGGCCATAAAATAAAACACCCTTTGCCTCCTTATCAACGGGTCGTATACGACCATTATAGAAACCAAAATATATGTGTGATCTATTTGCAATAACGATCTTTTCTTGATTTATAATTTTATCAAAAAGAAAAATCTTTGTATCGAGGTGCTTTACAATAGCAATGGTTTCTAAATACTTGTTTAGTAACATATATGTTTTTCGAAAATCATCTTCGTTACGAAGTACTATAGAAGGTGTTTGTAATTCTTGAACAGTTTCAACCATGACCACATATTCTTCGTTATCACCATACGTAATATGCCCACCAATTGATTTGTCTAACAAACCTGGGTTATGACGCTTGTCAAAAGATCTTTTCTGAATAATTAATTCGCCCTCAGTATTAAAAATAAATATATTTACCACATCTACTGCTCTGCTTGGTTTTCCTGTTTCCTTAAAAACTTTAATTTGCTCATCATAAAAATCACCACGATCCATAGGAATTAATACATCTGGATTATCAAGCATATATGTTTTTACTATTTCAGCCATAACAAATATTTGCTATATGTCACTCTTCCTCTTCCACTCATACGCAACCAGTGCTGCAGAAACCGAGGCATTCAGCGACTCAACCTGATGATTCATAGGAATACTAATCGTGTGATCGCACTTTTCCAGAGTCAGATGCCGAATACCCGTACCCTCACTCCCCACTACAAAGGCAACGGGGCTATCATGCACATAATCAAAAAGAGATGTTGTTCCCTCGCCGGTAATGCCGTAAATCCAAAACTTTGATTTTTTTAAGAGTTCTATTGCCTGATTCACATTACCCACGCGTATCACCGGAATATGCATAATTGCTCCCGCTGAGGTTTTAAATACTGTTCCAGTTACGGGAGCTTGTCTATGTTCTGGTAGTAACACCGCTGCCATACCCGCCGCGGCCGCAGTGCGAATAATAGCGCCAACATTATGGGGATCCTGCACCTCGTCCAGTATCATAACCGCAGGGTTCTTTTCGAGATCAAGACTACTCAACCAGTCAGGGAATTCGGTGTAAGGAAAGTACTTTAACTCGGCAACAACTCCTTGATGATGAGCATCCTTGCCCACTAAATCAGTTACTTTCTTTTCTGAAAAATTACTCATCGGAATTTTATGTTTATGCGCTAATTCCCTAATCTCTTGTAGGTTACTGTCCTGCTGTGCTGAATCACTGATAAAGATATGGTTCACCATACTTGGCTGACTGTGTATAACCTCAACAATAGGCTTTTTACCAAAAATAGTAAGTTTTGATGATTTGTTTATTTTATGCATATGTTTTGAGTATAGCAGTTTTTAAAAATAAAAAACAACGTTAGGAAACGTTGTTTTTTAGAAAAATATCTCTATACCTATTATGACAACACTACAGCGGGTGATTTCATTATTGTTCTGCGTATGCGCATATTTTTATTTTGAGTGTTGTTTACTATAGTTACTATCATTTCTATTTGTGCCTGAGTAAGTCCCAGTCCAGCAAACGTATCTGCGGTTACCACCATGGCCTGAGCTGATGGAACAGAGGTGATAAGAAAGGCAAAACCAAGTACTGTTGTTATAAAAAATTTCTTAAGAGTATTCATAAAAAATAAAATTAAACTAATATTACATAGTGTTATTATATATAAAAAAATTTAAAAAATAAAGTTGTCGCATGGACAGTCTAGAAAAGGGCCTAAAAACTGAACACACTACTCACACTACTCTGGCTTATTAAAATGAAAGACGAGACCTTCTGGTGCCACCATGTTTCGCATTTTTGGGTTGGAAGGTACGGAAATTGGGGGTGTGGTTGGTGGGTTGTTTTCTTGAATTTCTTCCAAATTCTTCGGACGAGGGCGTCGTAGGCGATGGTGACCTCTTCCTTGTCGGGGCGGATGACTTTGG
>JACCDN010855122.1_pt1 | contig 23352 bp, 20 predicted proteins | sample 7441691 | NCBI WGS metagenome assembly JACCDN01 (sample SAMN15323439, study PRJNA562643) | freshwater metagenome | isolation source: river surface water | place: USA:Blue River Watershed | collected 2017-08-16 | reverse complement strand
AGGGGAAGTCTGATCGCTCACCCTTATGGGATCAGCCTGTCACAACGTCTGACTGAAGGGGCCGGGTATGGTTTGATCAGAGCACCGGGTGCCTCCGGCGTGGCAATGTCCAACAGTGCAGGTATAGCAACAGACTGGCGTGGTTATGCGATTGCCCCTTCCCTTCAGGCATACCGCAAAAACAGGATAACACTGGATCCTGCAAGCTATACCTCGACACTGGATATTACCCTGAACAGCCTGCAAGTGATCCCAACAAAAGAAGCGCTGGTGCTGGCAGACTACCAGACACAAATCGGAGCGAGAGCACTTATCACGCTAATACAACATGACGGCTCTGTAGTGCCTTTTGGCGCCAGTACCGCCGTGGTGGATGGCCATCACACAGGTATTGTGGGAGATAAGGGCGCAGTTTATCTTGCCGGTCTTCAATTAAAAGGAACCATCCGTGCTACCTGGGGGAGTGGAGCAGGAAAGTCATGCCAGGGCCATTATCACTTACCCGATACTCCGCACAGGCATGGGATCAGCATGCTAACCCTGCAATGTCGATAACAAAGGAGGGTTCACCCCAATGGCAACAATGAAATTATTCCCACTGTGGAGCAGTATGTGGCTGGTGCTGGCTACTGGCAACGCAGTAGCAGGCTGTCCTGCCAATACGGATGTGCAAACCATCGACTTTGGGCCGGTGGAAGCTGCTCCTGATCTGCCGGCAGGAACAATACTGGCGCAAAAATCAGTGATATTCCCCATAGATGCGACTGACTGTGGTGGCCTGCAGTTGGTATTCAGTGGCCAGGAAGATGGTAACAATTATATCACCTACAGTACTGGATTACGGGGTATCGGATACCGCATCTGGCATAGCAGATTGCCACTCACAATGACACCTACCAGTGGCACAATGCAGATTACAAAAACGCCAGAGTTTCTGATACAGCTGATAAAAACCGGATCCGAGATGCAAACGGGAACCATGCCTCTCATCAGTATCAATATGAAAGCACCTTATGACGGTGATCGCACTATCATCACCCTGAACGCGCAGGCGGTGATACGCACCACGACCTGTTCATTACTGACAAAGGACATCATAGTATCAATGCCCTCACTGGATACCAGTGTCTTTACTGGCAAGGGCACCACCACAGGAGAAACCAATTTCTCCCTTGATTTGCAATGTTATGATGGTACCCGTGTGGACGTGACCTTTACCCCCCGCATACCTGATACCCAACTTGCTGTCGGGGTACTGACTCCGACTCCTCAGCTCAATGGCGCAACAGGTTTAGGGGTACAGATACTGCATCAAGGTGTACCCGTTCGGCTCGCAGAATCTCTTGTGCTACAACAGCAGAAAGGACGTTTTTCCCTGCCTTTCGGCGCCCGTTATTATCAGATGACTGATCACGTTGCTGCTGGCCCATTTCAGGCAACTGCACTATTTTCACTGGCGTATCAATAACAATCTGTCTGGAATATTAGCGCCAGCAGTCAATGAAAGCCTTGCTCAAGGAGACGGATACAGTAACAGCACCAAGCCTGGTAGGGGGTAGAATTGTAAACAAATTAGTAAAACCAATAAAATCGTTTGTGCATGACACTATCGCATTGTATAACAATAAGTGTGCATGGGCACTCGATATTGCTGGTGCTCAGCGCGTAAGCTATTATTCATCAACAAGGAGAAGTACACATGAAGGACATGAATAAAAAACGTTTAGCGTTCATAATAGCGGCCGCCTTGGCTCCTGCTGTTACTCAGGCTTACAATTATGGCACACTTACCTTTACCGGTAACGTTGAAAGAGCTGCAGCTGCTGTTGCCTGTAGCATGACAGTAAATGAGCAGTCCGCTACCGAGGTACAACTCGCTAATGCTGCGTTAGAAAGCTTTGGTCACACCGGGGCTACGGCTGGAAATACAGACTTTACCCTCCAGTTCGCTAACTGCCCCAGATCTGGATCTACTGCCACCTTAACCCTGTTCGGTGCAGCTGATGAAACTGACAGTAAGGCATTTATGAACACAGCAAGTGGTGATGCTGCTGCTCAGGGAGTCGGAATCCTGATAGAGGATATTAAAGAAGGTGTTGTGGTGTTGGCGCCAGCCGGTGTGGGCAGAGAGCACCGCATTATTGACGGCATCTTTAACGTACCCCTGCGGGCAAGCATGATAAGAACGGGGGAGGCAGTGAAAGAAGGCTTGGTTACTGCCAGCGCCACGGTAAATATGGAATATCAGTAAATTTTCGTTAAAACATGGGATATTAAGCCCCCTTTCCCGGGGCTTTTTTTATGGCCCTAAAAATGCGGTCAACACAAAACACATATCGCCAGGTTTGGCACCTATTCTGCTAAAGCCTGACAAAACCTTGGTCAACGCGTCTACCATCAGCATCGATAATAAAAAAATCTAATAATTAATCATAATATCATATAAAAAAATGTGTATTTCATTGAATTCGTCTTCCTTTTTATTTATCATCTCGTTCCATTTAATACTGTCTTGTTATCTTTATTATCAATCAATAATATGCCATACACACTGTGCAATAACTTATGGGCAATTTTTTAAAAGGGCATATACCTGTGCCACAACTTATTCAGTTAGTTGCAAATATAAACGGTTGTCCTGATTATCGCAGCAGAGATTCAATCGTTTCTTGTAACGCTCTATTGGTTTGTTCAGTTTATGGCTGTTACAGAGATACAAAACCCTTCCTGCCTTTGAATAGTGTCTTGCATTTGTGCATAACCTTGATGCACTGGCTGACTTTAGCAGCACTCAGTCGTTTCAGTATAGTCTGTTTTTTTATACCGCTGACTAAATCGCCAGATAATTTTTTTAATAACACCCCTGCGGTGTTAAAGGATAAACAAGTGGGGAAGGCGGTATCTTTCTCAATTATTCATCTTTCCGGCTCAGGGAAAGGAACATTGTGATTTTATTGTGAGAGGCTTAATGCTATGTCCTGTTTTCCATCCAGGTTGAGTTATCTTTTGGCAGCCATATTACTGGTTGCCTCCCTTTCAACACAGGCGAGTGTGATCATTTGGGGCACCCGAGTCATAGTAACGGATTCTCGCAATGGCACATCCTTGACCATGAGTAATCCAGAAAATTCTGGCATCTTTTTGGTTCAATCTTACATCACACCTTATACGGATGAATCTCATAAGGTCCCACTTAATAAAGATCTTCCCTTTATTGTGACACCCCCATTATTTCGTATTGACCCCGGCCAGCAAAATATTGTGCGTATCATGTACACCGGACAGGGGTTGCCAACAGACAAAGAATCCGTCTTTTTTTATCACGCCAAGGCCATTCCTCAGCTGAAAAAAGATAGTGGTAACATATTAGCATTAACGATTGATTCAGCCCTGAAGCTATTTTATCGACCTGAGGGCTTAACAGGGAAAGCCGCCGCTCAAGCTTATAAAAAAATTACGTTCAGTCGCGAAAATAATAAATTAACGGTCACGAATCCGACACCTTACCATATTAATTTTTATGAAATCATGGTTGGAAATGAAAAAATAGATATTAAAAAGCAACCTTTACTTATGCCGAACGCAAGCGCTTCCTATCCATTACCCGCTGCGGGAGGTAATGACGTTCAGTGGAAAACGATAGGCGATATCGGTGACATAACCAAAGTAGAACGAGCCCAGTTATGATATTTATTGATCACCCTGCAGATGTGGTGAAAAAAATTAAAAATGTTACACGTACCCTTCTGTGCGGAATGATCAATCTGGCGGCATTACCCACCCTGGCGGCTCCAGCACAACAGGCCGCCGGGGACGAATACTACTTTCCTGCAGAAGCACTGGGAGGTAAAAAGGTTGATCTTTCACATTTTTCTAAACCGGGACAAGGAAAACCCGGTGAATATCAGGTTGATATTCTGGTCAACGGTACAAACGTGGACAGACAACTGCTTTCATTTGTTACAAATGCGCAAGGTAAGTTGGTGCCCCAGTTAAGCGTACAACAATATAAAGATTTAGGGCTAAAAATTGATGAATTACCTGCCATGGAAAAGCTCCCTCTTGACCAGGTGATAACAAACATTGCGCAATACGCCCCCGTGATGACGGATCTCGATGTCAGCAAACTGCAACTCAAGATTACCGTTCCGCAGAAATTGCTCAATATCCGCCCCAAGGATTACATCGATCCCGCCCTTTGGAATACAGGTATGCCAACAGCGTTTTCCAATTATGATTTGAGTGGTTCGCGCACCCTGTATAATCAAAGCCGCCAGAACAATGAGCAGCAACAATTTGTTAATTTACGTAATGGCGCTAATATTGCTGGATTGCGACTGCGCAATAATTCTACATGGCAGCATAACAACAGTGGGATAAATAAATTCACGGTTATGCAGAATTGGCTTGAAAAAGATATCTTCCCATTACGAAGCTTGGCGCTTATTGGCGATATTTCAACATCTTCTGATGTGTTGGGTGGTTTTAATTTTCGTGGTATTGCCTTGCGTTCACAAGATTCCATGCTTCCTTCCAGCGAACAAGGATACAGGCCAGTGATACATGGTATCGCAATGACATCTAATGCCCGTGTTTCTGTTTATAATAATAATGCCTTAATTTACGAAACCTATGTACCAGCGGGTGAATTTAGCCTTACAGACTTCAATATGACCAGCGGTCGCATGGATATCACTGTGACGGAGAGTGACGGGAGAGTGCAGAGTTTCTCCCGGTTTTTTGATAACTTAAGTATCATGCAACGTGAAAAGTCTCTTAAATACGATCTGGCACTGGGCCAATACCGTAATCCAGGATCCGTTAGCAGTGGCACTCCCTATAATCCGCGTTTTATACAGGCATCAGCATTGTATGGTCTGTCTGATGGCATGACCCTGTATGGTGGCATAACGACCAGTTCAGATTATCATGTTGCCATGATCGGGGCAGCACAAACCTTAAGCTCCTTTGGTGTACTTTCTATTGATCTCTCTAATTCAGCAGTATCATTGGTCACGGGTGATAATACAAACAAAAATGGCCAGTCACTGCGTCTCAGGTATGGGAAAAATTTTACGGATAGCGGAACGCAAATTTCACTGACGGGCGAGAGGCTAAATGATTATTACTCTTTTACTGATTCCATTAACATGCACCTGACGCCAAGTCCAAATGATCCTTGGGGGTGGCTGTTACAAAAACAAAGAACATCCAGAATAGACTTGAATATTCAACAATCGATGCAAACACTGGGATCAGTGACTCTCACTTCTTCTCAGCAAAACTATCAGGACGGATCCCGCCAACAAAGTGCCGGTGCTGCCTGGAACCTTAATATTTCTTCGGTTTCACTGGGGCTGAGTTACACCTACAATAACACAATATATAGCGAGGACAGGAAGAGCCGTGATCAGATCTATTCCCTCACTGCAAGCATGCCATTTTCTTACCTGTCCTCAAAAAACAGCATGACTACTTCCTACTCTTTGACTAACAATCAAGATGGCGATACACGAGAACAAGTAGGGCTAAATGGGACCTTGCTGGCGAAAAATAACCTGAGTTATTCGGTACAACAAAGCTACAGCAGTGTCAGGTCCGAAGAATATGGTGGTAATTTTTCGGTAAATTATCTGGGTCGTGCCGGGGCTGCAGGTAGCGCATGGAGTTATGGCAAACAAAGCCGCAAACTGAGTTATACTGCAAGAGGAGCTGTTGTTGCTCACCCTTATGGTATCAGTTTATCACAGAATCTGTCTGAAGGTTCCGGCTATGCCCTTGTCAGGGCTCCAGGAACTTCCGGTATAGCCGTAATGAACACGACAGGTGTTGCGACAGACTGGTGGGGACATGCCATAGTCCCTTCTGTACAGGCATACCGAAAAAATAATATCTCTTTGGATCCGTCCACTTATCAGGACGTTGTTGATGTTACTATGAGCAGCATTCAGGTTATTCCGGCAAAGGAAGCACTGGTACTTGCTGACTATCAGACACTTACCGGTAACAGGGCCATGATCACACTGATACAACGGGATGGTTCTGTGGTACCTTTTGGCGCCACAGCTTCAATCGTTGATGATGGTAGTCATGCAGGGATTGTGGGAGATAAGGGCGTCGTTTACCTCGCCAACCTGTCCCCACAAGGGGCTATCCGGGCGTCATGGGGAACAGAGTCAAAGGAATCTTGCCAGAGCAGCTACAGCTTAACGGATAGTCAAATCATTCACGGAATCAGTCTGTTGACACTGAAATGCCAGTAAAATAAGGATTAGCTTCATGGCAACGATGAGACGCCCTCCCTTAAAATGGGGAATATTTATTTTTCTGGTCAGCTGCAAAGTTGCCACTACCTGCCCTGCCGATGGTGTGGGTCCCTTGACCTTCAATCTTCCCCCCTTGTTGGTGGTTACACCGGATGTGAGTGTCGGTACCGTGTTGGCCGAAGTAGAACAAACGGCCATATCAACCATAGACAGCACCTGTGAAGGGCTGCAAATACAAGGATTACCCGGCAATCTTGTTGCAGATGGAATTTACAGTACCAATCTTAAAGGTATTGGTTACAGAATCTGGCAGGGTGAAACCCTGCTTACCGGCGATGAACGGCCAATACTGCAGGCCCAGGAAAGAAAACCGTTGCGTATACAACTGGTGAAAACGGCATCCGGAGTTACCGGTATTGGTACCCTTACCGGAGGCACCTATGGCAGTCTGATGGCTGCCAATGGCACCACTATTGCGCTCAATATGTCTCCCGTTTTTGTCAGTGCGACAACCTGTACCCTGACAACCCCTGACATTTATGTCACCCTGAACATAATTAATAGCAATCATTTCACAGCGGTAGGGAAAACAGGCGGGGATACCCCCTTTGCCATCGCCATGACCTGTGATGACAGTACCCGTGTTGCCATCACCTTGACGGGCACATCAGCCACTGACCTTGCCGACCAAGGTGTTCTTGCTCCTCAGACAGGGACGACCACAGGGATCGGTATCCAGGTGCTGTTTGATAATCAACCCATTCCTCTTGGGGAGGAGCTTGTTCTGCCAGACTTACCATCAGGCGCGGTATCCTTGCCTTTTCAGGCCCGTTATTACCAAACGACTGACAGTATTTCTGCAGGCTGGCTTACTGCAACGGCTTCATTTGTCTTCACTTATCAATAAACGGCTCGGACCCAGATTATAGGGCCCGCCTCTTAAGAAAGGGGTTGTCTTTCAAAGCATCGGGCTGACATAGTCCCGTGTACTCGGCCAACGACTTACTGCACCTCTGCTGACGGTATGATTCAATTAACCGCTTCTTCTCCTGAATCCGCTCAAATTGCCTTATTTTTTAAATTTATATTTAACTTTTGTAAAAAAATATTACATTTAAGTAAAAAAAAGAGATAACTGCTTGCGTTTTATCACATATGATCGATAATCAATAGGCTCTATGAATCAATAGGTATCAACGAATAAAACAAATGGATTGCATGCTATTAAATTGGCAAGTGATTCATCCGCTGCGTGTTCTTAACATTCTTTAGGAGAAGTGACGATGAAAAAAACCCTTCTGGCTACACTGACTACCGCTATCCTGGCATCTGGTATGACACAGGCAACAAACTATCCAGCGGGCACCATTACGTTTACCGGCACGGTGACCGGTACTACCTGTACTTTTACCCTAACTGGCGCGGGTACATCCGGTAGCACAGTGACGCTTGACCCTGTTGCTGTCAGTTCCTTTACGGGTGTAAATTCAGAAGCGGGTCAAAAAGCTTTTACTGTAGCTGTTACCGGTTGTGGATCGATTACTAATCTTCAGGCCATGTTCGATGGTACAGTCGATGCTAATCAGACGGATGCATTTGCAAATGGCGCTGTCACCTCTCCTGCAACTGGCGTCGCAGTACGCTTGAAAGATGATACCGCCGCCGCCTTTACCCCGGGTACTGCTGCAACGAAGTCATACAGCCTTGTCGGTGGCGCAGTCGATATGAATCTGACTGCTCAGTATGTGCAGACTACATCAACAGCACCAGGGCAGGGTAATGTCTCCGCGATCACTACATTAAACGTTGCGTATTAAAAAATGACGTAAACAAGGCCCACTGAGGGGATTCCTCTCAGTGGCCTTGCTTTCAAGGCGGACAATAACTCAACTAAAAATAGTGCCGCCCGTTACAGGTTATTCCAGTTTTTAGAAATCTTTTTCTGCATCAATTCTGGCCCCATTTATGCCCATCCCGGTTAACACATGGCGTACTTATCACCAGTAAAAATATTTGCTCGGTGAATAAGTACTTTTAGCCAATGATATTGGCTACATTCTAAAATGTGGAGCAATCATCGTGCACAAAACTTTCCTAAAGACCTTCACAGCCCTCGCCATGACATCGGGCCTTGCTCAGGCAGTTAATTATCCGGCAGGTACCGTGACGTTTAATGGCTCTGTGTCCAGCACGACCTGCCGGGTGAATGTCAATGCAAGTGATATATCCAGTCGTGGAAGTAATACCACGGTCGTATTCCCTCCGCTTGCACCCAGTGCGTTTGGCGGTATTAACCAGGGGCCACAGCGAAGCTTTGATCTGAATTTTAGTACGTGTCCTGCAAACGTTACTGATATGGATTTGATGTTCTCCGGAACGGCAGACGCCGATAATCCTCAGGCATTTGCCAATAGCACGGGCAATGGTTTTGCAACCGGCGTTGCCGTACTCGTGCAAAAAACATACCCTGGGCCCTCCTTAACATTTCAACCCAATCAGGCGTCAACAAATTTACCGGTTGCCTTCAATGCCTCTGGTAATGCTTCTATCGAAATAACGACGACCTTGTTACAGACAACAAATACAGAGCCAACGCCGGGTAGCGTTCTCGCTTATGCCACCGTGAATATGATTTACTGAATGTGACGGCAGGGATCCAAACGCGCAAACCCGCTTGTTATCAATGGAGATCACAACACAGAAACGCACTGTTCATTCAATCCGTTAACAACTCATTGCAACATGGGGAAACAATCGTGAAAAAAACCCTTTTGGCCACTCTGACTGCCACTGCCCTGACATCACTCTTTGTGCAAGCAACAAATTATCCAGCTGGTACCGTGACATTCAATGGCTCAGTATCAGGTACTACCTGTTCTATTGCAGTAGGAGGGGTGAACACGACGGCAGGTGTAACGGTAGTACTGGATCCTGTTACACCGGGTAGTTTTAGTGGAGCAGGTAGCATAAGTCCCCCCAAAAGCTTTACTCTGGACGTGACAAATTGTTCAGGGATAACGGGGGGAGCTCTCAGGCTAAACTTCTCCGGTCCTACGGATCAGGCCAGAGCGAATGCATTTGCCAATACTGCTAGTACCGGTGCTGCAACAGGCGTCGCTGTCGTTTTGGGCGAAGGTCCTGTTATGCCCGGGATGAATTGGACAGGACTTGTATTAGCGGCCAATACAGATTCAGCGACACAATACAGTCCTGGCCCAGGCGGCAATATCTCTATACCAATGCATGCCGGCCTGCTGCAGACCGCAGCAGCGATACCCACAGCAGGTGCCGTTTTGGCTAACACAACGCTGAATATCGTTTATTGATCATTGATGAAAACTGCCAGATTTTTTTGGCGGGCTGATGCACGTATAACACGTAGCGAACAGCATCATTCTGTCTTTTAGAAAAGAGAACATCGACTCCATAGAAACCGTGTATTGCGTTAACTTTCAGCATAATTTATGCCTACCCGGCCATAAACATGGCGTACTTATCATCAGTTAGTCACTGTCTGGTTAATGGGTATTTTCAGCCAATGACATTCAATACATTTTGTTGAAGAGACATCATTATGAAAAAAACGCTTCTGATAGCCCTGGTTCTGGTATCCGGCCTTGTACAGGCAGCACATTATCCGGCAGGTACCGTGGCATTCAATGGTTCAATATCCGATACCACGTGTAATGTCATGGTAAGTGGAATCCCAACAATAGGGGGGGTTGGTGTCATCGTAGCCATTCCTGATGTCACAACGGCGGCCTTTACTGGCATTGCAGGTGGGGCCACGGGTGCGGGCGCTATTGCACCGGCAAGTACAACACCTTTTACCCTGAATATCACTGGCTGTGATTCGTCTATGAATATGATCAACTTGATGTTTTCCGGTACGCCCGACACTGATCAACCCTCGACATTCGCGAATAATATTGCTGCAACTTCCGGCGGTGCAACCGGTGTTTCGTTGCTCCTGAAAGATTTTGGTGCCGGCTTAAACGTTTTTTCTCCAAACATGGCGGCGCTCCAATACCAATATCCTGTTGTCACCGGATCGGCTTCTATACCACTACTGGCCGAATTGATGCAGACCACAGCACAAATACCCACAGCCGGGGCTTTCCGTGTTAATACAACACTCAGTCTGATTTACTGACGGCACACTTTTTTTGTCCGGTGCTGGCACAGTAGATTTTAATGTAATTTTTTGAAAAAAAGGAAAATTTTATGAAATACGTCATTTTTGGAGCCTTCACTGTTGTCGCTCTGGCACTCAGCTCGGCGCAGGCAGCGAATTACCCTGCAGGTACTGTTAACTTTTCAGGTTCATTACTGGAGGGAACATGCTCTGTATCCGTGAGCGGAACCGATATCTCTCTACCAGGAAGCAGCACAACGGTGACATTCCCTGTTACAGCGGCCAGCGCTTTTGGTGGTCTGAATCAGGGCCCGGTACAATCCTTTATGCTGGATATTGGCAATTGTCCCGGCCCTGTTACCGCCCTGAATCTGATCTTTGCTGGAGCGGTAGATGCCGATAATTCTAATGCATTCGCAAACAGTACTGGCAGTGGTACGGCAACGGGCGTCGCCGTTCTCCTGACAGATAAATATGGGAGTATTTTCGTACCCAACCAGGCTTCATCACCTTATAACATTGCGGGGAACACTGGTATAACGGTTAATGCTCAACTTTTGCAGACAAGAGTCACAGAGCCGACTGACGGTAGTGTTACGGTTAACGCAACATTGCAAATGCTCTACTAACGTCATCTTTGGTAAATAAAACGGGCTTGTTTAAAAAAACGCCTGTCTTTTCAGGCAAAAGAGATAACCATGAATATGATCCATAATACAGCGATAACCCCCCCCCTTCTTGCTACTCTGACGATCCTGGCGCTGACGTCGGGTCTTGCTCACGCCACTCACTATCCAGCAGGTAATGTGACATTCAATGGCTCAGTAGCCGGGACGACCTGTCAGATTGATATTGATGGAAGCGATATATCCACAACAGGACACAATGCGACTGTTGCATTTCTTTCTTCTCCTGTTGACGCAGGATCCTTTGGTGGTCAGGGTCAGGGCCCGGATCAGGACTTCATACTGAATGTCACAAACTGTAATGTCAGCAATATTAATTTGATGTTTTCCGGGACTCCGGATGCCAATAACAGTTCAGCCTTTGCCAACAGTACAGCACCGGGCTCTGCAACAGGCGTCGCAGTTGCGTTGAGGGAAACGCTAACCAGTTATCCATTATTACCCGGTCAAAATTCAACCTCGTCATTTAGCCTTGATACCCAGCCCAATCATGTCACTTTTATCCGACTGACGGCAAAGTTACTACAAACGACAGCGGCTACACCCACAGCAGGGAACGTGACTGTCAACACAGTCATGAGCATCATTTATTAATGACGTGATAAACAGCAATTAGATTTTCAGTACAGGCATTTTTTACCCTGTTCATTACATCAAGGAATAATCATCGTGAAAAAAAACCTTCTGGCGGCCCTGATTGCCACCACCCTGATATCCGGCCTTGCTCACGCCACTCACTATCCAGCAGGTAATGTGACCTTCAATGGCACATTGTCCGCTACCACCTGTGTTGTTGCATTGGCTGGGGCAAGCACATCGGGTATGACGGTAGATATCGGTACTGTTTCAACATCGGCTTTTACCGGTCAAAACTCGGAAGCAGGTGCAACAAACTTTAAAGTAGACGTCACAGGTTGTCCTGGCTCCAATGGCAGCAGCATTACCCTGATGTTTGCCGGGAGTGCGGATTCTTCGCTCTCTGATGCCTTCGCCAATACTGCCAGCACCGGTGCCGCAACAGGCGTTGCCGTTCGCCTGAAAGAATTTATGTACCCCATCACTCCTGGCCAAAATACACCGGTAGGACATGGTCTTTCTGGTGGTGCAACTTATATCACGCTCAGTGCTCAAATGGTACAAACAACGGCAACGACACCCACAACAGGAGCTGTCCGTGCTACACCCATCCTGAATATCGTTTATTAGCACTAATACGGACAAATCGGCTGAAACTGGCGGCATAATTGCCCTGCAAAACCCATGATTGCGCAGACAGAGATAGCTACTTTTTAGCCGACAATAAACCTGTTGCAAAATTCACTGTAACAAAACACAGGCCAGGCATCGACTGACTGCATGCAGGGTTGGAGTGAAAGCCACAGGTACTTCAGGCAATACACGCGTTCTCTTTCAGTAGAGTTTTGCTGACATGAACTCATATCATGGCGGTTGAGCATCGTGAAAATCGGATAGTCATGTGCATACCGATATTGCTCAATGAACATCCAGGAAAAACCATTGTGAATGAACGTCTCAGGCTGCCCGGCAACAGTAAATTCTGGCGTTAACACCTACTGGAATTTCTTATCCCGGATCAATGCAAATTTATCAATACCGATAAAAGGTACTATCATTAGTAACGCCATAGTCAATTTGACTTATTGATCCACGATCCCAGAGCAGTTTTTTGGAGACTGTTCAGGGTCCCATGGCATCGATCGTTATCCGTTGTTTGTGCTTATTCTTGTTATTCAATCGTAAGTCAGCTGGACTGTTGCGCTGGCAACCACAACTCCTGGTAAGGGGGATGCCGTGCCGGTTTGAACCATTTTAGTAGTGATATCAAGATCAAAATAACCGCTCTGATTAAAGTAGTAATCCTTCTGATTCAGGACATTGGGAACAAAAACAACGCCATCGCTCGCATTAACCAGTAGCACAGCAACGTCAGATGCAGCGTGCCCGATGCTGGCACTATTCATAAATGCTTCAGGGTAGTTCGGGTCTGCGGTACCCGTAAAATTTATTTTGACGGACTGCAAGGGTTGACCATAATTTTTAAGAGTCATTGTGAAAGATTTCTCGGGACCGGAACCCTGGCCACTGAAGGAACCTTCAGTAGCAATGGGAAGCTGCACAGCAGTGCTGCGGAAGCGCGAAGAGATATCAATACCGGACACAGAAACAGACACGAATGAAGCCTGTAGTGACCCCTGAAAGGTCACAGTACCGAGCTGATGTTGAGAAGATGCTTGAACTAAGCTGCACGTCATTGTCAGTATGGCCAGAAGCGTTTTTTTCATCATTATTACCCCTTCTTGAAATTTGGTTTCTGACTCTGCGGTACTTTTATTATAAACAATCTCCTGCAGTAGCCTCAGCAATCATAGACTATTTATTGACAATAGACATCGCCCAGAGGCAAAACACAACGTGTTACCCGTTAACGGAGCCGGCTGAATATTTGTTAATTTTTCTGCCAGAGATAATTTATCTCTATGATATATTATGAGTTTAATGTTTGTTATATTGCTCGATCTGGTCCTCGTAACCTTGCAAAAATAATCATGGCAGTTCATTTTCTGATTTGTGATTGCTGTCAGTCGAAAGTAATAGTGACCAATGACACCAAGATAAATTTTAGATACGAAGGAGTAATGACATGACTGTTACAGGCATCAATCCTGAAGAGCTTACCCGCTATGGCATCCGCAATGTCAGTGAGATTATTTATAATCCAGATTATGCACGGTTATTTCAGGAAGAAACTCAGCCCGGGTTACTGGGTCATGAACGCGGTACTGTCACTGCATCAGGTGCGGTGGCTGTGGATACTGGAATTTTTACCGGCCGCTCCCCCAAAGATAAATATATTGTCCGGGATGATGTTACCCGGGATACTGTCTGGTGGGTTGGTCAGGATCAGAATGGCAATCAACCACTGAGTCTGCAAACATGGGTGCACCTCAAACAGCTTGTCAACGCTCAACTTGAGGGCAAACGTTTGTTTGTCATCGATGCCTTTTGCGGTGCAAACGCCAATACGCGACTGAGCGTGCGTTTTATTACCGAAGTTGCCTGGCAGGCACACTTCGTAAAAAATATGTTCATCCGGCCTTCTGGCGAGGAATTGGTCCATTTCAAGCCTGATTTTATTGTTATGAATGGTGCTAAATGTACCAATCCGCAATGGCAGGAGCAGGGTCTTCATTCAGAAAATTTTATAGCCTTTAACCTGACTGAATGCATGCAATTAATTGGCGGCACTTGGTATGGCGGAGAAATGAAGAAAGGAATGTTTTCAATGATGAATTACTTCCTGCCGCGCAGGGGCATTGCTTCCATGCACTGTTCGGCCAATGTCGGCGAGAAAGGCGATGTGGCTATCTTTTTTGGTTTATCCGGTACGGGAAAAACCACATTATCCACCGATCCAAAGCGTCAGTTAATTGGTGATGATGAACATGGCTGGGATGACAATGGTGTATTTAACTTTGAAGGGGGATGTTACGCCAAAACCATTGGGCTGTCTGAAGATAGCGAGCCCGATATCTATCACGCCATCAGGCGTGATGCACTACTGGAAAACGTGCGAGTACTGGCCAATGGCGCAATCGATTTTCATGATGGCAGTAGAACCGAGAACACCCGTGTTTCCTATCCTATTGACCATATTCAAAATATCGTCAAACCTGTTTCCAGAGCCGGCCATGCCACTAAAGTCATTTTTCTCACGGCCGATGCTTTCGGTGTTTTTCCTCCCGTTTCCTGCTTAACACCGGATCAAATCCAATACTATTTTTTGTCTGGTTTCACGGCCAAGCTTGCGGGTACGGAACGGGGTATTACCGAGCCCCTTTCCACTTTTTCAGCTTGCTTCGGAGCGGCTTTCCTGTCCCTGCACCCCACACAATACGCGGCAGTACTGCTTAAAAAAATACAGGCTGCAGGTGCCAAAGCTTGGCTGGTCAATACTGGCTGGAACGGAAGTGGCAAACGTATTTCCATCAAAGATACCCGTGCCATCATTGATGCCATACTGAACGATGAGATTGAGAAAGCAGCAACGCTGACCTTGCCGATTTTTAATTTACGGGTACCTGTTGAATTACCGGGAGTCAATTCGGGTAGTCTGGACCCGCGCACGACTTACAGTCACCATAAACAATGGGAGCAGAAAGCATACCTGCTTGCTGAACGCTTTATCACCAATTTTGCTCAATATACCGATACTCTTGGTGGAAAAGCATTACTGGGCGCAGGGCCCCAAATTCATCATCCGTCATAAATCGTTAACACTGTGGTCTCCAGTGAGTAAAGGGCCGAATCCGGCCTTTTAACTCTCAACACCGTCGCGTCATAATGCCCTAAAATCAGTAACAATTTTTCCACAAGATGAGGTTGTGACAAGTAACATCATGATTTTTTTATCTTCTTCCCTGTCTGACATTGCCTGAGGTATCTGTCATAATGGCCACATCGGCAGCCAGGGGCACACAGGCACGGATACGCAAACCACCCCGCTCATTAGTGGTTAATTCTAATTTTTTATGACACAATGTTTTAATATTATGAGCATCAATAATTCGTTGAACAATCGCCAACCCCAATCCACTACCACTGGCATTACGTGCACTATCACCACAGGCAAAAGGTTTGAGTAGTTCTTCCTGTTCTTCCGGTTTAATACTTGGCCCATCATCATCTACCTGAAACCAGCCATATCCTGATTGCTGACCACTGCTGACTTTAATCCAACCATTACCATAACGCGCAGCATTAATGACCATATTGGTCAAAGCCCGCTTAATAGACAATGGATGAACATGTACTGGCAATTTTCCTTGCAACAGGTCAGTTTCAATAATGTGTTCATACCCACTCTCTACCGCGATCACTTCACCAATAATCGTATTTAGATCACAAATTTCCATCTGCATTTCTTGGCCAGTGCGCAGGTAATTAATAAATTGCTCAATAATGGCATTACATTCTTCGATATCTTTGTTAATGGATTCAGATAAGTAGCCATCTGCAGCATTCATCATTTCAGTTGCCAGGCGAATACGTGTCAGGGGAGTACGTAAATCGTGGCTCACGCCTGCCATTAATAGAGTGCGATCAGCGGAGAGTTGTTTTACACCCGTTGCCATCTGATTAAACGCCCGCGTGACCGCCCTGACTTCTGAGGTCCCATATTCGGATAAAGGTGGAGGAATAAGACCCTTTCCTACCTGAAATGCAGCCTGTTCCAGTGCTATTAGTGGTCGATTTTGGGCACGAATAAACAACCATGCACCCGTGATTGCCAGTAACATAATCGCCAAGGTATAACGGAATAAGGGTGAGAAATCTCCTTGATCGATTTCAGTTAAAGGCACCCGGACCCAAATATCCGGCGATAGCCAAGTTTTTAACCAGACTATTGGCGTGCTGTTACTGACTTCAAGACGTACCTCCGTTGGTCCACCCAGTTGCTGGGCCATTTGCTGACTGAGGAAGGGATAAGGTTGTGCACAACGCAGGCCCCTTTCGTGCGCCATGGCATTATTGTGCAATGAAATACCTAATTCACGATAAATTTCACGTCGAAACGCGGGAGGGATTTCAAGCAAGGTTCCGTCTTCCAGTTCCAACTGATCCGTCATCAACATACGAATTTCGTAAGCCAAAACTTTATTAAACTGTTGTAAACTGGGCAAAATCGCAAAATTCAGTACTACCAGAGACGTCATGATCAAACTGACAAACAGTAAGATGGTAATCAATAATAATGTCCGGGAAAACGCGCTGCGTGGCGAAAAACGACAACGTCTCATGCTTTGCTACCATCTGGCACAAAGACATAGCCTAACCCCCACACTGTCTGTATATAGCGTGGATGAGCAGGATCTTCCTCTATCATACGACGCAGACGCGAAATCTGCACATCAATGGAACGTTCCATCGTACTGTATTCACGGCCACGGGCCAGATTCATTAATTTATCTCGCGACAATGCTTCACGCGGATGACTGACCAAGGCTTTGAGTACGGCAAATTCACCGCTGGTCAGTGGCATGGCCCCTTCTTCACGAAACATTTCCCGTGTCCCTAAATTCAGCTTGAATTTACCGAAAACAATCACAGCTTCTTCCTGTGAAGGTGCTCCTGGCAACTCATTAGCCTGACGACGTAATACGGCACGGATGCGTGCCAGTAATTCACGGGGGTTAAAGGGCTTGAGAATATAATCATCAGCACCGATTTCCAGGCCAACAATACGATCGACTTCTTCGCCTTTTGCGGTGACCATAATAATCGGTATCATATTGCTCTGACTGCGTAAGCGACGGCAAATGGACAGACCATCTTCTCCCTGTAACATTAAATCAAGTACGATAAGATGGAAGGTTTCACGTGTTAACAGACGATCCATTTGTTCTGCATTAGCAACACTGCGCACCTGAAAACCCTGCTCGTTTAAATAACGATCCAGCAGAGCACGTAGTCTCATATCATCATCAACAACCAGAATCTTATGATTTCCTTGCATGGTATTACTCCTCCAGGTTGGATGGTCTGATAAAAAATCATTTCAGCAGTTTTGGTTACAACGCTTACGAATAACAACAGTAGTCAGTCTTACAGCTGGTATGATATTCATCAGATAAAAAATTATCGCGTGCCTGATATAACATCATGTTGATGCGGTTATTTAATCAAGTGATTGATACCCAATGGCCAATATACAGTAAGTGATTTCTCCACCAGGCGTTTGAACCTTAATTTTATCATTAACCTGCTTACCTATCAGTGCACGAGCAACAGGTGAATCAACAGAGATCCATTTTTTCACAGGATCAAATTCATCCGGACCTACCAGACGATAAATGTGTTGTTCCTGCTGTTCGTCTTTAAGCCTGACCCAAGCACCAAAATAGACTTTACCCTCTTGCTGTGGGGCAGGATCAACGATTTTCAATACTTCAAGGCGTTTGGACAAAAATCGGATTCGGCAGTCAATTTCCCGCAAGCGTTTTTTACCATAAATATATTCAGCATTTTCTGAACGATCTCCCATTGCCGCTGCTTCTGATACCGCTTGTGTCACCTTGGGACGCTCTTCACGCCATAAATATTTCAATTCCAGATCAAGAGCCTGCCAACCTTGCCTGGTAATATAGTTACTTTTTGCCATAATCTTGTCCATATCAACCCTGAAATTCATGCCATGGTGCAACCAGAAACGACAAATCCAGGATAATGTAACCGTGATCTGAACCTGTGCTCCATTATTTTGTTGTCAAAAACAAGAATAGCGTTCATTTTCATAATAGAACCCAAACAGCGTTTTACTCGCTGTTCAACTGCAGGTTATTATGGATTATGCCACTAAAGTCATCATACCTCAGGCTTGAAGTCTATTGGCATTTTGCTAAATAAATCCATTACTGTCTGGCGATTGATACCCCCTATTGTGCTCTTGCAAGTTGAGAAAACCTGAATACAGAAAGCTATGAACGAAAAAATCAGTCATCTTATTGCCAATGAATTACAGGCACGCCAGGCGCAGGTCATTTGTGCCATTGGTCTGCTTGATGAAGGAAATACCGTACCTTTTATTGCCCGCTACCGTAAGGAAGTCACCGGTGGCTTGGACGATGTACAGTTACGTCATCTGGAAAAGCGTCTGGAATATCTGCGTGAACTGGAAGAACGACGTCAGGCCATCCTGAATTCAATTGCAGAGCAGGGCAAACTTAACGATCAATTGGTGGCAACCATTAACGCCACTATGACGAAAACTGAACTCGAAGACATTTACCTGCCTTACAAGCCCAAACGCCGTACTCGTGGCCAAATCGCCATTGAAGCTGGCCTTGAGCCACTGGCTGATACCTTATGGCAGGATCCACAACAACATCCAGAACAGATTGCAACCCAGTATATACGTCCTAATCTGGGTATTGCTGACACTAAAACTGCACTGGAAGCAGCCCGCTATATTTTGATGGAACGCTTTGCACAGGATGCCGTCTTACTTGCTAAAGCACGTCAGTACCTGTGGCACAATGCGCATCTGGTTTCCAGGGTCCTGGAAGGAAAGGAACAGGAAGGGGCAAAATTTCGTGACTACTTTGATCACCATGAACCTGTCGCCCTTGTGCCGTCTCACCGTGCGCTCGCCATGTTCCGTGGTCGCAATGAAGGCATACTGCAGCTGACACTAAACCCTGATCCTCAATGTGTAGTTCCGCCTACCGAAAGCCAAGGTGAGCACATTATCATAAGCCACCTTAAACTGCAGCTACATAATGCCCCTGCTGATGGCTGGCGCAAGGCAGTTGTTAACTGGACATGGCGTGTAAAAATATTACTGCATATGGAAACTGAACTGCTGAGTACCTTGCGTGAAAGCGCACAGGATGAAGCTATCAATGTTTTTGCGCGTAATCTACAGGCATTGCTAATGGCAGCACCAGCAGGTATGCGTCCTACTATGGGTTTGGATCCTGGGCTGCGTACCGGAGTAAAAGTCGCTGTGGTTGATACTACTGGTAAACTGGTTGCCACTGATACAATCTGGCCTCATACTGGCCAGACTGTTAAAGCCACTGCCAGCATTGCCGCCCTGTGCCTGCGGCATAAAGTCGAACTGGTTGCCATCGGTAATGGTACGGCATCAAGAGAAACTGAACGTTTTTATGCCCAGTTACAACAACAATTCCCAGAGGTCACAGCGCAAAAAGTGACAGTTAGTGAAGCTGGTGCATCCGTTTATTCTGCATCAGAACTGGCAGCACAAGAGTTCCCGGATCTGGATGTTTCCATCCGAGGTGCAGTCTCCATTGCCCGCCGCTTGCAGGACCCCTTGAGCGAGCTGGTGAAAATTGACCCTCGGTCAATTGGTGTTGGGCAGTATCAGCATGATGTCAGTCAGGGACAACTTGCAAAGAAACTGGATGCAGTTGTGGAAGACTGTGTTAACGCAGTGGGTGTTGATCTCAATACGGCATCCATTCCTCTGTTAAGACGAGTTGCTGGCTTGACACAAACTATGGCACAAAACATCATTAATTGGCGTGATGAAAATGGTAAATTTCATAATCGCGAACAACTACTTAAAGTTAATCGTTTGGGGCAAAAAGCCTTCGAACAATGCGCAGGATTCCTGCGTATCCATCAAGGTGATAATCCACTGGATGCTTCTGGTGTTCACCCGGAAGCCTATCCGGTAGTCAAGCATATTCTGGATCATACCGGGCAAAAACTGGTCAATCTCATGGGTAATACCAATGCCCTGCGCCGTCTTAACCCCTGTGATTTTACCACTGAATGTTTTGGCGTACCGACCATCACCGATATACTCAAGGAGCTGGAAAAGCCCGGTAGAGATCCCAGACCGGAATTTAAAACAGCAACTTTCATTGATGGCATTGAAACACTTGCGGATCTGAAACCCGGTATGATAATGGAAGGCACCGTTACCAACGTCACGAATTTTGGTGCTTTTGTTGATATTGGTGTGCACCAGGATGGGTTAGTGCATATTTCATCACTGTCAGACCGGTTCGTGGATGATCCTCATAAGATAGTGAAAACAGGTGATATTGTTAAAGTCAGGATCCTGGAAATCGATCTACCGCGTAAACGTATTGCACTGAGTATGTGTTTGGATGAACCTTCCGGAAAAAGTATTCCAGGTAAAAGCAATGGCCAACACCACCGGAAGCACCCACAAGGAGCAGGGCAGGGCAAGACACACATGGCAAATCTGAATAGCGTGATGGGTGATGCCCTGACTGTTGCTTTGCGCAAGAAGGGTGAATCATGAACAAGCGCTAGTATTAAGCCTTATTGATCATATATAAGAATTTTCAATATAACTAAATGACTTTAATGTATATAATTGCACTTGATACGCACACCATGTACCAAGATTTGTTTCATTATGCCCTGTTTATTGATATGAGAAAGTGATATGGAGTTTACTTCAGGCCGTACCTATACAATTACCGGTTTTAGCCCAAAGATCACTTCTGGTCTTGAAAGAGATTTTATTGCCCGTGGCATGATAGCAGGATCGTCTTTTAAGGTTACCCGTCTGTTGGATGGTGCTGATCTTGTTGAAATACAAACCTTTCGCATCAAATTGACATTGTCCAAAACAGATTTGAATTTCTTGATATTAAATTGATCCTGTTACGGTAGCTTTTTCCATTTCTGACGGATTGGGCCCTGTGAACCCCCTAATAAAGCGCAGTATTGACGTCAGTACCGCGCTCTTGGGGTAGCTTATGGTTAGTGGTATCGGCAGTCACCAAAAAATGATGACTTTCTGACAATATCAACCTCCACCTTGATTCATCTACATTCCATTATAAATGGTGATGGTGGCATAAATGAACAGGATAATAAATGTCTGTCAACTGGTTGCCAATAAGCGCATGTTGTATCAGGCTGCTACCAGCTGAATTGTCCAGAAGTCATCTGCCATGTTTGGATTACTCAGGTATGCATAAGGCATGGTGTAATAACCGTTCATGCCCCAGTTTCTACCCCATGAGTTGCGTATGATAAAGCTTTGTTGTGTATCTTCATAACCGACTGCAACAACACAATGTCCTCCCATAGCACGTTCATTCCAATCAGGCATAGGCACTATCCCGGTTTGCGCTACCTCTTGGCTTTCGAAACTTTCATAAACCGTGAATCCAAAGACAAACGGATAGCCTGAGGCAAGACAACCCTTCACTTGATTGAGTCCTTGAGCCACACGTGCATATTTAACAACTTTATATTTGAGTGCATCCCGATAACAACATTGCTGTAGGCTGATCGGTAAATCGGGTGATGTCATACGGCCATTTTGTTACAGACAGCAAAAAGATATTAATTTGGGGTTATTATATATTCCACGTATTCTTTATTTTCTATGAAAAATATAATTTTATGCTGTATGAATTATTTTAATTTACGTCATAAATATAATTGACGATTCATCAGTGTCTGATATTTAAGGTACGGGGTTATGGATAAATAAAAACTACGCAAAACATGAATATTCTGTCGAATTTATAGCGGGTGTCCTGTCGGGCTGGAAAACTGCCGTTTCAGTATCCAGGCAATAACCAACGACAACATCAGCGTTGATAGAGGAAGTGCCAGCAATATGCCATCAACCTCAAACCACGGTGCTAGCAGTAACAGAAAAGGAATTTGAATGCACATATTGCAAAGTGTAATCGCTGTCGCTTTGCCGGCATCTCCGATTGCCTGAAAATAGGTACTGGCCAGTATCAAGAAACCATCAAGAAACAGGACACATAGATGCAATCGTACCGCACGAATGGCAGCATTTTGTAACACAGGTTCTTCCATATGAATGAAAATACGCGTGGCCCACTGCGGAAAAATCAGCATTAACAGGACGATTATCAGACCACCCACAACCACCCATTTCAGTGCCAGCAGGAACACTTTACGTACCAGTATGGTTGCGGCTGCACCATGAAAATAACTGATAACAGGCTGCATACCTCCCGCGAGACCCTCTGCTAACACATAGTAAATGGTCATCAGATAAGCGGTAATGGCGTAAGCAGCAACATTAATGGCATTACCATAATACATTAATGCAGCATTATGGATAACCACTGCAAAACTGGCATAAAGATAAGCCAGCAGGCTTGAAAAGCCATTATACAGAATGGTGAGGCAAACACGTGGCTGTATGTAAAATAAGTTTTTTTGCAGTGGCCTCAGGGATACACTACTGTATCCGCTCAATAAAAAAATTGTACCTACAAGTACAGGCACTGCTTCTCCTATTACCGTTGCCATGGCTGCTCCACGTAAACCCCAGCCATATTTCACGATAAAAACATAGTCCAGTACGATATTCACAGCAGCACCTGCGATCATCATGGCGGTGGCAAGCTTGGGTGCACCAAGATTTTCTACCAGAACTGGCATGACAATGCCTGCCATCGTCAGTGGTGCTGCCCGGTTCATAATGTCCAGCCAAGCACTGCTATGCATACGTACCACGTCACTGGCACCTGTCCACAGCAGAAAAGACTCACTTGCGTAAGTGACTAATAGTGCCATCGTCAGGCCGAAAAAAATCAATAACCATAATCCCTGTATGAGGGTTTTTCTCGCTTTTAACAGCAAACCCTGGCCTTGAGCGATAGAACAGTGAGTACCAGTACCTACAGCAATCATCAGGCCGACACCTGTCATAAAACCAACCAGAGGCCAGGAGGTGTGCAAGGCTGCT